>Ga0315540_10002048_pt1 | contig 11428 bp, 10 predicted proteins | sample SalMarSW160110MG_FD_203677 | JGI IMG/M metagenome (GOLD analysis project Ga0315540, IMG submission 203677) | Salt marsh sediment microbial communities from the Plum Island Ecosystem LTER, Massachusetts, United States - Salt Marsh Sediment SW1601-10 ... | reverse complement strand
AGAGCCTTCAATCTCCAATTCAGTAAAAATTCCGGCTCGCCTTTTATCTGAGATAATTGACGAACGATATCTTCATTTAATCCTTTAGGAAGACTATCGGCTTCTATGTCAGTTACAAACCCGTACTTGTATTCTTTATTCGTCAGTTCTTCTATTTGCTTTACTTCAGTATTACTCATTTTTCTCTCTGAACCTTCTGATTTTTGTAATTTTCACTAATTCCATTGATTTTCACATTCAAACGTACTTAATCTATACAAATTTGTCAAGATTAAACTGTGTAATTATTAATCATAACTAAATTTGGTTATTATGGTGTATGAAGGGAATAAATTGTAATTCAGAAAAGTTTAGGTTAATTTTGATTTTTACAATTATTAATGGAAAAATCGTTGGAAAATCAGGGTAAAGTTGATAAAAATACAGAAACCAATGACTCTTCAAGATCAAATAAAAACAAATCTCAGGGAAGCGGTCAGAACAAGAAATCGGGTGGAAGACGGTATTATGGACATAGAAGAAGATTTTATAACAGGAACCGAAATCGTAATGATGCCCCAAGGCTCAATACCTCTTTTAAAAAGCTATCAATAGTAATTCCTTTATTCAACGAAGAAGAATCTGTTCATCCTCTGGCAAATGAAATAAAAAAAGTGCTGAATCCGATCGGAATGCAGTATGAGGTAGTATTTGTCGATGACGGAAGCACAGATCTATCCCTGAAAAATGTAAAAGATATTTGCAATACCGATCGTAAATTTAAATATGTAAGCTTCCGTAAAAACTACGGTAAGTCTGCCGCTTTGCAAGTTGGATTTCAGTATGTAACTGGTGATGTTGTTGTTACAATGGATGCCGATCTGCAGGATGATCCGAAGGAAATTCCCAATCTTTTAAAAAAATTAAATGAAGGCTATGATCTTTGTTCCGGCTGGAAGAAGAAAAGACGTGATCCTATTATAAAAAAGCTGTCATCAAAATTCTTCAACTTCGTAACGAAAATTTTCAGTGGCATAAAAATTCATGATTTCAACTGTGGATTAAAAGCCTATCGAAAAGAAGTTGTTGAAAACCTTTATGTTCATGGTGAACTTCATCGCTATATGCCTGTATTGGCAAAGTGGCAAGGATTTACAATTACGGAAATTCCCGTGCAACATCATCCCCGGCGTTATGGAAAAACAAAATTCGGTATCTCAAGATTTTTTAAGGGATTTATAGATCTTATAACAGTTATTTTTTCAACACGTTATACAAAAAGACCTTTACATTTTTTCGGATTTTTTGGTGCAATGGCTATGATTTTGGGTATAATTGTACTTGGTTTTTTATCGGTACTCTGGATACAAGGTCACCCGTTAAGCAACCGACCTATGCTGTTTCTTGGTATGCTACTCATCATTGTTGGTGTACAATTTTTTGCCGTTGGATTATTGGGTGAAATGCTTGTTCATAATTCCCCGGGCAATCCGGATTATATAATAAAAGATAAAAGTTAACAGATTTCTCTTCTTTAATAGTTAAAATCGAAACCTAACCTCAGAAAACAGCGAATGTATTACGATCCGATAAAGAATATATTTGCCGGAATTATAAAAAAAATTCCCTCGCTTCGTATCCTGTTCTATAAGAGCTTAGATTTAATGTTTCTTCGCTCCTGGTATGTAAGAAGGGAATTGAAAAAGCTCAGGAAACTATTCGGTGATAAAACTATCGATATTTATGATGCAGGTTCAGGATATGGTCAGTATTCTTATTTTATGGCAAAGAAGCTTAAACCATGTTCAATTTATTCTGTCGATGTAAAAGAAGAGTGGATAAAAGATAGTGAATGGTTTTTTAAATCCCGCAAAATTGAAAACATTGATTTTGCTGTAGAAGACTTAACGAAAATTGATCATCAGAATAAATTCGATTTAATAGTCTGTGTTGATGTAATGGAACACATCGAGCAGGACATCAAAGTATTTCAGAATTATTTTAATGCGCTCAAGAACGGTGGATATTTATTAATCAATACTCCATCGGTTTTTGGTGGAAGTGATGTACACGACGATGACGACGAAAGTTTCATTGGGGAACATGCACGAGATGGATATTCAAGAGAAGATCTTGAATCGAAACTTCATCCGCTGGGATTAAAAACATATCAGTCCAGGTACACTTATGGTTTTTGGGGTGATAAAGCCTGGCGGCTTGGAATTAAATTTCCTATCAGATTGCTCAATGTTTCGAAATTATTTTTTATCGTTCTTCCATTTTATTACTTAATATCATTACCATTAACTTTGATAATGATGTATATTGATTATAGCTCAAATAATAAAATTGGTACGGGAATAAACTTTATTGCAGTAAAAAACAGCAAATGAAAAGCACAGAACTTTAAAAGGAACCCAAATGGCAGCTAAGGCGAAAAAAAATATCCGACAGGAAAAGCAAAGCAAGGATACTTTTTTAAATACTTTCTCACTTGACAAGATTATCCCGATAAAATATCAAACGATAATCTTTCTGTTACTTATATTGGTAATTTTTCTTGTCTACTTTTCTCCACTTTATTTTGGGGGTAAGGATTTTCAATCTGCTGATATAATAACTAAAGATAGTGCAGTACCTTATCTAGAAAAACACCAAGAGGAAGATGTTTATACACTATGGAATCCTTATATTTTCTGTGGTATGCCCGCATATGCAGTTGCAGTGGGTGTAAAATGGTTTAATCTAAACTATTTATTTATGTATACAATAAGAAAACTTTCAGTTTTCCAAATACCTTTTCCAATTAATTACACAACCAAATCGGCTGAATGGACATTTTATCTATTATTGCTTGCGATTTCAGTCTTTACGTTTATGCTCAGGCGAACCAACAATAGATCCGTTAGTTTTTTAATAGGGATAGCTACATCATTTTGTACTGGGATTGTAGTATTCCTTTATATAGGACATACTTCAAAACTAACTGCTATCTGGGCATTTCCTCTTTTGCTTATGCAGCTAGTAAATTTTCAAACGAAGATTAGGTTCATAGATGTTATACTAACTATCCTGATAATGTCAATCATGTTTCTCGGCTGGCACGTTCAGATTATCTTTTACATCTTTTTTGCCATACTTATATACTTTATTTATTTCTTTATAAGATCGCTAAGAATAAAAGATAAATTCTTAACAAAGCAGCTAATTAAATCTGCGGCGGTAATTATATTCTCAGTGATAGTAGGTTTCCTGACTGTATCTGACAGTTTCACACAGATCTGGGAATATAATCCCTTTTCAACAAGGGGAACGGAAAGTATTTTAGAAAAACAAAAAGCACCAACAACTCAATCCGAATCGGACTTTTATAAATATGCAACCGATTGGTCATTCTCACCGGGCGAAGTTTTAACAATGGTGATTCCATCCTACTACGGTTTTGGAAATTCAACTTACCAGGGTCCCTTATCGCAAAATCAGCCGGCGGATGTTAATACATATTTCGGACAAATGCCATTTGTAGACGTTGCAGTTGGGTATATGGGTGTTGTTATTTTCTTTCTTGCAATTTTTTCAATGGTTATTAATTGGAAAGATCCGCTTATTCGGTTTCTTACTATTTTATCGATAATTGCACTTTTAATTTCCTTCGGCAGAACATTCCCGGTTTTATTTGATTTAATGTTCAACTATTTCCCAATGTTTGATAAATTTCGGGTTCCTTCCATGATACTTGTATTAGTACATTTAAGCTTTCCCTTAATGGCAGGACTTGGTTTGGTCAGGATAATTTCATTAAGAAAAGAACCGGATAAAAAAATAGAATTAATTGTAAAAAGAGCTTTTCAAATTTTTTCAGGATTATTTTTAATCACTTTATTTCTTGCCTCACCAATAAAAGACTGGTTTATTGAAAGAGTAGTTTCATCAGGACAACGTGGATCGCAATTACAGGTTTTACATGATTACATGGCAGATATGTTTATTAACGATGCAAGGCTGGCTTTCCTTTTTTCTGCTGCTGTTTTCGGATTAATTTATGCCTATGTGAAAGCAAAACTAAGTTCAGATTTGATGATTCTTGCTATAGCAGTCATAGTTATTATTGATTTGATGAGAATAGACCTGCGGGGTGAAAAATATGTTGAGTATTCCAGTATTGACCAGTTATTTGATAAACCAGAATATATAAAAGCCATTGAGTCAACAGGAGATAATTCTGTTTACAGAATATTGAACCTGAAGCAAGATCGTTCTTTAGGATCAGTAAGACAGAACTCGAATTTTAACTTTTATTTTTTGGATTATGATCTATATGGATATTCTGCTATTAAACCGAGAGCTTTCCAGGATTATATGGATGTATTGAATCAAAATCCAGCCAATCCCACTTTGTGGAGAATGGCAAATGTAAAATATTTAGTATTTGATAGGGCGGTAAACTCACCCGCATTTAAATTGATTTATTCCGGTAACAAGAATTTTGTATATCAAAATATGAATGTATTACCAAGAGCTTATTTTGTTAACCAGGTGCAAACCCGTACTGCAATTCAGATTCTTAACTCAGTTAGAGACAACAAGTTTGATCCCCTCAATGTTGCCTTCATTGAGAATGATTCATTAACTGTGGATAAACCAGACAGCACAGCTTTTGTTAAAATTGATTCTTATGAAGACGAAAGTATAAATATCAGTGTGAATGCAAGCGGGAATAATTTTCTTTTTATCGGGGATACTTATTATAGCGGAAGTACTGAGTATAAAATTCCAATTCTCAATATTCCTTTATTTACTTCTCATAGATGGAGAGCATATGTAGATGGGAATGAAACAAGAATTTACAGAACAAATCATGACTTCAGGGGAATAGTAGTGCCAAAAGGAAAACATCAAATCGAATTTTCATATTTACCTGAATCGTTTGTTGTTTCAAAATATTTTGCTTTAATATTAAGCTCGTTGTCGTTCGCAGGATTAATTTTTGGTATAATTCTCATTCGGAAACGAAAGCCGGATACGAAACAAGACTAAATTTGCTTGCAAGAGAAAAATAACATAAAGACCAAGATCGACTTTTCTTCAGAGTCCTTCAAAAAATACTTTACCAATACGTCGTGGCTTTTCTTCGAAAGAATCCTCCGTATAATTATCTCTTTTGTTGTTACAATTTATGTTGTTAGATACCTGGGTCCTAAAGATTTCGGTCTTTACAGCTATGTAATCAGTTTTTCCTGGTTATTCGTTGCCTTCAGCACTTTGGGATTAGAAGCAATAGCAGTACGTGAAATTGTTAAGTATCCCGATAAAAAAGAAGAGATAAACGGGACAATTTTCACACTGAGACTTTTGGGTGGGATAATTGCAATTATTCTGATAGCTGCAACTGTTTTTATAACTGGTGAAGAATTTTATACATCAATTCTAATTCTTATTGCTTCGGTATCATTTATCTTTCAATCGTTTTCCGTAATTGAATATTTTTTCCGTGCGATTGTTAAAGCAAAGTATAATGCCTATGCTTTAAGTACATCGGTTATTTGTTCTTCTTTACTTAAAATAGTATTAATACTCATCAAAGCTCCTCTAATATATTTTATAATTGCTTTTTCATTTGAGTATTTTGTGCTTGCAATTGGTTATTTACTGGTTTATAAAAAAAATAAACTTAGCGTATTTAACTGGAAATTTTCAAAACATCTTTCAAAGAGCTTGTTGAAAGATTCCTGGCCTTTAATGCTTTCAGGAATAGTTGTGATGATATATATGAGAATTGATCAGATTATGATCAAAAATATGATAAACGATGAAGCTGTTGGTTATTACGCAGCTTCAGTAAGACTATGTGAAGCATGGTATTTTATTCCCGTTACACTTTGCAACGCCATATTTCCTGCCATTGTAAATGCAAAAAATGTAAGTGAGAAATTTTATAATAACCGTCTTCAGAAACTTTATGATCTGTTAGCCTGGCTTGCGATTGGGATTTCAATACCGGTTACAATTTTTTCCGGTCAAATTATCAAAATTCTATATGGAGCGGAGTATGTAAATTCTGCCCCTGTCCTTACCATCTATATTTGGGCGGGAGTAGCAGTTTTTCTTGGTGTTGCAAGCAGCCAGTACCTTATAAACGAAAATCTTACCAGGCTTGCATTCATTAGAAATCTTTTCGGAATGATAGTAAATGTTCTATTAAATTTCCTGCTTATTCCCGGCTATGGTATTGTTGGAGCAGCTATTGCAACTCTGATCTCATATACATTACTTTCGTTTGTGCTTTCATTTAAAAAGGATTTTTACCAGCAATTTAAAATGATGTTAAAATCGGTTTTTTTAATTACATTTTTTCAATATTTAACAAATGTCGTTACCAATAAAAGAAAAAGTTAAAGCAATCGGTAAATTGCTTTTTGAGCCTAAGGTATTTTATAAATTGATTTCATTCCGGGCTTTTGGCTATATACTGGAAACCGGATGGTTAAATTCTTTTAAATCAGGAAGGCCAGTTGATATTAACTTAGAACCGCTTCCATGGTTTACGTATGCTGCAATAGATTTTCTGAAAGTGAAGTTAAATAAAAATCTGGATGTATTGGAATTAGGAAGTGGCAATTCAACATTTTTTTTCTCTGAAAGAGTGGCAAAAGTTACCTCACTTGAACACAGCAGGGAATGGTATCAGGAAATTCTTAAAAAGATTCCCGGCAATGTTGAGTTGATCTTTACAGAATCTAACACTGCTGAAGAATATTTAAAACCCATATCAAAAACTGATAAAAAATTTGATGTAATAATCATTGATAGTCTTTTCAGAAACGAGTGTTTTGTTGAATGTTTGAATCATTTGACTGATCAGGGTATAATTATTTTTGATGACATGGAGAGAAATGAATATTTGGAAGGAATTGAATTCGCAATGAAGAAAGGTTTTAAACAATTGGATTTTTCAGGAATAGCTCCAGGAATATTTTTCAGGAAGTGTACTACTGTTTTTTATAAAGAAAACAATTGTTTTAAGATCTAGCTGATATGTACAAAAAGTTTAAACAATTTGTTTATAAAAGATTAATTCCCTTAATACGTATCTGGAAAAAACTAAACTGGAATTATTATCTGTCAACTCATAAAGAGATTAAAATAATTGTAGGAGCCGGACCAACAAAATATAAAGGGTGGTTTTCTACAGATATTGCTACTCTTGACGTCACAAACGAAGATCACTTTAAAAAGTATTTCAAAAAGAAAAAGATAAATAAAATATTAGCCGAACATGTGTTAGAACATTTGACAGAAAAAGATCTTGGACTCATGGTAAAGAATTTTTATAAATATTCATCTGATGATGTAAATATTAGAATAGCGGTTCCGGATGGACTTCATAAGGATAGGAATTATATAAATACCGTAAAACCTGGTGGAACAGGTGAGGGTGCCGATGATCATAAGCATCTTTTTACGTATCATTCGTTATCTGAGTCGTTTGAGAAAGAAAAATTTAAACCAGTGTTGGTAGAATATTGGGATGAAGGGGGAAATTTTCATCCTGGTTATTCGAATGATGAAAATGGTTATGTTTTAAGGTCATTTAAAAATGATAAAAGAAATATCAATGGAACTCCTGAATACACTTCCCTGATCATCGATTTCAGAAAGAATAAAATTTAATGTTCTACTAATGAATCTAGCAACAATTATTTTATTCGTTTATAACCGTCCTTGGCATTTACAACAAACATTAAAAGCTTTGAAGCAAAACACGTTAGCTGAGAAAAGTGAATTGTTTATTTATTCGGATGGGAATAAAGACAATACCGATGAAGCCAAGGTGTTGGAAGTAAGAAGATTTATCCACGATTTCAGAGGATTTAAAAGTTTAAAGATCATTGAAAATGATAAAAATTTAGGCTTGGCAAAATCAGTTATTGAAGGCGTTAGTGAAGTTTTAAGTACAAATGATAAAGTTATTGTTCTTGAAGATGATATTATAACAGTTCCTTCATTCCTTACATTTATGAATAATGCTTTGGAATATTATCAAAACAACAAAAATATATTTTCCATTTCGGGTTATACATACCCGATTAATATTCCCGCCTCATACCGGGAAGAGGTATTTATTTCATATAGATCATCATCCTGGGGATGGGCGACGTGGAAGGATAGATGGGAAAAAACCGATTGGGAAGTGAAAGATTTTAATATCTTTGTAAAAGATAAAAATGCTCAAAGATTATTCAACCGTGCTGGCGAGGATTATACCCCAATGCTTTATTCTCAGATGAGAAATGAAATTGATTCCTGGGCGATCAGATGGGCATACTCACACTTCAGAAACAATGGTTATTGTTTATTTCCGACAAAACCGCTTTGTGAAAACATCGGGACTGATAGCAGCGGGACTCACTCTGCCAACACGGGCAAATTTGATGTTACCCTTCAGAATGTAGGTGAGCAAATAAAGTTGACAGAAGAACTTGAAATAAATGAAGAAATTGTGCAAAATATTAGAAAATTTTTTCATCCGTCAGTTTTCAGAAGGATGCTAAATACTTTTAAAGGACTTTAGATACAGATGAATGTTGCCTGTAAAATATGTGGTGGTTATTCGATATGTATTTTTTCTGCAACTGTACTTCAAAAGTATGATGTAAAATATTATCATTGTCCTGTTTGCGGATTTTTGCAAACTGAAGAACCATACTGGCTTGATGAAGCTTATGGCTCGGCAATTGGTATTGAAGATACAGGTTTGTTAAAAAGAAACTTTCTTTTTTCGAAAAGAGTTTCAGTATTAATTAAATTCCTTTTCAATAAAGAGAAAAGGTTTCTTGATTACGCTGGTGGATATGGAATTTTCGTTCGATTAATGCGTGATGTTGGTTATGATTTTTACTGGAACGATCCTTTTGCTGAAAATTTATTAGCCCGTGGTTTTGAGTATAATAACAATGATAAAATGGAGTTAATTACAGCTTTTGAATGTTTTGAACATTTTACTAATCCGATTCAAGAAATAGAAAAAATGTTGAATATATCAGAATCGATCTTGTTCTCCACAAGAATATTTCATAATGAACCTCCGGCTCCAAATAAGTGGTGGTATTACAATCTGAAGTCCGGTCAGCATGTTTCTTTGTACTCAAAACAAACCCTAAATTATCTTGCTGATAGATTTAATCTTTATCTAAATACAGACAATAAAAGCTTTCATTTATTTTCGAAGAAAAAAATTAATAATACATATTTTAATTTGTTATTAAAATTAAGTGTTATGGGATTATCTAAACTAACGAACTTCAATGTGAAAAGTAAAACCGATTCGGATTTTGAACTTTTATCAAATGAAAAGGATATTAACTAATTCCTATTAAACTGTTTGTAAACATTAATAAAAGAATTATAATAATTACTTTGATTTAAAATCCCCATTCTTTTTTTTGAATTTTCTAAATTCCTTCTTCTGAATTCTTTATCAGAAAGTCCTTTAATTATTTTTTCTTTTATTTTGTTCTTATCATTCGGATCGAAAAGGAATTCATTATTTTCCATCGTTTCCGGTAGAGATGTTACGTTGGAACAAATTACCGGAACACCGTATCGCATAGCTTCATATAATGGTCCGCTTCCGGCTTCATAAAGCGTAGGTACAACTACGAGTGAAGTATTCTTATATAAACCAATCAAATCTTCCTCAGGAACAACACCTAAAAAGTGAACAACTTCTGATAGATTGAACTCTTCAATTAAAGTATTAATATTTTTAAAGTAATTTGTTTTATTGCCTGTGCAAACAAGATCAATTTCAATTCCCTCATTTTTTATGCTTTTCAAAACACGAATCAACATTATATGATTTTTATGTTTCCAGGTAGCTGCCGGATAAAGTAAATATTTTTTTTTAAGTCCGTATTTCTTTGATAATTCATCCCAACCAGTTTCATTTTTCGAAAGGAACCAGCTTTCTGCAAAAGGTGGAAGACAAACAGAAATTTTATCTTTATCCACGCCGAAAAATTTCAAGATATCATTTTTTACGTGCTTAAAGGAAACAATAATATGATCCGAATCAAATATTGCTTTGCTATTGTTGATTTTTCTATGTCGTTTTTCTTGGGTACTGAAGAATTCAGGATAATGATATTCCTGTAAATCATGCATCGTAATAATGATCGGTATTCTGCTTTTATAAATTGGGGAGTATTGAACCGGAACATGAAGTACTGCGATATTTTCAGATTCAATTACTTTTTTGTATGGATTGATCCAGGTTGAAAAATTTTTTATAATCTCCCAAAATTTATTCGATGAAGCATTTTTATTAAAAGTCACAGCCAGATTGTAAATGAAATAAGCAATGGAATATCTGAGTTTTATGGAAAGTTTTTTCCTATCAACTGTTCGTATTTTGATTTTAGTATTATTCTGAAATTCAATTAACCTGTTCTCAATTTCTTTAGTGGTAATAACAACAACTTCTTTGATTTCATCAGCTTTAATTATTTGTTTTAGAATGCCAATTGAGTAAGTATAAATTCCCCCCGCAGAAATTGCAGTATGATGAATGTAATATCCCACCTTCATTTTAATTTATTATTGCCCCAGATTTTTGTTATAAATATAATTCCCGTTTTTTTCATCGAAGCCGGTTTTATTAAAACCCAAAGATTCATATAACTTCTTAGCAACTAAATTATCCGGATGAACTTTTAACATCAGTGTCTTTATTTCATTTAATTTGCAAAATGCGAATGCATGGTAAAGAGTTAATTTCGATAATCCGCTGTTTGAATATTCTGAAGATATCCAAACCCCATAAGATGGAATTTCAAAGCCGTCATCCAATCCTCTTAACATATAAAAACCCGCAAGATCGTTATTCACGAATAATCCAAAGTATTTATCCAGCTTCGTTTTTTTAAGAATATTTTCGATAGAGGTCAAGGAAAATTCGAAGGGGGTAAAGTATTTTAAATAATCTTTTTTTTCTTGTGAAAGTTTATTTGCTAAAGCTTTGGCGAAACCGGGAGTAAGTTCTTTGATCTCTACGTTTCTAAGACTCATTGTAAAAACTTTTTATTTTATCAACAATATAATCAACATCTTCAGTTGTTAAATCGGGATAGCTGGGAAGATTAATTCCTCTTTTACCTAAATCTTCTGCAACGGGGTAACTCTCTTTTTCTAAGTACATCGGCATTGTGTGAACCGGGTGAAAAGTAGGACGGGTTTCAATTCCATTTTCAGCAAGAAATTTTCTCAATTTCGTTCTCTCCATTTTGGAATTTACTAGGATAGTAAACATCCAGTAAGAGTGTTTTACATTTCCGGTTTCTTTGTGGTAATCGATTCCTAAATCTTTAATGGCATCGATATATTTTCTTGCAAGTATTCTCTTTCTATCGAGTATGTCTTCAATTCTTTCTAATTGTGCACATCCGATAGC
>Ga0315540_10002046_pt1 | contig 11430 bp, 9 predicted proteins | sample SalMarSW160110MG_FD_203677 | JGI IMG/M metagenome (GOLD analysis project Ga0315540, IMG submission 203677) | Salt marsh sediment microbial communities from the Plum Island Ecosystem LTER, Massachusetts, United States - Salt Marsh Sediment SW1601-10 ... | reverse complement strand
CCTTCGGTGTCGACCACCCGCACCAGCTTGTCGGCCAGACGCCGACCGAGCTGGGCGTCGCGCGCCACCTTCTGGAGCTCCTTGTCGAGAAAACTGTGCCCCCGGCTCCAGTCGATGCCGGCGAATGCCGTAGGAAACAGTAGAGCCAGGGCCTCAGGGAGGTAGCGCTCCAGCGCCTCTTTCCAGGGGCTGTCGTAGTCGTCGGGGGTGTGTTGGGTCTCGATCATTCTCGCCGCAGGTTAGCGGCTCGCGCCGCTGGGCGCGAGCTTTTTGCGGGATCCTGATGGTATCCGCAGTGGGAGGGTCTGCGTAGGAGGGGCGCTCTCCGCCGCGACTCTTCCCGCCTGAGACAGGTCTTGTCGCCCCGTGGAGCGGGCCTCCCACAAAAGATCTCGCGCAGCATGGTGGCCGTCAGCTCGTTGAGCTGCTCGACCGTTCGATCGATTGTTTCGCGTGTTGCCTCGATCATGATCCAGGGCTAGTCGAAGCTCTCCGGCCACTGCCGGCACCGTGGTAGACGCGCAGGATTCGCAGCTGATCGCTGCTGATCTGGTAGGGAATGATGCAGGGGGGTACCGGCGATGATCAGCTCGCGGGTGCCGGGAACGCGGCCCGGCCTGCCAAGGCGGGAGGCGTCTTTAAGGTCAGTGATACGGCTGCGGATGCGCTTGAGCAAGGAGCGCGCCGCAGCTGGGTTGTCGGCTGCGATGTAGAGGAAGATGTCCCGCAGGTCGGCGCGCGCCTCTGGCGAGACGACGATCCTCATGCCGTGCCGCCTTCACGCTTCTGCGCCGTTTGCTCGATCAGCGTCTCCATTTCTTCCATCACGTCATCGAAGGGAATGCCTTCCCCGCGCGCCAGCGACTCCTGCGCCCGTTTGATCCCTTCGATCTGCCAGGACTGCGTCTCGATGTATTGCTTTAGCGCCTCCTCGATCACCCAGTTGCGGGAGCGATCCATCGCCTCTGCGAGGGCAGTAATCTTCGCTGCGATTTCCGGGTCGGTCCTGACTGTGATGGTGCTTCCCGCCATGCTCAAACCTCCAGTGGTTGCAGTGCAACCATATGTAAGCATGACACGAATTTTCCCTGCTTATCCGGTTGGGCCATAATTCTGCTTTCAGGCGTTGGCCGGAAGGCCCGCCAGGACGTCGGCCAGCAGTTTGCTGTTTGGATTCATGCGGAGGTGCGATCGCTGGCCCCGCCAGTACCTGCGCTGATTTCCAACAAACCCTGCGTTGTGGCCCAACCGGATAAGCAGGGAATTTTCTTGTTTTGCCGCGAAAGACCGTAAGGACGGCGCAACGGATAGGCTTCAGGGTTTGGGTCCGGCCGCAGCGGCGGTCCTGCCTACCCGAAGCACATCATTCCGGTCCTGGCCCTCGCCTGCCGGCAGGTCGCGGATGACGAGCAGGTCGTCCCGCCGCTCTCCCGGGCGATGGCCTCGATCTGGTCCGCCGGGGCGCGGGCGCCCGGGTCGCTGTCGGTAACGATGGGGACGCGGCTACCCTGCCCCATCGTCTTGCCGATGGCGGCACATGACTTCATGCGAAACCGCGTCCCCTTCATCTGCCATCGCCACGTCGTAGGCGCGCACGTCCTCCGCCTCCTACGCCAGGCGGCATAGACGCTCAGATTCGGCATAGGGCACAACTGCGTACTCCGGTTGGCCGTCTCGTTCAATGATCTGGAGGTTGCCGTTTATTTATGGATGCCTCCGCGCAGCCCGATCTCTACGACGAGGATGGCCCGCCGCTCGGGCTCGAGGGCATAGATCGCCCGCCACCTGCCAATGCGTAGTCGATATCCCGGACGGACCTGCAGAGGTTTGGCATGCGGCGACCATTGGACTGGTGGATGCGGGTTCGTGGGGACTGGGGGTCGCGACCAAGGTCGCTCCTACGGGGTTGGGGAGAGTCGGCAAGGGGCTGCCGACCTACGGGGAGGCGTTGGGGTGCGGTTGGCGCTCGACTCCCTCCCCGGCCCTCCCCCTGCGAGGGGGAGGGAGTTGGGTGGGGTGGAGGCAAGGGATGGCCGGTTCGGCTCTAGTTTAACCGTCACGCAGCACTTTGTACTTCGACCCTCGGACCGGATAGTCGAAGATCAAATTCAGCGTTATTGGCTTCGCAGGCATCAATTGGTTTGCGCCAAAGATCGGCACCGGTGCCTGCGCAAGGGGCGGAGAGGCTTCCCAACCTACCACCGCTTGGGCTCGAAGCCGGGGTGGTTCTTCACCTCCATGACCTCGTCGCCGACGGCAAGTACCAGGAAGCCGTGCTTTTCCGCGTAGGTCAGCACGCTTTCCTCCACCGCGAGGGTGGCCAAGGTCCCTATGAGGGGGTAGGTCGCGATACTCGGGAAAGTGGTCGCGGAAGGCGGCGATCTCGCTTACGGAATGTGATGGCGATTGAGCCAAAATCCCCCCTGCACCCCCCTTTGTCAAAGGGGGGGATTGAACGGATGGGGCTCTCCGCTACCGGCCATGGCGTCAGCGCCACCCCACAGAACGTAAGTGGCTGCCGCCATGACCGTTTCCCTCACCCCGGCCCTCTCCCAGTGGGCGAGGGTGACAGGGAGCGCGCTACGCGCGACTCTCATCGTAAGGCCGAGCTGCTGCACCTCGGGGCCACATCCGGGTGATAGGGTCGTACCGTCATGAGCCGGACGGCCCGAGGTCGGCGTCTTACCGTTCGGGGATAGCGCGTGCGGGCGAGGAAAGGTGAAGGTTGTGCCTCCTCCGGTCCAGTGGCGCCCCATTGAACGTTTCGTAGCCGGCGTTGCATGCCTCACAGCTCGGCCCCTGGGGTAGTGAGTGCCCGGGCGGCCTGCAGAAATGCGTCGGGCGCGCCCATTTCGGCACGTATCCGCAGGTAATCCTCGGTCCAGCGGCCACTGCGGGAGGGGTTCCTGGGCTCGGCGGGTATCTGGGCCGGGGTGGCAAACGGGTCCAAGGGGCGTGGCTCGGGTTAGAGGCGGTCTTCGCCGCGCAGCAGCTGCTCGAAGTATGCGATGGTGGGCTTGAGGCCTTCGCGCAGGGGGATCTGGGGCTCCCAGCCGAGCTGGGTCTTGGCGAGCCGGATGTCCGGCTGGCGCTGCCTGGGGTCGTCCTGGGGCAGCGGCTCGTAGACGAGGGATGAGCGCGAGCCGGTGAGGTCGAGGATGGTCTGGGCCAGCTCGATCATGGAGAACTCGCTGGGGTTGCCGAGGTTGACCGGGCCGGTGAGCTCGTCCGGGCTGTTCATCAGACGCACGAAGCCGTCGATGAGCTCGTCCACGTAACAGAAGGACCGGGTCTGGGCGCCGTCGCCATAAAGGGTGATGGGCTTGTTCTGCAGGGCCTGGACGATGAAGTTGGAGACGACCCGCCCGTCGTTGGGGTGCATGCGCGGGCCGTAGGTGTTGAAGATGCGGGCCACCTTGATCTTGAGGCCGTGCTGGCGGCGGTAGTCGAAGAAGAGGGTCTCGGCGCAGCGCTTGCCCTCGTCGTAGCAGGAGCGCGGTCCGATGGGGTTGACGTTGCCCCAGTAGTGCTCGGGCTGGGGGTGGGTATCGGGGTCGCCGTAGACCTCGCTGGTGGAGGCCTGGAGGATCTTGGCCTTCACGCGCTTGGCGAGCCCGAGCATGTTGATGGCCCCGTGGACGCTGGTCTTGGTGGTCTGCACGGGGTCGAACTGGTAGTGGATGGGCGAGGCGGGACAGGCCAGGTTGTAGATCTCGTCCACCTCGACGTAGAGCGAAAAGGTGACGTCGTGGCGCAGGAGCTCGAAATAGGGGCTCTCCAGCAGGTGCGCGATGTTGTCCTTGGTGCCGGTGAAGAAGTTGTCGACACAGAGCACGTCGTGCCCGTCGGCGAGGAGACGCTCGCAGAGGTGGGAGCCGAGGAAGCCGGCGCCGCCGGTGACCAGGATGCGTTTGCGGAGGAAGTTGGGCATTTCGTTGGTCCTCGAGGGCCTTTAGGCGGGTCGGGGGGTGGGAGTTGCAAGTTCCAAGTTCCAAGTTCCAAGTTCCAAGTTCCAAGTTCCAAGTTCCAAGTTCCAAGTTGCGAGGGGAAGTGGGGGGTGGTGTTTCTGGCTTGCAACCTGCCGTTTGGAACTTGGGGCGCGTTGGGGGCTGTTCCGGGGTGTAGTGATTGCCTGGCTTTGCGGTTTGTCGCTCGGTCCTGGCGCCCCACTACACACCGGGTCGCTTTCCGAAATGATCAGCGCGTGCCTAGCGCTTCGTCAGTGCTTCTAAAAACGACTGGAAGACCTTGATCTCCTGATGAATGTCGTTCCATCCGTTCGCCAGGTCCGTCTTCAGCATCTGCAATTTTTCCGGCGCCAGGTCATAGCCGTAGGCATGACGGAACACATGCCGGAAGGCGCGCAGCTCGATCAGCACCTTGTAGCTCTGTCGCGAGACGACGTGCGGGCGCACTTGCGGGACATCGATGATCATGCGCTTCAGCAATGCGGCATGAAACCGCGCGGGATCTTCGACGCGATTCTCGAAGGTCTTGGCGACCTCCTGAAACAGGTCCTCCAGGGCACAGTAGAAATTGTGGAGGAGGTAGCCGAGATAGACCGCCTTCTCGTCACTGCTCGGCTCTGCGGCTCCGATCTTTGCAACCAGCAACTCCAGGTCTTCCAGCTGGGAGGCCATGTAGCCGAGCAGCAGGGCTGCAGATGCCTTGCTCATTGCAGCCTCAGGCCTTGTGCTTGGAGCGACTCGCGGAACCGGCAGCGCTCGAGCTCGATGAGGTCCACGTCGCGAGCAAGCAGTGACTCCAGATCCGCCAGCACCTGAAAATAGGGCTCTTCGAGCCCTTCCACCGCCACGTCGATGTCGGAGAACGGGAAGAAGCGCCCGGGGCCGAGCACCGACCCCACGAGGTAGACCTCCCTGACGCGCTTCCGGGCAAAGTAGCGTTGCAGCTTGCGCTTGGCCTGCTCCAGGGCCTGGCTGCGCATGAGCTCAATCCGCTGTGCTCGCTCGACTTCAGTATCTTCCCAGAGGGCTGTGCTGTGGGACATGATCGGAGAGCAGCTCCAAGTTCCAAGTTCCAAGTTCCAAGTTCCAAGTTCCAAGTTCCAAGTTCCAAGTTCCAAGGGCGAGCTTCGAGCTCCACGTTGGAAGTTTCAAGGGAGGTTGGTGCTTTCAGCTCATCGCTCAGGGGTGTGTTGGGGCTCGATCATTCTCGCCGCAGGTTAGCGGCTCGCGCTGCTGGGCGCGAGCTTTTTGCGGGATCCTGGTGGTATGGCCTCTGTGAGGGGCGTCTGGTCGCCCCGCGGAGCGGGCCTCCCACAGGCATCCTCCAGGATCAGGCATTGTGGGAGGGGCGCTCCGCGCCGCGACTTCCTCAGCCTGATGAAGTCCTGTCGCCCCACAGAGTGGGCCTCCCACAGGGCCTGCCATCGCCGTGTCAGCTGGCGGGGATCAGCTGGTGCTGGGAAACGGCGATGCGGTTGCTGCGGCCCAGGAGATCAAGCAGCAGGTGGGCGCGTTCCCGGCCGCTGGGGGCGAGGAAGATGGCCCGCAGCCCTGCCATGGGCCCGGAGACGATCTCCACCGGATCGCCGGGTTGGAACAGGTGCTCCCGGCGGATCGCGGTGTCGCCGTCGCGCTGGGCGGCCTGCAGGTGGTCCACCAGCCCTTGCGGGACGGGCCTGAGGCCGCCGCCGAAGCGCACCAGACCGATCACCCCGCGGGTGGATCCGATAGGCGCCGTGTTATGGCGCCCCGGCTCCAGGCGGACGAACAGATAGCCGGGGAACAGGGGCTCGACCACCTCGCACCAGCGCCCGCGCCGGCGCTTCGGCAGGCAGATCAGCGGCAGGTGGGTCCGGTAATGCTGCCGTGTCAGGTGCTCGACGGCCAAGCGCTCCTGGCGGGCCTTGGTGTGTACGGCGTACCAAGCTTCCATGGTGAGGTGCTGCTGTGTCTCGCGACTCGACCATCGCCGTCAGGAGCGGCCGCACCCGGACGACGTTGATGCGCCTCTTAGGCTACGTCGGGGAAGCGGCAAGCTTCAAGTTCCAAGCTTCAAGTTGCAAGTTCCAAGTTCCAAGTTCCAACCCTCAAGTTGCATGTTGAAAGGTGGGAGTTGCGAGGGAGTGGAGGTTCGAAGGTTCGGGGCTGACGCCCCTCCCGGCTCCCACTTGTGACTTGCCACTTGTGACTTGTGACTTGCCACTTGCCGCTTTCAACTCGCCGCCAGAAAACCCTTGACGGCGACAATGGCCAGGGCGCCCAGGACGCTGAGGTGGAGGGGGTCCAAGCGGCGCTCGCGCTCGAGCAGGATGATCTCGATGGCGTAGAGGAGGATGATGGATTCGAGCCCCACGACACCGAACTCCTGGAAGATGGACCCCGGGATATTGGGCAGGGCGACGGCGGCAAAGACGATCAAAAGGTCCAGGGTCGACACCTTGAACGCGCTGCCCGAGAAGCGGGCCCACACGGCGACGGCGATGGCCGGGACGGCGAAGAGTACGTGGATACAGCGCCCGCAGGCACTGGTGACGCCGTGGGTGGTCTCCACCAGGTAGGCGATGCTCACGGCGGTGGCATAGGCGATCAGGCGCTCCACGAAGTCGGAGGGGCTTCGCCTGACCATCAGTGCCAGCAGGAAGAGGAGGAGCAGGACGGCCGCCTGCACCGCAGTCTGAGTCGCGACCGGCCTGGACACCAGCGCCCCCGCGATGAGGAAGAGGGGCACCACCGCCTCCAGTGTGGTGAAGGCATAGCTCCGAAGCATCCCTTTCTCCCGGGCGCGGTTGAGGAGCCTGCCGATTGGGGAGTCGCTTGCGCTGCGCGCCCCCAGGTAGGCACTCACTTTGGTGAGACTCCTCAGGCCCAGGAGCAAAGCGGCGGCGAATACGCCGTAGACCGCCAGGATCGCGAGATCCGAGCTGTAACGTAGCGCGTAGGCCAGGATCACCAGCAGGGCCTGCGCGCAGTAAACCGCCGCAACGGCCTCGTAGTGGTGGAGGCCCAGGTCGAGCAGGCGGTGATGGATGTGGTTGCGGTCCGGGGAGAAGGGCGAGCGTCCCTGCCGGATGCGGGTGATCATGACGGTGAGGGTGTCCAGAATGGGCAGCCCGAGCAGAAGGAGGGGCACCAGGGGACTCATCGCCGGGTTGGAGATCTGGTCCACGGCCACGGCCAGGACGCCGGCGCTGAATCCCAGAAACTGGCTGCCCGAATCCCCCATGAACACCCGTGCGGGGTGGGTGTTGAAGCGCAGAAAACCCAGCGTCGCACCGCAAACGGCCATGGTGATCATGGCGAGCGGGGCATCGCCCGCCTGGCGCGCGAGCAGCGCGACCGCGGTCATCACCAGCAGGCTGATTCCGCCCGCCAGACCGTCCAGGCCGTCGGACAGATTGACGGCGTTGGTGACCCCCGTGAGGACGAAGACGGTCAGCGGTATCCCGACCGAAGGGGACAGCGTCCCGCCCGGAACGAACGGAAAATGCCGAATAACGATACCGCCCCCGGCGGTCACGATAATGGAGGCCAGCACCTGCCCCAGGAGCTTGGCGCGATAGTCCAGGTTGAAGCGATCATCCAGGAGCCCGAAGAAGAAGAGCACGGAGGCCCCGATGAGGACCGCCCGCAGGTCTTCCCGCATGGGCAGCCACACCAGCACGGGGGCGAGGAAACCGATGAAGATCGCGATGCCCCCGGTGCGGGGGATCACCTTCTGGTGCACCTTGCGCCCGCCGGGGGCGTCGGTGAGACCAACCCGCTCGGCTACGCTCTCGAGCGGCGGCACCAGGGACATGGACACAAAGAGCGCTAAGACAAAGGCATAGACCGCAGCCATTGCATTCCCTTCCGCGCGCGCTGTGCGACCAGGGGCCAGGGCTCGCCGCGGTCACGCGGCCAAGCGTGACATGCCGCGCAGCAAACTGGCATTATTGAAAACCAGATCGCGGCCGGGTTAATTGACCGTTGTCGGTTCCCACTCCATGGCTGGGAAGCAAGCAGACAAGAACATGAGGCAGATCACAATCGGCGCCTGCTCCTAGCGGGGATCCGGGGGACAGCACCGGGCCATGGCCAAGTTCAGCATGCAGTTGGGTTCCGTTCCGGCAGTGTGACCTGATTCCCAAAACGGGCGCTTCTCTCAAGGCAGGATGCCGCAGCATATCTGGGCTGACAAACCGGGGAGATGGTCGGGGCCAGCCACCGTGGCCCGTCTGACCGTCACAGGGGGACATATGGAAAATCGGGGGAAACCGGACCGCTTGGCGGCCGTTCGCGCATCCTTTCTCGTCGTTGCACTTGCGGCCGTCGCGGGCCCGGCCGAAGCCGCCGTGGTCACGGCGGTCTATGACGGTGATCATGCCGCCTTGCCCGCCCGGGTGCTGAGGTCAGGCAATCCGGAGGTGATCATCACCTTGCCGGGAAAGGCCCCCGATTGGCGCAGGTGGGATGCAGGCAGCCTTCCCCTTCGCCCGGCCCCCGCTCGGCCATCGGCGCCAGGCACTGCCGATGTTCCTTCCACCGACCATGAGCCGGCCCTGCCATTGGACAGCCCGAGGGAATTCGGCGGTATGGGATTCCCCGGGAGCGACAGCATCTGGTACGAGCTTGGCCGCAAGCTGGCGCAAGGTGCAGCCAGAAACATCGACCCGGGTGCGGACCCGGACCTGGTCCGCACCAATGTCCGGCCGTATTTGAGCGCCCTCGCCCGCTCCGCGTCACAGCTGCCCGCCGCCCTGCCGATGTTCGTCTCGGCCCTCGCGTTTGCGGCCGTCTTCTCTCTCCTGCGACACCGGCACCGGGTGTCCCAAAGGACTGAGGCGGGTGGGACAGTGAAGGCCCGCCGATGCGGGCCTTCGGTGTCCAACGGCCGCCTGCCATCGGTTCCCGTCAAGCCGAAGGACTCGCGTGTGCCGGGCCCGGGGGAGCAAGGACCGGGGATCGAGAGGTACCCTCACCCGCCTTGCTGTCCAGTGCCGTCAGGGCGCTTCGCGCCTCCCCGATTCCCGGGAAAGAGCTCCTCGCCGCCGCGGCCCGCGCCAACAGGCGCTTGGCCTTCTCCGGTTCGCCCAGCTTGAGATAGGTCATGCCGAGGTGATATTGCAGCTCCGGGGTGGGGCCGGCAAGCGACGCCGCCTTCTCCAGCACCCGCGCGGCCTTTTCCAGGTCCCCCAGCTTGTAGTACACCCACCCCAAGGTGTCGAGATAGAGCGGCTGCCTGGAGTCCTTGAACCGCTTTGCGAGCCGCAGGGCGCGGCGGAGCCCTTGGGGGTCACCGCCGGCATTGGCCGCGAGCAGCATCGCCAGGTTGTTGGCAGCTGCATCGGCATGCGGGGCGTGCGAGAGCACCTCCTCGTAGGCGGCGGCAGCCTGGCTGTCCAACCCCGCCATTTGCAGTGCGCCGCCCAGCCTGAACAGCAGAAAATCGTTGCGGCCGGTCGCCTCGACGCCTGAGCGCAGGGTCGCGATGGCGGAGCCGTTGTCGCCCACGGCGCTCTGCAGCGTCGCCAGGCGGGCGTAAGCAAGGGGTGAGCCGGGGTGGGTCCGGATCGCCTGCTCGAATTGCCGCTTTGCCTCGGCCGGCCGCTGCTGGCTGAGGTAGATGTCTCCCAGGAGCACGGTCGCGGCGACGTTGTCGGGGTCTCTGGCCAGGAGCGCCTTCACCCGCACCTCTGCCTGCTTCGGCTGCTTGAGGGCGAGACCGCTGCGCGCGGCGGCGAGGATCGGCTCGGGGGCATTCGGGGCCTTCTTGTGGGCGGCTTCGAACAGGGGGATGCTCTCCTGCAGACGGCCCTCGCCCTGCAGGGCGAGCCCCTTCAGGTACAGGCCCAGGGCGTCCCGCGGCTGGCTGCGCAGGATACGTGTGGCGGTCTCCTGCAGAGCGGCCCAGCGGCCCTCCTCGAGCTGGATACGGGCGATTGCCTTCTGGGCCGTGGCGTTGTCGGGGAGCCGCGCGAGCAGCTGCTCCAGCACCGCGAGGGCGCCGGCCGGATCGCCGTCGGCGGCGCGAAGCTCCGCCAGCTGCAGATAGGCGCCGGTATCGGCTGGGGCAACCTGGATGGCAGTCTCCAGCGTCTCCTGGGCGAGAGCGATCTCCTTCTCCCGGGCGTAGGCGCGGGCAAGCAGGCGCCGTACCCGCACCGAGGCCGGGCGATCCTTCCGCAGGGCGCGCAGATCGGCCTCCGCCCGCTGTGGATCGTTGCGCCGCAATGCGATGGCGGCGCTGACAAACCGGCCATCGGGATTGGCGGGATCCTCCTTGAGCACCTGCGCGCACAGGATCTGGGCCTGTTCCAGTCTGCCGGCCGCCAGCCGCATGGCGGCGATCTGGCTTCGGGCGCTGAGCCTGGGGCCGCTCCACGCGCCCGCCCGGGCGAGGATCTCCCGGTAGACGGCCTCTGCGGCCTCCACACGGCCGGCGCTGCGCTCCAGATCCGCCAGCTCGAACCGAAGCGCGTATTGGTCAGGAGCCTCTTCGATGAAGATCCCGAGCGCCTTGCGGGCGGCGTCAGTGCCCCGCAGCTGCGCGATCAGGTGGACCAGGCCGATCTTGGCCTTGACGTCCTGCGGTTTGGCCGCAACCGCCTCGCGCAGCAGCTTCTCGGCCGCATCCCCTTTTCCTTGGCCGACCAGGAGGTGGGCCAGGCTGACCCGGTACGCCAGCACGCCCGGCTGTTGTCTGACCAATGCCTCGATTACGGCACGGGCTTGCTCCGGGTCGTGCTGCATCTGGTACACGCCGGCCAGGAGAGCCTTGAGGTCCACGTCTCTAGGATGGGCCGTGAGGGCCCTACTCAGCAGAATGCGCGCGCCGGAGGGATCGCTCTGCTTGAGCTTCAGTCGGGCCAGCAGCTTCAGGGCATCGGGCTGCCCGGGGTCGATCTTCAGCGCCGCGGCGTAATCCGTGGCGGCCTGATCCAAATGGCCCTGGTGCTCACGCAGGGCTCCCCGCAGGGCGAGGGCCACCGGGTCGTCGGGTTTGCGCCGGAGCGCCGCACTGACCTCCGCCCGGACGGTATCTGCCTGGCCCGCGGCCAGGAGGAGAATGCCGCGCCGCACCTTCGCGGCGATGTTAGTGGGATCGAGCTCCAGGACCCTGGCGTATGCGCCTAAGGCATCGGCGTAGTCGCCCTGCTTTTCCTCGACCCTGGCCAAGCCGTACCAAGCCTGGGCCTGCCCTTCGTCCATTTGCAGGACGCTCCTGAAGTCCAGCTTGGCCCCGTCGAAATCGCCGCGGTCGAACAGTGCCAGACCGCGCTGCAGGTAACCTTGCTCCCGCTCTTGAACCCCGCACCCGACAATCAACCCCGCAAGGGAGATCACACCAATAGACAGCAGGCCATGTCTCACGGCTGGGACGCCTCCTTGGTCGTCGGAGAACTGCTGGCGCCTTCTCGGCAGAAGACAGGTCCTTGGATCGAATTCCACCCATCATCGTCGTCTGAAGGCGGGTACGGCATGT
>Ga0315540_10002045_pt1 | contig 11433 bp, 7 predicted proteins | sample SalMarSW160110MG_FD_203677 | JGI IMG/M metagenome (GOLD analysis project Ga0315540, IMG submission 203677) | Salt marsh sediment microbial communities from the Plum Island Ecosystem LTER, Massachusetts, United States - Salt Marsh Sediment SW1601-10 ... | reverse complement strand
GAATCTCTCAATTTTTTTTCCAGCAGATAGAGTCTCCAATACGTCATGACTTCATGCTCGCCGCGTCGCAGGCCGGCACTAGCAGCAAACACGCTCAGGGGAATAGCACGCTCTTTTCTTAAAAGTGTGAGCCATTTTTTGTTGCTCAATATACGGAGAAGTTGTCGTGCCCTTCGTTTTGTGCATCGGGCACAAAAACGCTGAATTTTCACAGATGGATAATCGACAACATTTGGAATATCAGCCACTTCGGGAAAATGATTTCGAAAAATTCTATGGTATATATGTTTATCAAATACTCTGTTATCATGGTTCATCTTGTAGCGAAGCAACGGCCAACTGTAAAAAGGAAGCACGGCTTCACTGATTTGAATATGCTGCAGGAAATTATTTGCAATATAATGACGCTGCCTGTAATAAAAATCCGCAATATTAAAAGCTTTCCCGCTTTTCGCAGCCTTTTTTACTGCTTCTTCCATAGGTGGACGCGATCGCAAAAGAATACGGTTGGCAATATGCTTTCGGAATATCTTGAAGGTATTAAATAAATGTTTGCGCTGAAGCACATCCACTAAGTCACCTTTCCATTCCGTTTCATACTTTCCCAGAAACTTATCTTTAGAACCACGCATGAGACCGTCTCCGAGGTATCCATTTACCATCGGTATTTGAGGATAGTGCTGAGCAATGGGGTAAGTCACAAATTTAGAGATTGGAAACCCATCAGCCATAACGTGATAAACCGAATCATATAAATCCCATTCTGAATTATCAACATGAAACCGTTTTAAAGGTATTTTTACCGCATTGGTCACTCGGCAGGCAATATCCCCTTCTGCCTGTGTGGTATCAACCGCAGCGCAGCTGATAGATACATTCTTCAAAGATCTGCACAACATCAGCAGATACCGGCTATCATAGCCTCCTGATAGAGCAATACTTATCCGAGGTTGTTCGGCTAATAGTGTTTTTATAGAGGATGAAACAATTTGATGCAGTTTTTCGGCGGCCTGAGCTTCACTGTGCGATTGAGATTTAGGCTCGAATTCCACGTAAGGAATCTCACTAAATTGTTTATCTTGAAAAACGACTGCTACACCGGGCGGCAGGCGGCGAAGATCGGAAAAAAGAGAGCCACCAGTACAATTATATCCATAGGCAATCCATGAAGCGACAGCATCGTAATCGATCGCCCCATTGCTCAAGCCCGCTTTCTGAATCGGCCAAACTTTGCTTCCTAAAACCAACCGGCCTTTAGGCATGCTAAAAAATATGGGTCGCACACCTAAGATATCTGTGATTACGGTAATACGATGATTCCTTGGTTCATCTATTATGACCACAAAAGGCCCTATAAGTTCCCTAAAACGCGTATACTGCTTTTCACCAACAATTTTTGCACACCATTTCGGAATGTTAGCAGCAGTAATGTCGGGGTGTGCGGGTATACCCCAAACATAAGAGCACACGCCTTTTTCCTGAGAAGTCCAGGTCTTCAAATGGGTATTTGGATAGGTAAAAAGTTTCAGTTGGCCGTATTGACCATTGAAAGTTGAACCAATCGATACAGGCTGTGAATTTCCAAACGCAATCCTGCCCATCTCATTATCTTCAGGAAAAATCTGATAACCGAATATTTGATTCACATCTGATTCCTCTGAGCCGGTACCGCTGGCACTCGCTCACGGGAGACCTTTGCAAAACGCCCCTTTTTGCCCAATTTTTGTGTCACACTCAAATTTTAATCCTCAAAATACTTAATGTATTCCTGCGGTTAAAATTTTCGCGTTCCTTGAACTTGAACAAAAATGACCATTTTTCAAAGGTCTCCACGGATTAGAACTTGCTCAGAGCAGCGAAAATCTATAGTCGTTGCATATCTTGAAGGTTCTAAAAAGTAAGCGAAATTGTTAATATTAGATAACATTATAAAGGTTGGTTTTATTCGGCTCTCTCAAGTTTTTAATCTCCAAAGTATTTCTGAATCAAACTTTTTACCTTTGCTTGGTCATATCGTTGAACTATCGTTTTATGTGCAGCAGAACCCAGCTGATTACATTGTTCAAAGTCTGTGAGGAGTTTGATACAGGCTTCCGCAAATAATTTTGGGTCGTCGCGAATCAAAATATCGTAACCGTCACGCATCTGGAGGCCCTCTGCTCCAATTCGGGTCGATACAATAGGTTTGCCGTAGGCAGCCGCTTCTATGATCTTAACACGGGTACCGCCACCTGAAAGGATCGGCGCACAGATTACCCTTGAATACCGATATAAGTTTTCAAGATCTTTCACAAAACCAAGGACCTCCACACCCGGAATCCCCATCGCATGAGCACGGATCTTCTCTGCTGGTTCTCCGGCAATCATCAACCGTGCTCCTGGTATTTCTCTATAAACTATGGGCCAAACCTGCTTGAGAAGGAATTCAGCAGCATCAATATTTGGCTTATATTTATAGGAACCGATAAAAAGCAGGGTTTGTTCAGAGGTTATTGGCTGGGTCTCGGGTATTTTAACCGCATTGGGAACTTCTACCACCCCATTTAATCCCCAGCGATTGGTCAAATATATTTTATCTTTATCAGAGCAGACAAAGGTCCTATACGCCAATTGAATGGCTTTGTATTCACCCCAAAAGAGTGCAGGCACCAATGCAGAATTGAAAAGCTGTTTGTACCATTCCCGACGTAGCCGAATTCCTCGTAAAAATGTTACATGCTCAATATCGTCAAGATCAAGATAGACTTTTGGTAAAAGTTTATGGGTTTTCAGAAGCGGGCCCATGGAACCCAGCTTGTGCACAAAGATTTTGTCTGGCTTGCTATTTAAACAAGCTTCAAATGCTTTTATCTGCTCAATGCCATTTGTTTCCGAGAAGCCGGTTCGGCTGAAAGTTCCAATCGCTTTAGATCTAAAATGTTTCCATTTTAATACTGGCCCTTTAACATTGGGTCTTTTACACAGACAAAGACGAACATCAACATCCCAGTATTTTGAAAGAGAAAGTTCTAGTCTGGCAATCGAAGCAGGAGAGACATCAAAATCATTTGCCACGTAAGACAATGCATCAATTTGACCAATGTCTTTTATAGCATCTAAAAACATTCGAAAACGTTGGAAAACGCCATGAACTCTGGTAACAAAATCAGAAGGAAAATATTTAGAAACAATTAAAATTCGCATTATTGTTTATCATCTACTTTTTCATCGGTTTGTTATAAATCCGTCTCTGGCATACTTGTTCTTGAACGTGCTCTGCAATTTTAGATGGATTGCATTTTATCAGGAAGGTTTTCTCTCATGAAAAATTAGCATGGCGATGCTTCTAATGACCTTCAATTTCCAGGATCCTGTCAAATCTTGCCAATAGTAATAAGGGAAGTATTTACCAACATATAGTACTGATATTAATCGTTTAATGGGATTTTTAGTTCTCAGAGCCATATGGATGCAAGTCTTTGTAAATACACGCATACCTTTTTCATATAATTCTTTGCGTCCATCCGGATCTTGAAGATATATCATATCCAATGCCTGTCTGAAATCTTCACTCCAATTGACTGAATCTACGGCATGGGTTCGCTGTTCTTCATGATATCTGAAGCTCGCCTTCATATCCACAATATTGAGAATCGGGTATTGAGCAGATAGTTTAATGATGGCGAATCCATCTTCAAACAAGTTATTGGTTGACTTTAACCCGCCTATTTTCTTCAAAGCTTTTGTATTGAAAAGCGTACTGCAAAAATAAAAGGTAGATTTATGGTCAAGCCATGCTGAAAACATATCATACGGATTGTTGCTGCTGGCAAGATTCGGTTCATTTTTTACGAGTTTGCCGTCTTTCCCGATCATTCTTGTTCCCGTTCGGATGAATCCATAATCCGTGGAGTAATTAGCGCCTTGCAAACATGTGGTGACAAAATCATTGTCGATTAAATCATCATCATGCATCAATAGAAAATAGTCTCCTTTTGCGGCGTTTAAGCATGCATTGTAATTATTATTGGAGCCGACATTTATTTTTTGCCGGATATACGTAATTCTTTCATCCTTAAACGAGCTTACAACGGCCTTGGTGTTATCAGGAGAACAATTGTCAGAAACAAGAATTTCCAAATTGGGGTAATCCTGATCTAGAGCGCTTTTGATTGTGAAAGGCAACGTGGCGTTCGCGCGATTGTATGTGGGAATTCCAATTGTCACCAGCGGAAAGTCTTTATCCATTTTTTCCCTCAATGATTCAACTCAGGTTTAATCAAAGTAACCGGAAAAACACCGGCAATTATTTTGAAGTCGCTAAAATCTCGACAAGATTCTGTCTGGCAATTCCCAGCAAATGATATACCTTTAATTTGTCTTTGAATGAAAATTTTTTATAATACATATAGAGATTTTTAGGGGTTAGACTCCCTGAAGGGAGAAAAACTTTACTCAGAATCCAAATTGTCTTCAAAGATAAAAAAAATCTGGATCTAGGTCGAATAAGCTGCAAAAAAGCAACGTCCGAAATACCTTGCCAGTAAGTTCTTTCAACTACCCAACGCTTATGCATACGATCCCTGGAAATTCGGTGATGTAATATTGCCTTCGAGGCATAAAATACTTTCAAATCCGCTTTGCTGATTCGATAAAATATTTCTCTTTCCTCATTGGACAGCAATGAATTTTTAATTCGACCTAAATTAACGTTAAAGTTTCCCACCTGTTCGAAAACAGTTTTTCTAAAAGCCATGTTAAGACCTGGTGGATATTCGGGGAAAGTCATCAATCTATCCTGGTCGCCGTAATTTGTGGCACCATAAAACTTGAGAATATTTCCAGTGATCCAATCAGGTTTATCGCCATCGAATTTCGGGATCGATTTCCCACCCACACAAGAAATTTCCGGGTTGTCATTAAACGCCTTTAACAGTGCATAAAGCCATTCTTTATCAAAATAGACGTCGTCATCAACGAAAGCGACGATGTTTCCGGATGCTTCTTTAATACCTCTATTCCTGGCATGTGATAATCCTGTATTGGTCTCAAAAACATACCGTAATTGACTGGGACAGGCCGGTCGAAAAGCCTCGACCACTTGTCGGGTGTGATCTGTTGAATTGTTGTCGACAACGATCAGTTCCACATCAGGTCCGGCGTTTTGAACCGAAAGCCAGCTCTGAAGTGTCTCTCGGAGCATTTCAGCCCGGTTATGCGTACAGATGATTACAGATATTTCATACAACATTTCGGTTAAAGGATCTGACTATAGTGGGATATATTGTCATTCGATAATATAGTAGACTGCCGGATTGGTTTCTAATTCGGCGGACAGCCGCAGCGTTTGACGTTCTTTGATTATTTGCGAAATATGACTTTGAGGATCATCCAAATCACCAAAGGAAAGAGCGCCGCAACTGCATGTCGCGACACAAAGCGGCGTGGCGTCAAAATCGATCCCGGGTGTCAAATTCTTTTCCAAGCCGTTTTCTATTCTGGTTACACAGAAGTTGCACTTTGTGCAGACTCTTTCACGATTCTTGTTCGCTTTGCGGTCAGCTTGTTGTGTCAACGGGGTGTCTTCTTCAAAGCCATGACGATATTGGAAAATTACCCTGGCGTCATAAGGACATGCTAATATACAATAGCCGCAGCCGACACATTTTTCATAATCTATTTCTACAATTCCATCCGCCCTTTGATACGTTGCACCTGTGGGGCAAACGATCTTGCAGGGTGGATTGTCGCAGTGCATACAACTTCTTGTAGCAAAAAGCCTTTGTCTGCCGGGTGCTTGAGGTTCCTCCAACTCGTCAAATTTTCTCCATAAACCTTCGGAGATTCCATTGGCCTGACTGCAAGCAAGTATGCAGGATTTACAGCCAATGCACCGGGTCAAATCAATAACCATCGCCCATCGTGTCATTGAGTTCCTACTTCCCTGGCCTTTGCAAAACGCCCCTTTTTGCCCAATTTCTGCGCCTGCCCCGTGAAATGCACAGCCCATTTATCTGGGATCACACTCAAATTGTAATCCTCAAAATCATAAGACTGAGAATGTTATGGATTATATTTCCTGGTTTGCTTCGGCTAACCCTCACATCTCAGTGCCGGAGCTTCCGCCGATATTTTATTTCTCACCGACCAAATAGGAATATAGAACACCCTTTTTTAAATCTTTCAATTGATATTCACCTGGCTTTTCTCGAAATGATCCTCCACCGGGGTGAACATGTCCTGTCAGCCTATGAAGAGTACCATGTTCATAAACAAGAAATATACTATTGTTTATATCGATTTTCCTCCCCATATCAGATTCTTTTACCACATCAACGATATGCTTTTTATCCAAGTCAGATAACGTTAAGTTCGTACCGGAAAACAACACATGCCTCCATCCCGGCTTTTCTATAACGTAAACGTTCGGGGGATGCGTCCATTTCGAAGGAAAATCATACATTTTCTCCAAGACAAAAGATGTGGACCAGTCAAAGGGAGAAATACTTTTGACTCGGTGGAATTCATCAGGGTAGAAAAACACCAGCGTTCCATCCCGCATATCCGGGCACAGCCGAATCAATTCAGCCCAAAATTCATGCTGAAGATTTCTGGCATGCCGATAATCCTTCTGTACTTGAAAGTTATATACTATTAATAACGAGAGCCAGACAGATAATACCGCAAATCCAATTTTTCTTTTATTTATATCGCCGCTAATAAATCGAATGACAAGACCGCCTATGCCGGCATATATAAATGAAATGCCGACGGCTCCTGCAAGATGGAGCCGCGATCCTTCGCCATAAAACGTATTTGCGCCACCCAAAAAAGTGAGCGGATAAGCAGAAACCAACATGATCAGTCCGGCCAAAAAGATTCTCCAAATGTTAGGGATCGATAGCGAAGTTGTCGCTTCATTCGTCGTTCCGGCGTCTTCGAAACTGCCTCCTGTATGAAAATATGCAGTTTCGATATACCGTAGTTTGTATAACAATAAAAAAAGGATTGAGGCGCAGATTGCTCCAAGAAAAAGATCCATTGATCTGAGATGGATTAAGGTTTTTATCGGTATCCATAAATTTCCTGCCAGATTATAACATGGTCCTACGACTAAATGTTTAATTGAAACAAAAAAAAGGTTTTTAATACTATTATTAGCTAAACGAGGATCCAAATCCAAATATTTAAAAATAAAAAACACAATGAAAATCGAGGATAGAATTGCAACGTGAACCATTACTCTATAGAAGAGTTTCCGACTCCAACGCCCTACAAGCAAAGGCGCAGCAATAAAAACCCAAAAAAATGTCTCATAACAAAACAAAGATATCGCTGCCAGAACATAGGACCAACCTCTTCTGCCATGTACATATAAAATAAAAGATAACAACAGCAATGTTAATGCCGGTTGTATGCCTATGGCAGCAGTGAGCCATATTTTAACCGTTGTGACCGGATACAGAACAATGGCTAATGCACCGATGAAGGCGCACAAAAGATTCTCGGTGATACGCGTTAGTAACAAAAAGGTGAGAATGGAATTGACCGACAGGATAATAAACCCCATCAAATAAATGCCGGGTATACCTCCCAAATCCAGCCCAAACCGGGAAATGGCGTGTATAAAATCTCCGTGAAGAGGCCGGATATTCAAAGGAGACGAGAAAATGTTGTGAATAGAGGCTACGTAACCTCCACTAATCGCCTGCATCATTTTTGGGATTCTATAGTAGTCATCTATATATAAGCCGAAATCATTAATAAAAAAATAATTGGCAAGCCAATTGATCAGTATGATGCCGATAACGTACAGTACAACCACATCTCGCTGAGACAGATATATTTCGTCTTCTTTTGAAATACCAGCGAAACTCAAATACATTCTTTTCAGTGACGTAGCTAACAACGAGATCTCCTTTTTCTCCCGAATATCATCCGGCCACTATTCCGATCGGTCACTACTGACTAACAGCTCTTTGCCCAATTCTGTGTCTATGCTATCGAAACCAAACGTTGACTCAACAATATAATTGGGTCGCCGCTTAACTTCCTCATATACTTTGGCAATATATTCGCCGATGATCCCCAGGCTGACCATGATGAACCCGCATAGAATCAACAGGGTTATAATGAGTGTGGCATACCCGGACACCGCCCTTCCTTTGGCCCATGACATGAGCGCGTCCAAACCGATTACAAATCCCATACAAAAGCTCAAAACGCCGAGGACGGAGATGATCTGAAGCGGAGCACTCGTAAACGACACAATCCCAACACGGGCAAGGTTAACTAAGGACATCAGGGAAAATCGACTTTTACTTCCATCTATTCGATTATGGACCTTAAAGCCCACAGTGGTCTGTTTATAGCCGATCCAATGCGTCAATCCTCTATAGAATCGCTCTTTCTCCGGTAAATGGTTAATAATCACATCCACTGCATCTCGATCGATGAGCATAAAGTCGGAAGAATCACGCAGATTGATTCCTCCTAAGTATTTAATAATATAATTGAATGTGGCGGCCCTCATTCGAGTGAAAAACCTGTCGACATTCCGATCGATCTTTATAGCATGAACGACCTTATACCCTTCCTGCCATTTTTCAATCAGATCATGAATTGTTGCAGGCGGGTGCTGGAGATCCGCATCCATGGACACGATCGCATCTCCCTTCGCCGCTTTCAATCCTACCAGCAGTGCGCCTTCTTTTCCGAAATTTCGGCTCAGTTTGATGACCTTGATCGTTTGGTATTGTTTTGCCAAACTCTTTGATTCTTCATAAGTATCGTCTCTGCTGCCGTCATCAACAATAATTATCTCGTAGTCGCATATAGCCTTCTGCAATTCCGATTGTATTGATTTGATCGTCATCGCAATGGATTTTTCTTCATTATATGCAGGCAGAATAACGCTTATCAATGGTTTAGTGATGCCATTCATAATTCTATATCCAATTTTGAAACTCTCTAAATTTTCCAAGTTTCACGTTATATTTCCGGAGTAATTTTGCCATGTGTTCTCCCGTCAAAAGTCGCAATTCTTCTTCCCATGAGTGATACCGAACAAGATCGGGATAAACAATTTCATTCTTATCATAATATCCGGGGTGACACATGAACTCATATACAACTCCCTTTTTCATCTTTTTAAAGATGTTCTCCAAGTATTCAAGATTTAATTGGCAGCTCACTCCTGTCCCCATCAGTCTGAAGTAATTGTTCGGTTTGTTCCTTATGCTTAAAATCATCAATGTAAGTAGAATCCAGTTTCGAAACAACAAATCGAATTTCAACGTGATCTGCCACTCGGGTTGTGTGAAGCGAATAAAGGGGATATCGAACTCTTTTGCAAGCGCGACAAATGGCTTGAACAATGTCGGCAGCATATGCATGTGTTCATGCGAATTGATAAAAAGGATCTTAAACCCCTTGGAAATGCATCTTTTGATTTGCGCCCGCCATTCCTCCATAACGGTGGAAACGGGCATTTTTTTACTCAGGATTAACCACGCGGTTTTCATTCTATTTTGAAACATGCCGCCATAAGGATCAAGGCATGCCTTCATACCGGAGGTCAGCGGTGAACCAAAGGTGATGTTCAGATGGACGCCGATATCCAAATTCGGAAATTCTTTGAGCCACCCTATAGTATCTTCAAATTTTGGACCATTTGCCATAATGCTGGTTGCGGTAATCGCCTTCAGTCGAGCGCATTCAATGACGCCTCTGCTGACACTGGAAAAGTAGCCGAAATCATCGGCATTGATGATCAAAGACGCGGAATGATGAGATCCTATATATGGCATATTTTAAATATTTTAGAATAGTTATGAGCGTTAAAGTTATCCATCCATAAGTTTTCGGATGTGATCGGCGAGACGTAACACCAATGCGACGGTCGTCAAAACAGGGTTGGCATACCCGCTTGTCGGAAAAGCGGAAGCTCCCCCGACGAAAAGGTTTGAGAAGCCGTGAACCCGGCAGTTAGGATCAACAACCCCCTGTTTTGGATCAGCATGCATTCGAGTGGTTCCCATATGATGCCATCCGCCATGAATACCTTTTGGAACGCTGTCTCTTGTTGTTTCAATTAACAGGTGCCCCAGTCCCGCTCTTCTTAATTCTTCATCGAGAATTTCCTGCGCCCGTGTAATCGTATAGGTGTCCAAGGCCGTGAGTTGCCAATTTAATTTAATCCTGCGCTGACCCAAGGCGTCTTTTTCCGTTCCAAGAAATACCCGGCTTTCCGGATTAGGCGCCTGTTCTACCATTGGGTTTAAGCGATAGACGGTTAGAAGTTTATTACGACTGAAGTCCCTTTTAAAATTTTGTCTCAATTTCAGATAAATAAATCGAAGAATACTGCCGGTGTCGGAAAGGGCGTGATAAATGTGATTCGTTAGGTTTTTGGGGAAATGTCCTTTTTTAAGGCTATTTTTAATGACAATGCAAGCAGCAACGCCCGGCTTGTGATGCCCCATATGATGCTCATAGCTCAGTCTGTAACTGGGGTGAATCGAAGTCACCCAATTCAACATTTTTTCCTTTTTCAAGGTATTCTCGCTGAGCGTAATCTTCCCCATCACATGGGTGCTATTTTTTCGAAACACTTCGTACAAACCAGTAGAATTTGATATCATTATATTTGCCGGGAAAAATCCGCCAATCCACAAATGCGGGTGTTCCATAAAAAATCGGCCCACCAGATCATAGTCATTGCCAAGGCCTGATTTTTGTACCTTATTGGACAGCAGCATTAAACGTGGTACTTCAAGACCCCCCGTTGCCAGGATATAAATCTTGGCGGTAACCCAAAAACGGTTGCCTTCAAGACATGCCACCTTCATGCGGGTGACTTCTGTTGAATTTTCACTGGTTTCGATTTCGATGACGTTCCCGTGCAATAAGGTGGTGATATTATCCGCCTGTTTAACCTGCTTTGTGTATTCTTTAAAAAACACATCTCGCAAACCAAATTGAAACATGGTTGTGTGGACCCGATCTCCGATAAACGGCAGTTCATCACGCAGGCCGGGTTGGGTCCAATCCTTTGGATCGTAATCGAAGGGACCGATTTGACATACCTTTTGGGCCCGTTCGTAAAAAGGGTCAAGATGTTTCTTCTGAAACGGCCATCCACTGTAAGGCACCCATTCTCTTTCTTCAAAATCGATGGGATCCATGGGCCGCAGGCGTACCCCCATTCCTTTTTCCGGCAACTTAACGCCCCAGTAGTGACTGGATCCGCCCAGGAATCGTGCCCGTGCCGTATCCAGAGGATAGTAGGGCAGTCCAACATTTTCACCCCAGTATAATGCCTGGGTGGGCTTATCCGGCTTTTCCCCGCCGCTTTCGACAATGCAGGTTCTGAAGTTGGCTTGCTTAAATTCCATCGCAAGTGTTAAACCTGCCACCCCGGCACCTACAATACATACATCGGCAGCAATAACT
>Ga0315540_10002044_pt1 | contig 11435 bp, 11 predicted proteins | sample SalMarSW160110MG_FD_203677 | JGI IMG/M metagenome (GOLD analysis project Ga0315540, IMG submission 203677) | Salt marsh sediment microbial communities from the Plum Island Ecosystem LTER, Massachusetts, United States - Salt Marsh Sediment SW1601-10 ... | reverse complement strand
GACAACGCCCTGCCCTCATAAACAAAATCGCCGGGACAAGCCCGGCGATGACTGTCATCGTTTGTGCGTGCGAGATGCCCCGCCTTCGCGAGGCATAACAGTGGCGGCTACTCGATCCCCTTGCCCTTGCGCCAGCTCTCGTTCAGCAGCTTGAGATTGTTGGCTACATATTTGTTGCCGGGGTCTTTGCGCTTGGCGGCAAGCAGCTTGGCGCGCGCGCGCTTGTAGTCGCCGCGCAGCATATAGGAATAGCCCTCGTTGTTGAGGATCTCGATCGTCTGCCCAAGGATGCGGGTGGCCTGCTTGTAGGCGCGGTCGGCGAGATCGAAGCGGCGCAGCTGATCGTAGGAGGCAGCCAAGCCCAGCCAAGCCTCCGCGTCGTTGGGATGCAGCTCGACCGCGTGGCGGAAATGCTTCTCGGCGAGCCCGTAATTATTGGCGCGGTACTGCTTCTTACCGAGGCTGAGGTCGTCGTTGGGATCGCTGCCGAGCAGGCCCGACTCCGACGCAGCCGGCACGCCGAGCGGCGGCGGCACCGAGCCGGTGGTCTCAGGGGTGCCGGAGACCGGGTCCACAGAGGCCGTGGTCTGCGGATCGCCCGAATTGGCGAGGTTGTGGGTGCTGCTGCACGCGGCCAGCCAGGCGCCGGCGGCCGCAATCATCAGGATTCGGGCAATTCCACTACGCATGACACAGCCTGTCGGAAGCGCCCGTTAACGGGACACCGGCAAGCTAGACCAGCTAGGTTAAGAAATTCTTCACTCTCCGGGGCCGGCACAGTGGCTCAGATATAATGGCCCACGTGCAGGCGCACGAACACCGGCAGCAGAATGACAATGAACAGCACCGGAAAGATGCACACCATCATCGGGATCGCGAGCTTGGCCGGCAGCGCGTAGGCCTTTTCCTCGGCGAGCGACAATCGCTGGTGACGCATGTCGTCGCTGTAGACGCGCAAGGCATCGGTGATCGAGGAGCCGAGATCAATCGACTGGTTGATCAGCGTCGCGAAGGCACGCGCCTCTTCCAGCGCCAGCCGGTCGGCAAAGCGCTCGAGCGCGTCCTTGAGATTGCGGCCGGCGCGAATCTCGAGATTGGTCATGTGGATGTTGGCGGAGAGCGACGGATAGCCGTCGCCGAGCTCGCGCCCCACCCGCTCCAGCGAGGCCTCCATCGACAGCCCTGAATCCGCGCACACCACCAGCAAATCCATGAAATCCGGAAAGCCCATGCGGTGCTCGATCTTGCGCGTTGAAATGCGCTTGTCGATGTAGACGCTGGGACCGACATAGCCGGCAATGCCGGCGATCATCACCAGGAGCCAAAAAATCGATCCGCTGTATGCGGCGACCGTCGGCAGGATCAGGAACACGGCGGCGGCCAGGACCACCGCCAGCGCGGTGCGCGCGATGAAGAAAAAGGCGACAGCGCGCGTATCGTAGATGCCGGCCTGGATCAGGCGTTGCCGCAGCACCTTCATGCTCGCGTCGTTGGGGTCGGCATAGTGTTTGGTGGTGTATTCGATCAGCCGCGTCACCGCCTTCAGGCTGGAATAGCGCAGCGAGCGCCGGGAGTTCGTCGTACGCTCGGAGTCATCCGCGATACGCGCCGCGCGCCGCTTGACCGATCCGCGCACCTGCGCGAACGCCATCAGCGAGAAGGCCAGCGTGGCCGCCGCCAGGAACACCATGATCCCGGTCAGCAGGCTGCCGTTGTCGTTGAACACATCGGCGAATTCTTTGGGCACCAGGGCCATGCCTTAGATCCTGAAATTGACCAGGCGATACATGATGAAGTTACCGACGCCCATCCAGCAGCCAGCCAGTGCCAGCACGATTTTGGTAAGGCTTTCATCCCATACGCTGGCATAGAAGTTCGGCACCAGAATCCAGATCGCAATGAAAATGCCGATCGGCAGCGACGACAGGATCAGCGCGGAGGCGCGGCCTTCCGCCGCCAGCGCGCGGATCTTGCGGCGCATTTTGAAGCGCTGGCGGATCACGCCCGACAGGTTCTCGAGGATTTCGCCGAGATTGCCGCCGGTGGAGCCCTGGATCGCCACCGCGGTGACGAACAGCGGCAGGTCGTCGGTGCCGACGCGGAAATAGAGATTGCGCATCGCGGTTTCGAGATCGGCGCCATAGGTGATCTCGTCGGTGACGATGCCGAACTCGCTGCCGATCGGGTCGGACATTTCGCGCGCCACCATGGTGATGGCGATCGGCACCGGATGGCCGGCGCGCAAGCTGCGCACGATGATCTCGATGGCGTCGGGAAACTGTGCGCTGAACTTCTTTTGCCGGCGCTTCCGCAGAATCTTCAGCACGAACAACGGCAACACCGTGCCGCTGAGCAGCGCAGCCAGGGCGGCGTGCAGCATCTTGCCGTCGAACGTATAGGTGCCGACGAAAGCCCCGATCATGCCGATGACGATGAACAGGATCAAACGGCTGAAGCCGATACTCAGACCGGATTGCAGCAGGAGCTGATTGAGGTTGATCAGCGGCAGACGGTATTCGCCGCCGCTGGTCAGGCCGCGCTCGCGCCGCAGCTGCACCAGCACGCTTTCGCGGTCGGTCTTTTCGTCGCCCACCTTGAGGCGGCGGTTGATATTCTTGCGGTAGGAGGTCTTGTTGTAGAACAGCAGATAGAAGCCTTCCGCGAACATCGCCGCCGAGAGCCCGATCAGCAGATAGAACAGGTAGATGAATTTGAACTCGAACATCGGCGGTCATCTTCCTTGAGCATGATCCGTTCCGAAAACCGGTGCCCGGCTTTCGCGATCGTGCCTAGAGCTGCTGCGAGGGATCGAAATAGTTGCCGGGTATTTTGACGCCAAGGTTGGTGAGATGCCCGAGGAAGCGCGGGCGCACGCCGGTCGCGCTGAAATGACCCTGCACGGCGCCGTCCGCCGCGGTGCCGGTGCGCACGAACTTGTAGATTTCCTGCATCTGAATGATGTCGCCTTCCAGTCCGGTGATTTCCGCGATCGAGGTGACCTTGCGCTTGCCGTCGGACTGGCGCTGCAGCTGCACGATAAGCTGGATGGCGCCGGCGATCTGGCCGCGGATCGAGGCCACCGTCATCGGCAGCCCGGCCATGCCGATCATCTGCTCCAGGCGCGAGATGGCGTCGCGCGGCGTGTTGGCGTGGATGGTAGCCATCGAGCCTTCGTGGCCGGTGTTCATGGCCTGCAACATGTCGAAGGCTTCTTCGCCGCGGCACTCGCCGAGGATGATGCGGTCGGGACGCATACGCAGCGCGTTCTTCACCAGTTCGCGCTGGCGGATTTCCCCTTTGCCTTCGACGCTGGGCGGGCGCGTCTCCATGCGGCCGACATGCGGCTGCTGGAGCTGAAGCTCGGCGGCGTCTTCGATGGTGATCAGGCGCTCCTTCTCCGAGATGAAGGCGGAGAGCGCATTCAGCATGGTGGTCTTGCCGGAGCCCGTGCCGCCGGAAATGATGGTGGTGATGCGCGCCTTCACCGCGGCCGCCAGTAGTTCAGCCATGGGCGGGCGTAGCGCGCCGATCTCGACCAGCTTGGTCAAGTTGAACGGCTTCTTGGAGAACTTGCGGATCGAGACCAGCGGGCCATCGACGCCGATCGGCCTGACCGCCACGTTGACGCGTGAACCGTCCTGCAGGCGCGCGTCGCAGAGCGGATGAGATTCGTCGACGCGGCGGCCCACCCCCGAGACGATCTTGTTGATGATGCGCAGCAGATGCTGCTCGTCTTTGAAACGCACCGGCAGCGGCTCCAGCACGCCGCGGCGCTCGACATAGACGCATTCGTGGCCGTTGATCAGGATGTCGTTGATACTGTCATCCTTGAGCAGGGGCTCGAGCGGCCCCAATCCGGTCATCTCGTCGAGAATTTCCGAGACGAACTCGTCGAGCTCCTGGGTGTTGAGCGCCAGCCGCTCCACCAGCACGTATTGCGACACCAGACCCTGGACGTGGCGGCGGATTTCCTGCTCGGGGAGTTTCTCCAGCGCCGAGAGATTGATTTCCTCGATCAGCTTGCGATGCAGGCGCACCTTGGCGTCGAGCAGTTTATCGCTCCGCAGCGGATTGGGCGCTTCCTGTCCGGGCGGCTCCGGCGGCGGCGCGGGTTGCGCAGCCCACGCCATCCCCGCGATCGCCGATTCCGACGGCACCTCGATCGCCGGCGGCTCGGGCGCGGCTGCGCGTCGGAGTGTGAAACGGCCGGCCATCGTTCGGTCCTTTTAATCCTTGTGTTGACGCATGATCTTTTCTTGGAAGCCGGTCCCGCTTTTCGGGATCATGCGTTGAGGCTTATCCCGCTAGCTTGAGCTTCTTCATCAGGGGCACGGACCCGGCCTCGGCCTGCTTGTCGGCCGCGGCGCCGAGCACCAGCCGCTTGATCTCCGCCGTGATCTTGTTGCCGGGCTTGACCTCGTCGAGCGGGACGCCGCGGTCGATCGCCTCGCGCACCAGCGGGTAGTCGTTGGGAACCGCAGCGGTGAAAGCATCGCCGAGCACCTGCTTGAGGTCGGCAAGCCGCAGGCCGGCCGAGAACATGCGGGCCTGGAAGCGGTTGACGATGATTTCCGGCTTCGGCCCGTCCAGCCGTTCCTTGATCGCCGCCACCAGTTGCTTGCCGTGGCGCAGGCCTGGCACCGTGGTTTCGCTGACGATGAACAGTTTGTTCGAGCCGAGCAGCACGCTGTCGGTCCAGGAGAACCAGGTGCGCGGCATGTCGAACACCACATAGTCGAAATTGCTGGAGACGAGGTCGAGCAGACGCGTCACCACGTCGGGATCGAACGAACGCATTTCCGCCGGCTGGTTGGGCGCGGCAACCACCGCCAGGCCGGACGCGTGGTACGACAGCATGACTTCCAGCAATTGGCGGTCGAGCCGGTCCGGACGCGGCTCGATTTCCGCGAGATTGAGGCGCGGCTCGAGATCGAGATAATCGGCGACCGCGCCGTGCTGGAAATCCAGGTCAACGAGACAGGTGGACGGCTTGGCGCGCGGGCCACCGCTGTTCAGCAGGACCATGGCGGTCTGAATCGCCAAAGTCGTCACGCCGGCGCCGCCGACCGCAGGCAGAAAAGTGTAAATCTGCGCCTCGGTTGCTTTCTCGGCTCCGGTCTGGGCGACGCGCGCGCAGGCGCGCACCAGATCGACCGCAGCCACCGGCTTCACCAGGAAATCGGCGATCCGCATTTGCAGCAGCGTACGCGCGACACCCTCGTCGAACGCTTGCGTCACCGCGACCACCGGCGGCCGGGCGCCGACGCGCGCGATCAGCCGTGACAGCGCGGCCATCTCCTCCGCGCGCCCGGCGTCGAGATCGACCACCACCACGGTTGCGTCCTCGACGGCCAGCGCATCGCCCTGCTCCGCGATGCTACCCGTGACCATGACGAGATCGATCGTGCGCGAGGCGCCGAACGTGGCGCGCGTCTCACGGTCGAACTCGGGGTCGGCGGTGAGCACCACCACGCGAGTCTGGGTCTGGTTCGGGCTGGAGCCGAGGCCGAGGCGCATGAGTTTATGACCGATTTCCCTTATTTCACCGGCGGCGGTGGCGCTACCGGCTGGGCCACAGCCGGGGCGACCGGCGCGCTGCTCGAACCGCCGCTCTGCTGGTAAGCGGTGGATGTGCCGATGCCGCGCGGCGGATAGACTTGGTTGGTGCGGTAGCGCTCGACCGCGCTTTCCATCTTCGCGCCGTTGAAGGCGATGTTCTTGTCGGCGCTGGCGCGCGGCCACGGATCGACCATCTGGGTCACCTTGTCGGTGGCAATGGCGTCGCCGGCGCTGAGCGCGATGGTGTCGCGGCGGTCGAGGTATTCCGCGCAACCGCTGAGCGCGGCGAGCACGGCGGCGAGCGCAAGCGCGCGCATGATTTTACTGACTGGCCGCATCGGATACCTCCTGCGCCTTCGGTATATCGAGCATGTGTCCCGTGAACGGCCGGTCGCCAGCGACGGCGACGCGAGCGGCAGCGGGCGTTAGTTTGCGTACCTCGGCGCGCGTGACCTCAGTCTTGCCGAGCAGGAAAAAGTCGACGTCGTTTGGCGGCAGCGTGGCGTCGACCGGCGTCTTGATGACATCGCCGGGCCGCGTCGGACGCACCAGGTGCGGCGTGACGATGATCGCGAGATCAGTCTCGTGGTTCTGATAGCCCTTCGAGGAGAACAGCGCGCCCAGCACCGGCACGCTGCCCAGCCACGGCAACTGGTCGATGTCGTGATGGTTGACGGTCTGCAACAGGCCGCCGATCACGAAGCTCTGGCCGTCGCGCAACTCCACCGTGGTCGAAGCGCGGCGCACGCTCAGTGCCGGCACCGAGCCGCCTCCGGGCATCTGAACGGCATTGGTCCAGTCAAGCTGGCTAACTTCCGGCTCGATCTTCATGTTGATCAGGCCGCGGCCGAGCACGGTCGGGGTGAAGGCCAGGCCGACGCCGTATTTCTTGTAGTCGACGCTGATGTTGCCGAGCGAGCTGGACACCGGGATCGGGTATTCGCCGCCGGCCAGGAAGCTCGCGGTATCGCCGGAGAGTGCGACCAGATTGGGCTCGGCCAGGCTGCGGGCGACGCCCTTCTTCTCAAGCACATTGATCAAGCCGTCGGCGGACATGCCGTTCGACACCAGCCGGCCGATCGCGAAGCCGAACGGCGCGGCGCCGGAGAGCACGCCGGCCGCCACCACGGCCGAGCGCAGGATGTCGGCATTGTTGAGGCCGCCGGAGCTGCCTGCCGCGGAATTCTTGAACGTGTTATAAGGCGCGCCTGTGCCGGCTGGCGTGACAGGTAGCGTGGAGGAGGCGGCGCGGTCGCCGATATTGACGAGGCTGTGGCCGCCGAACCGGTTCCACTGCACGCCCAGCTCGCGGCCGGCGCTACGGACCACCTCGACGAAGCGCACTTCCAACAGCACCTGCTGCGGCGACATGACCGAGACCGAATCGATGATCTCCGGCCCGAACTGGCGCGCAATGGTGACCGCTTTGTCGAGCGTCGCTGCATCGACGACTTCGCCCGACAACATGATGCGGCCGTTGACCGAGGAAGCGCGCAAATGCGAACGCGGGAAGCGGCGCTTCAATTCGTTGCTCAGCCGGCTGATGTCGTAGGACACTTCCACGTCAAAAATACCGATCAGCTTCTTGCCCTCGTCATAGACCGACACCCGGGTGGTGCCGATTTTCTTGCCGAGAATGGACAGCGAGTGGTCGGTGAGCGGGTTGACGTCGGCGACTTCCGGATCGCCAACGGTGATGTTGACGAAGCTGTTGTCGGTGCGCACGTCACGCGACTTGCCGATGGTGACCGTCACCATTGCCGTGTGGTTGTCGCCGCCGATCTGGATGGTGCGCGGCTCCGTCGCGTGCGCATCGCCGACGATGCACAGCAACGATGCCGCCAGTGCAACCAGCAGCGAAATCGCGAGATCGCGCAGCCAGCCGTCCCGCTCCGCACTCCTGTCCGCGCGCCGCCAGAAAAATCCGACAGCGTATTCGGTCTCGTTATTGCTTTTCACGACACACTCCCCACCCCTGATTAAGCTCTGCGCCCGGGATCACCGGGCAAGTTCCCCCCGCTCCGCCTTTGCCATGGCATCGCTGCCTTCGACCGGAACGGTGTATTCCTGCTTCGCCTTCGGCCGCGTCACCACGACCGTCGTCGTCGTCTCTTTTCCGCCGCTGATTGGCCCGCCGTTCTCCAAATCCTTGAGCGTGACCTTGCGCGTATTGGCCCGCGCCGTTTCGCCGGCCTTGCGCAGCAGCAGCGACAGGTTGCCGACCGACGCGGCCAGCCAAACCTTTTGCGCCTGAACCGTAGTGACCTCGAGCGTTACCGACTTTGCCACCGCCGCCTTGGCGACGCGGTCGTCGGCGATCTGGTCGACCGCAAGCACACGCGCGTTCTGCAGCACGACTTCGGTGGTCGCCGAACCCTTGTCGATCTGGCGCGTGAGCACGACGTCGACGCGGTCGCCCGGCAGCACGAAGCCGCCGACGCCTTCCACGTCGTTGACGCGGATAGTCACCGCCTTCATGCCCTTGCGCACCAGCGCCGACAGCGTCGCGCGCTCGCCCGCGCCGGTGATCTTGACCGCCAGCACCGGCTCGTTGGCTTCAATCGCGGTCAGCACCACGCGGCGGCCGGCCGACAGGATCTCGCTGATCTTGTGGAAGGCGCCGGTCGGCAGTGCCTGGTCCGGCCACGGCGTTTCCTTCAGCATCGCCGCGCTGAGCTCGGTGCCGAAACGCAGCGGCTTCTTCGCAACGACGATGGTTTGCGTGGCCACCGGCTTGTTGTCCGCCCGCATGTTCTTCGCCCGCATATCGGCCTGGTTGTTGAGCCAGACCTGGGCGATAAACACGGCAAGCAGTCCGAAGACGACCGCGAAGCCGATCATGACAACTGTACTGGCACGCACGGTGTTCTGCCCCGTTTGACGCGACCTGAATTTGCTTCGGTCGGTTCGTCACGAGACTAATCGGTGGTGAGTATTCAATTGCTAACGGCGCGGCCGCATCTGAGACTATGCTGAAGGGCCACTGAATTACTATTGTTTACGATCGGTATCTGATTAAATGAACTTTTGAGTAACCTTGCGTCGCATTAACAATACTGGATAGTATACATCGCTGCTCCGTAACGAACGATTCAGCCTAACGCTTCCCTACGCGGCCCGCTTGCTGCCCATCATCGCGATTTTCATGGCCCATCCGTCGCGCCGCGCGCGGGCGCGGCGAGAGATCGTAAGGTTCAATCAAGGTTATCGTGCCGTTGCCCGTTGCGTCCGGTTGCGGCAACATGCCGGCCGCGTCCAAGGACCAATGAAAAGCGCTCCGGAACCGGTGCGCTAGGCGAAAAGCCTCGGGGAGAGAGCGCTTGATGCAGAAGCCTCGCATTAGCTATGTCGACCCGTCGGCCGTCACGGACCCTGCCATGCGCGCCGAATTCGAGCGTTGCGCGCGGGAAGGAACGCCGCGACCGGAAAGTCAGGCGGTGCGCGCCCACGTCCCGGCGGCCTTCTGGTCGTTCGCCAATACCTGGCGCGACGTCTTCAAGAACGGCGTCGCCGATCACAGGATCAAGGAGCTGTGCCGAGTCTACGTCTCGCGCTCGGTGCTGTGCGAGTTTTGCGGCAACCAGCGCTCGATCAAGGCGGCCAAGTCGGGTCTGAAGGAAAACGACTACTCCGACCTGATCAATTTCGAGAGCTCCCCGAATTATGACGAGCGGCAGAAGGCGGCGCTCGCCTATGCGGAAGCGATCACCTGGGATTTGCCGGCCAACGACGCGCTTTGGGACCGTTTGCACAAGCACTTCAGCGAGCCCGAGCTGGTCGAGATCGGCTATTTCGTCGCCATCACCATGGGCCAGCAGCGCTGGCTGCGCACGCTCAACATTGAGCACCACCAGGTGCTCGCCGGCACTGACGCCTCGATGGCGCCGGGTTTCGAGACGTCCGAGGCACTCGAGCGTGCCAAGCAGGCCGCCGACTACTGGGCTAAGATCGCTCCTAAACCAACAACGCAGGCAGCCGAGTGACCACACAACATCAGACCACATCCGCCATCCCCGCGGCCTCCGCAGCGCGGGGGGCTAAGGGTGAACCTCGCATTCGCGTCAAGGGACTGGCCAAGCACTACGGCAATCTCGAAGTTTTCAGCGGCATCGAGTTCGACGTCGGCGAGCGCGAGATCGTCGCCGTCGTCGGCCCGTCCGGCTGCGGCAAAACCACGCTATTGCGGTGCATCGACGGCCTGCTACCGCACGATGCCGGCGAGATCTGGGTCGGCCACGAGCGCGTGGAGAAGCCGATCGCCGGCGTCGCCATGGTGTTCCAGCATTTCGGCCTGTTCCCGTGGAAAACCGTATCGGAGAACGTCGCCTATGGCCTGCGCATGGCCGGCGCTTCGAAAGCCGAGATTGACCGCAAGGTGCCGGTTTTCATCAAGCTGGTCGGCCTCTCCGGCTTCGAGGACGCGTTTCCCTACCAGATGTCCGGCGGCATGCAGCAGCGTTGCGGGCTGGCGCGGGCGCTCGCGGTGGAGCCGAACGTGCTGCTGATGGACGAGCCGTTTGCAGCGGTGGACGCGCAGACCCGCGAGATCCTGCAATTTGAGTTGCTGCGGATCTGGGAGGAGCGCCCGACCGCCATGATCTTCGTCACCCACTCGATCGAGGAAGCGGTGTTGCTCGGCCACCGGGTGATCGTGCTCAAGGGCCGGCCGTCGAGCATCCACGAGACCGTCACCATCGACATCGCCCACCCGCGCACGCGCGATACCCTGCGCGAGCCGCGCTTCGCCGAATTGCGCGAGCGAGTGTGGAGCACGTTGATGCGGGAGGCCCGCGAGGCCGAATTCAAACTTGAACGCTAAAACAGAAAAGACCAACCCAACTAGGGGGAATTACATGTTCCGCAAAACCTCAAGCCTGCTGACCACGGCCGCGCTGCTGGCCACACTGATGGTCGCCTTTGCCGCGCCGGCATCGGCACAGAGCAAGAAAATGGTCATCGCCACGCCCGGCATTCCGCCGATCTATTCGGTGACCATCGCCTTCCTCGCCGAGAAGCAGGGCTTCTTCAAAAAGTACGGCGCCAACGTCACGATCCGTCCGTTCGACAACGGCACCGCCGCCGCGCGTGCCGTGGTGGCCGGCAATGTCGACATGGCCTTCGCGCCGACGCCGCCGGTGATCAACCAGGTCTCCAATGCCGGCGTGCCGCTGGTTGCCATCTACGGCATGCAGAACCCCGACTGGGTCCTCGCCACCACCGAGGAAGGCAAGACCTGCAAGGATCTCGCCGGGCAGGATGTCGGCGTCGACTCGATCGGCGGCGCCCGCTCGATCGCGCTGCGCTCCATGCTCGCCGGCGGCTGCAAGGAAGTGAAGCTCAAACAGGTCAAGCAGATCGCGCTCGGCTCCTCGACCGGCCCGGCGATGATCGCCGGCCGCCTGCACTACGGCGTGCTGCATCTCGACGATCTCGCCGAGATCCAGCATCAGGGCAAGAAGGTGAACGTCTTGCTCGCTATGAAGAACACCAACCCGACCAGCCACTATCTCATGCTGGTCATCCGCAAGGATAATCTTGCGAAGAACCGCGACGCGGTGGTGCGTGCGGTTGCCGGCCTGATCGACGCCGCGCATTTCATGCAGGACCCCAAGAACGCCGACGCAGTAGCGGACGCCGCCTCGCAGACCGGCCACAGCAAGGAAGTGAACAAGCTGGCGCTCAAGAAATTCCTCGCCATCAATTTCTGGGCGGCCAAGGATGACGGGTTGCCGCGCAAGAAACTGGAAGCCGTCGCCAAGCTGATGAAGAAGATCGGCGCCATCAAGCCCGACAAGACGCCGGTGACCTTCGACCAGCTCGTCGATACCAGCGTCTGGAAGGATGCCAACGCGATGGTGAAGTGAGGTTGTCGGCTG
>Ga0315540_10002041_pt1 | contig 11439 bp, 7 predicted proteins | sample SalMarSW160110MG_FD_203677 | JGI IMG/M metagenome (GOLD analysis project Ga0315540, IMG submission 203677) | Salt marsh sediment microbial communities from the Plum Island Ecosystem LTER, Massachusetts, United States - Salt Marsh Sediment SW1601-10 ... | reverse complement strand
CCGCACGCCAGGTGTGTAGCGGCCCGTGAGCAGGTCGCGCTCGGACACGCCGAACTCCTGGAGGTCCTCCTGCGGCAGGTAGATGCGGTCGAGGGCCGCGTCGCGCCCCACGTCGCGCAGGATGTTGGTCAGCTGGAACGCCCGGCCGTGGGCGAGGGCCAGGCGGTCGGCGTCCGGGTGCGCGCAGCCGAAGGCACGCACGCACATGAGCCCCACCGCCCCCGCCACCCGGTCGCAGTAGCCGGACAGGGACGCGAAGTCGGCGTGGCGCACGGGCCCCAGGTCCATGCCGACGCCTTCGAGGACGGCGAAGGGCAGCTTGGGGTTGATGCCGAACGCCTCGATCACGGCCGTCAGGCGGCGCGTGATGGGGTGGCCGGCGTGGCCCGACAGGGCGGCGTCCAGCTCCTTGCGCCACTGGGTCAGGTGCTGCGCCGCGAGGGCCGCGTCGGGGGTCTCGTCCACCAGGTCGTCGGCGTGGCGGCAGAAGGCGTAGATGGCGAACAGGGCGTCGCGCCGCGCCTTGGGGAGCGGCATGAAGGCGTAGTAGAAGTTGGAGCCCGCGGCCTTGGTGACCTGGGTGCAGTAGGCCTGGTCGGCGATCGCCTCGGCCTCGGTGCGCGCGGCCTCAGGCATGGGCAACCTCCCGGGCGCGGGCGCGGCGGAAACGCCCCGGCACCAGGGCCCCGGCGGCGAGGCGCAGGCGGTCCGCCGTGCCGTGGGCCGGGCGGCGCGCGAAGACGTCGTAGCCGTTCCGCGCGATGGCGTCCAGGATGGCGCTGCCACCCAGCCACACGGCGCGCAGTTCGAGCCCCAGGCGCCCCCCCACGTCGGCGCACAGGGGGCGGCCCCGGTCGAACAGCTCCCGGGTGCGCGCGATCTGGTAGGCGAGCAGGCTGCGGAAGGGCTCGGTGGCCCGGGCCCCCAAGACGTCCTCCTCGCTCACGCCGAAGGCCGCCATGTCCTCCAGGGGCAGGTAGATGCGGCCCCGGGCGGCGTCGATCCCCACGTCCTGCCAGTGGTTCGCCAGCTGCAGGGCCGTGCAGAAGGCGTCGGACCACTCGGCCCTGCGCGGCGTCAGCTTGTCGAACAGGGCGAGCACCAGGCGCCCCACCGGGTCGGCGGAACGCCGGCAGTAGTCGAGCAACTCCGCGTACGTCCCGTAGCGCGTCACGGTCACGTCCTGGCGAAAGGCCGAGAGCAGGTCGCGCAGGGGTTCGACGGGCAGGGCGTGGGTGCGGATGGTGTGGCCGAGGGCGACGAAGACCGGATGGCGGGCATCGCCCTTTGCGGCGGCGGAAAGCCGGCGCTCCCAGGCGATGAGGCGCGCCTTGCGGCGGCCGGCGAAGCGGGGCTCGTCGGCGAAGTCGTCGGCCCGGCGCGCGAAGGCGTAGACGGCGCAGACGTGGGGCCGCAGGGCGCGGGGCACCAGGAGGGAGGCCACCGGGAAGTTCTCGTAGTGCTCCCGCGCGATGCGCTCGCAGTGGGCATAGGCCCGCTCGAGGTTCGGGGCCGGGGCGCGCATGACCGGCGCAGTATACAGGAGCCACCGTGAGCCCCGTATGAGTGCCGCCCGCGTTGGCAGCGGCCGGGCCCGGGGCGTACCATGGGCGCCCGATGCGCAACCTGTGGGTGCACATGACGGGGCCCGACCGGCCGGGCATCCTGGGGCGGCTCCTGGAAGGGGTGGCCGACCTGGGGCTCGAGCTCACCGACGTGGAGCAGGTGGCCGTGGGCGACCGCCTCATCCTGGCCCTGGCGGTCAACGCGCCGGACCCCGTGGCGGAGGCCCACGCCGGGCTCGCGGAGGTCGGCAAGGAGCTGGGCCTCACCGTGGAGCTGCGCGACGAGCGCCGCCCCGAGCCGGACGCCAGCCACGTCCTGCTGGTGGTGCACGTCCTGGGCGAGCCCCTCGCGGCCCGGGCCCTGGCCGCCATCGGCTACACCCTGGCGGCCCATCGCGCCAACATCCGGCGCGCCGAGACCCTCGCCCGCCGCCGCCTGCACTGCGTGGAGCTGGAGGTCGCCTGCCCGGCGACGGAGGAGGCGGGCCTGAGGCGGGCCCTGCTGGCGGTGGCGGCGGGGGCCGACTTCGACGTGGCCGTCCAGGCCGAGGGCATGAAGCGCCGGGCCAAGCGCCTGCTCGTCATGGACGTGGACTCCACCCTGATCCAGGCCGAGGTGATCGACGAGCTGGCCGCCGCCGCCGGCGTGGGCGACCAGGTGGCCAAGGTCACCGCGCGGGCCATGAACGGCGAGCTCGATTTCACCCAGGCCCTGGCCGAGCGGGTGGGGCTCCTGAAGGGCCTGCCGGTGTCGGTCCTGGACGAGGTGCACGGCCGCATCCAGTACACGCCGGGGGCCCGCTCGATGATCAAGGTCCTCCAGGAGATGGGCTACCGGATCGGCATCCTGTCGGGGGGCTTTACCTTCTTCACCGACCGGTTCCAGGCCGAGCTGGGCCTCGACTACGCCTACGCCAACACCCTGGAGGTGGCGGACGGCCGGCTCACCGGCCGCACCCTGGGGCCCGTGGTGGACGGCGCCCGCAAGGCCGCGCTGCTGGGGGAGATCGCGGAGGGCGAAGGGGTCCGCCTGGACCAGGTCATCGCCGTGGGCGACGGCGCCAACGACCTGCCCATGATGGCCCTCGCGGGCCTCGGCATCGCCTTCAACGCCAAGCCCCGGGTGCGCGAGCAGGCCCCCACCAGCATCAACCGCAAGGGCCTGGACGCCATCCTGTTTCTCCTGGGCGTGCGGGAGGAGGAAATCGAGCGCGTGGAGCGGGGCCTGGGCTAGAATTTTCCTTACGGGAGGCGCCCCCTCGCCCATACGTCGCATGCCGAGAACCATCCGCATCTTCGACACCACGCTACGCGACGGCGAGCAGTGCCCCGGGGCCAGCATGAACCGGGACGAGAAGCTCACCATGGCGGAGGAGCTCGCGCGCCTGAAGGTGGACGTGATCGAGGCCGGCTTCCCGGCGGCGTCGGAGGACGACTTCGCCGGCGTGCGCGAGATCGCCGCTCGGGTGAGCGGCCCCGTCATCGCCGGCCTGTGCCGCGCCCGTCCCGCCGATATCGACCGGGCGGCCGAGGCCCTCGAGCCCGCCGAGCGGCGCCGCATCCACACGTTCATCGCCACCAGCCCCATCCACATGGCGCACAAGCTCAAGATGGCGCCCGACCAGGTGCTGGAGGCCGCCGTCGCCGCGGTGCGCCACGCCCTGCGCCACACGGACGACGTGGAGTTCTCGGCCGAGGACGCGGTGCGCTCCGACATGGACTTCCTGTGCCGGGTGACCGAGGCCGTGATCGAGGCCGGCGCGACGACCGTGAACATCCCCGACACGGTGGGCTACGCGATCCCCCAGGAGTTCGGGGCCCGCATCCGGGACCTCGTGAACCGCGTGCCCAACGTGGACCGGGCCGTCATCTCGGTCCACTGCCACAACGACCTGGGGCTCGCCGTGGCCAACTCCCTTGCGGCCGTGGCGGCGGGCGCGGGGCAGGTGGAGTGCACCGTCAACGGCATCGGCGAGCGCGCCGGCAACGCCTCCCTGGAGGAGGTGGTCATGGCGATCAAGGTGCGGCCCGACCTGTTCGACGCGGTCACGAACGTGGAGACCACCGAGATCACCCGCGCGTCGCGCCTGCTCACCTCCATCACCGGCATGGTGGTGCAGCCCAACAAGGCGATCGTGGGCGCCAACGCCTTCGCGCACGAGTCCGGCATCCACCAGGACGGCCTGCTCAAGCACAAGGCCACCTACGAGATCATGACCCCCGAGTCGGTGGGCCTGTCGGACCACCACCTGGTCCTCGGTAAGCACTCCGGCCGCCACGCCTTCCGCGCCAAGCTGGAGGGCCTCGGCTACGCTCTCGCCGACGCCGACCTGGACCGCGCCTTCGCCCGCTTCAAGCGCCTGGCCGACCAGAAGAAGGAGGTCTTCGAGGAGGACCTGGCCGCCATCGTGGCCGACGAGGTGCACCGCATACCCGAGACCTACGCCCTGGCGAACCTGACGGTCACGAGCGGCACCCACACGCCGCCCCAGGCCACCGTCACCATCACCGCCGACGGCGAGCCCCGCTCCGGCGAGGGCCGGGGCGACGGACCGGTGGACGCGACCTACAAGGCCATCGCCGCCCTCACCGGCACGCGCTCGCGCCTGACCGCCTACATCGTCCAGGCGATCTCCGGCGGCACCGACGCCCAGGGCGGCGTGACCGTGAAGCTGGAGGACGGCGGCCGCACGTTCACCGGCCAGGGCACCGACCCGGACATCGTCACGGCCTCGGCCCGGGCCTACCTGAACGCCCTCAACAAGGCGGCCTACTGGCAGAAGTCGCGGGCCCACATGGCGGGGCCGTAAGCCCCCGGCAGGGTCCGATCGTTCCCCCGGCGGTTTCGCCCGGCCGACGCCGCCCCCTATAATCGGCCTTCCCCCCGTTCACCGTGGCATCCGGGCCTTGGCGCCCGGACCGAATGAGGAGCCCCATAGGAGGAGCCCTATGTCCGCCCCCGCCCCCGAGAAGGAGCCGCGCCCGACCTTCGAGATCCCGCCCGAGCGGCGGGAGCCGGTGCAGGCGATGTTCACCTCCATCGCCCGCCGCTACGACCTGAACAACACGCTCCTCTCCTTCGGCCTCCACCACTTGTGGAAGGAAGCCGCCGTGCGCGAGGCCCGCGTGCCCCAGGGCGGCCGCGCCGCCGACCTGTGCTCCGGCACCTGCGACATCGCCGCCCTCCTGGCCCGCCGCATGGGCAAGGAGGGCCACGTGGACGCCCTGGACCTGAACGGCAGCATGCTGCGCGTGGGCGCCGCCAAGCTGGCGCGCCAGGGCCTCGCCGACCGGGTGCGGATCGTGCGCGGCAACATGGAGGCGCTGCCCTTCCCGACCGAGGCCTACGACGCGGCCACGGTGGGGTTCGGCGTGCGCAACGTGGACGGGCGCGAGGCGGCCTTCTCGGAGATGCACCGCATCCTGAAGCCCGGCGGGCGCGCCGTCTGCCTGGAGTTCTCGCGCCCCGTGAATCCCCTGTGGCGGCGGGTGTACGGCTTCTACAACTTCCGCCTGCTGCCCAAGGTGGGCACCCTGGTGGCGAAGGACACGACGCGGGTGTACGAATACCTGCCCGCCTCCATCGCCGACTTCCCGCCCCAGGAGTCGCTGGCCGAGATGATGCGGTCCGTGGGCTTCTCCGACGTGCGCTACGTCAACCTGTGCGGCGGGGTCGTGGCCCTGCACGTGGGGGTGCGCTGAGGGCAATGGCAACCTTGGGCGGCAAGCGGCCCCGGTCGGTCCTGCACGTCCGCCTGCCGTGCAGCCCGGTCTGGCCCCTGGGGGCCGTCACCCTGGTGGGCGACATCCACCGGCGCGACCCGGAGGTTCGGCAGCGTCTATTGGATCTGGCAACGGTCCCTCCGAAGGAGCGGCGCCGCTACCTCCTGGACGAGGCCGAGCGCTTCCGGCCCGACGTGATCGCCATCAGCTGGCGCGACGTGCAGGTCTTCGCCCCCCACGAGGCCGACGCGTCCCTCGAGAACTCGTTCAACTTCTTCTACTCGAACAGCGTGGTGAAGAAGGTCCTGGCGTCGTTCACGGGCCTCAAGATGGTGGCCGCCTACCATTCCGCCCTGCGCGAGAACATGGGCTACGTGCGCCTCATCGCCCGGCGCTTCCGGGACGCCACCGTGCTCCTGGGGGGCGGGGCGCTTTCGGTGTTCCACGAGCAGCTCACGCCCAAGCTCCCCGAGGGCGTGATCGGCGTGATCGGCGAGGGCGAGCAGGTGATGGAGGCGGTGCTCGCGGGGCGCGACCCGTCGCCCCTGCGCGTGAGCATGGTGAAGGACGGCGTGCCCGTGACGGGCAGCACGCCGCCGCCGTTGGACCTGTCGGACCGGGCCATCGACTACGCCTACGTGCGCGAGGTCTTTCCCCAGTGGGAGCGCTACCGGGGCGCCCAGGTGAGCGTGCAGACCAAGCGCGGCTGCCCCTACCGCTGCGCCTACTGCCTCTATCCGTACATCGAGGGAACGCAGGTGAGCCTGCGCCCCCCCGAGCACGTCCTCGGCGAGATCCAGTACCTGTACGACCACCTGGACGCGCGCGACTTCTGGTTCGCCGACGCCCAGTTCCTCACCGGCCGCCGCGCCGAGCGGAACGCCGAGGCGATCCTCCAGGGCATCATCGACCGGGGACTCGACATCCACTGGAGCGGGTACGTGCGCACCAGCGCCATCACGGAGAAGCTGGCCGACCTGATGGTGCGCTCCGGGGTGGGCGACCTGGAGGTGGGCCTGGCGTCGGGCTCCCAGCGCATGGTCAACGAGATGCGCCTGGGGCTGAAGGTGGCGCACCTGTACCGGGGCGCGGCCAATCTCAAGAAGGCCGGCTACCGCCACAAGCTCATCCTCAACTACTCCCCCAACATGCCCGGGGAGACGGAGGAGAGTCTGCTGGAAACGGTCGAGTCGTACCGCAAGTTCGCGGCGATCATGGGGGAGGATCAGGTGTACCCCATGATCTTCTTCATCGGCGTGCAGCCCCACACGGCCATGGAGGAGCGCCTGCTGGCGGACGGCTACCTGAAGCCCGGCTACAACCCCATGTCCCTGAACCCCCGGGCGGTCAAGCGCCTGCTGTACAATCCCAAGCCCCTGAACGGCCCCATCGCCGAGGCGTGCCTGGAGGGGTGGAAGGACGGCACCGACGACTCGGGCCGCCGGGTGCTCCTGGCCCTGGAGCGGATCTTGAAGCGCGGGGGCGGACCCCGCGTGGCCGAGGCGGTGGGCGGCGGCGCCGCCGGGAGCGGCTAGCGGGAGCCGTGCGGGGGCGAAAAGCGCCCCCGGGAAGGTCGGCTTGGGGTGGTGCCGAGAGACAGGATCGAACTGTCGACACGAGACTTTTCAGGCCTCTGCTCTACCGACTGAGCTATCTCGGCGCAGGGCGGCCAATGTACCGTCCGGGCGGGGGAACTGTCAACGCGCGGCCCGCGCGTTTCCTTGCATTCCATGGGGCTGGTTCGTATACTGAGCGGCTGATCAGTCTGCGCGTTTCGGACGGCGGGCCGGTAAGCCCGCCGTTTTCGTTTGACGCAGGCGAAAAGCGGGGCGGGAAGGGCCCATGGAGACGCCCCAGACACGACGGGTCCGGGAGATCCTGGCACCCATCCTCGCCTCCCGGGCGCTCGAGCTTTTCGACGTCGGGTGGCAGGGAAGGGTCCTGCGGGTGGTGGTCGATCATCCGGACGGCACGGTGGGCATCGACGACTGCACCGCCGTCAGCCAGTTTCTCTCCGCCGCCCTCGACGTCGAGGACCTGATCCCCGGGTCCTACCGGCTGGAGGTCTCCTCCCCGGGCCTGGACCGGCCCGTGCGGAGCCTCGAGGAGTTCCGGCGTTTCGTCGGCCGTCTGTGCCGGGTCCAGCTGGTGGAGGCCCAGGACGGCAACCACGTGATGGTCGGCCGCATCGCGGGGGCGGGGGACGGCCGGGTCCGGCTGACGCTGGAGGGTGGCGCGGAGCGCGACATCCCCTACGGCAACGTCGCCCGGGCGCGCCTGGAGGTGGAGTTTTAGTGGCGTCGTCGAAAGCCCGCGCGGGATGCGCGGCCGGTGCCCCGGAAGCGGGGGCCGCGAAGGACACCTTGATGAGAAGGCAGCCATGAGCCGGGAACTGATCGCCGCCATCGAGCAGGTCAGCCGCGAGAAGGGCATCGACCTGCCCAAGATCGTCACCGCGGTCCAGGCCGCGCTGGAGACGGCCGCCCACAAGCGCTACCCGAACGACGGCAACATCCAGGCCACCCTCGACACGGAGACCGGCGAGGTGGAGCTCGTCTCCTTCAAGAAGGTGGTCGAGGAGGTCGAGGACCCGACCCTGGAGATCGGCGTGGAGGACGCCCACGAGGCCGACCCCGGCGCGGAGCTCGGCGACGAGGTGGGCTTCCTCCTCGAGATGGAGGGCTTCGGCCGCATCGCCGCCCAGGCCGCCAAGCAGGTGATCTTCCAGCAGGTGCGCGAGGCCGAGTGGGAGGCCATCTACGGCGAGTACACGGGCCGCGAGGGGCAGCTCGTCACGGGCATGATCCTGGGCCAGGAGCGGCGCAACTACATCGTCGAGCTGGGCCGCACCGAGGCCATCCTGCCCGCCTCCGAGCAGATCCCGCGCGAGACCTACCGGCGCGGCGACCGCATCCGGGCGCTGCTCAAGGAGGTCCGCACGACGCCCCGGGGCCCCCAGCTGATCCTGTCGCGCAACAGCCCCCTGTTCGTCCAGAAGCTGTTCGAGATGGAGGTGCCCGAGATCGCCGAGACCATCGTGACCATCCGCGCCATCGCCCGTGACCCGGGCGACCGTACCAAGATGGCCGTCGCCTCGCGCGAGCGCGGCGTGGACCCGGTGGGCGCCTGCGTCGGCATGAAGGGCTCGCGCGTGCAGGCCGTGGTGCGCGAGCTGCACGGCGAGAAGATCGACATCATCTCCTGGACCGAGGACCCCCAGCGCTTCATCGCCGAGGCCCTGTCGCCGGCCGAGATCGACCGGGTGGGCATCAGCGAGGCGGAGGGCTCCGCCGTGGTCATCGTGCGCGACGACCAGCTCTCCCTCGCCATCGGCAAGAAGGGCCAGAACGTCCGCCTGGCCTCGCGCCTGACCGGCTGGAACCTGGACATCCTCTCGGAGAGCGAGTACCGCGAGGACGCCTTCGAGGGCAAGGACGAGGAGCTGGAGGCCGCCCTGCTCGGCCACGCCCGCGCCAAGGCCCAGGGCCTGACGGACGCCGAGGCCCTGTTCTCGGACTTCCCCGGCGCCGAGGGCGAGGGCGGCGAGACGCCTGCCGAGGGCGCCCCGGCCGCCGAGGGCGAGGCCGCCCCCGCGGAGCCGGCCGCGGCCGAGGCCCCCGAGGGCATGGCGGCGGAAGGCGTGACGGCAGAGGGCGAGCCGGCCGAGGCGGAAGCCCCGGCCTCCGAGGGCGCCCCCGAGACGGAAGGGACGGCCCAGGATGCGCCGCCCGAGGCCGAGGCCCCCGAGGTCCTCGAGAAGACCGGCGAGGCGGAAGCCGAGCCGCCGGCCGGTGAGGCGACCGGCGAGGGCGAGACCGCCGAAGGCGAATCGGCCCCGGAGGAGACGGTCAAGAAAGAGGTGGCCGGGGAAGGAACCGCCGGGGAAGGGACCGCCGGGGAAGGGACCGCCGAGAGTGAGTCGGCCGAGGAGGACAAGCCGGCCGGCACCATCGACGCGGCGAAGGCGTCGCAGTAGACTGTAAGGCTACGTCCACGGGCCCGTTCCGGGCCGTCCGCGGGCGGTAGTTGGGGAGCGTTCATGCGGGTATTCGAGTTGGCGCGCGACCTGGGGCTGACCAGCAAGGCATTGCTGACGGCCCTGGAGAAGATGGGCATCGAGGTCGAGGACCACGCCGCCCGTCTGAGCGCCGACGACGAGAAGAAGGTTCGCGCCAAGCTCCAGAAGAAGCCCCCCGCCCCCAAGCGCCGCAAGGCCCCCGCCGCCAAGGCCGCGCCCGCCGCGCCCCCCAAGGAGAAGCCCAAGCCCAAGCCCCGGGTGGTGGTCAAGCGCCGCAAGGCCGAGACCGTCGCCGCCACCCCGGAGCCCGAGGCCGCGCCCGCCGCCGAGGCCCAGGCCGAGGCGCCGGTGGCCCCCAAGACGCCGGTCAAGAGCGCCGCCGACCGGATCAAGCCCGCCGCCGAGACCGGGACCCCCGAGGGCCTCACACCGCGCATGACGCCGGCCGCGGCCAAGGCGAAGCGCGAGCGCGTGGTCATCGACCTGGACAAGGCCAAGCCCAAGAAGGCTGAGCCTACGGAGGCGGTGCAAACGAAGACCGCGCCCCCGGAGGCGGAACCCGAGGCCGAGACCCCGGCCGAGTCCAGGCCCGGTGCCCCCCTGCCCTCCGCGGGCGACCGGGTGCGCGCCGCCCGGCCCGAGGCGATCGAGACCCCCAAGGGTCTGACCCCCCACATCTCCGAGGCCAAGAAGCCCGGGGGCGAGCGCGTCGTCATCGACCTGCCCAAGCCCGCCCCCGCCCGCCCGGCCAAGCCCGAGAAGCCCGAGAAGCGCGAGCGCCGCAAGGGCCGCGAGGCCCCGGGGGCAGAGCCGGCGGCGGCCGGCCCCGGCGCCGCCGCCCCCAAGCCCGCCGCCGACACGCGCAAGCGCAAGTGGCAGAGCTTCAAGGGCAAGAAGGGCCGCGGCCGGGGCCGCGAGGAGCGCCTCGACGAGCTGACCCGCCCGCGCCGCGACCGGATGCAGGAGTTCACCCGCCCCCGGGTGCGCGCCATCCGCATCGAGGAAGGCACCACCGTCAAGGAGTTCGCCGAGTCCCTGGGCGTCAAGGTGAGCATCATCATCGGCGAGCTGATGAAGATGGGCGCCCTGGCCACCCTCAACGACCCGATCGACATGGACGCGGCCCAGCTGATCGCCGACTCCATGGGGGTCAACACCGAGGTGGTCCTGGAGAAGACCGAGGCCGAGCGCCTCGAGGTCGTCCCCGACGCCCCCGAAACGTTGAAGCCGCGGGCCCCGGTGGTCACCATCATGGGCCACGTGGACCACGGCAAGACCTCGCTCCTGGACGCCATCCGCACCACCCGCGTGACCGCGGGCGAGGCCGGCGGCATCACCCAGCACATCGGCGCCTACGGGGTCGAGACCGAGCGCGGCAGGGTGGTCTTCCTGGACACGCCGGGCCACGAGGCGTTCACCTCCATGCGCGCCCGCGGGGCCCAGATGACCGACATCGTGGTGCTGGTGGTGGCGGCCGACGACGGTGTCATGCCCCAGACCGTGGAGGCCATCAACCACGCGCGCGAGGCGGGCGTGCCCATCATCGTGGCGATCACCAAGATCGACAAGCCGGGCGCCGACCCCGACCGGGTCACCGGCGCCCTGGGCGAGTACGAGCTGGTGCCCGAGGATTGGGGCGGCCAGACCCAGTTCGCCCGGGTCTCGGCCCACACCAAGGAGGGGCTGCCGGGGCTGCTCGAGAAGATCGTCCTGCAGGCCGAGATCATGGAGCTCAAGGCCAACCCCGACAAGCCGGCCGTGGGCCACGTCGTGGAGGCCCGCCTGGACCGCGGCCGCGGCCCCGTGGCGACGGTCCTGGTGCAGGGCGGCACCCTCAAGGTGGGCGACTTCTTCGTGGTCGGCACCCACACCGGCCGCGTGCGCGCCATGTCGGACGACCTGGGCAACAAGCTGGAGGCCGCCCCGCCCTCCACACCCGTGGAGATCATCGGCCTGGAGGGCGTCCCCCTGGCGGGCGACACGTTCAACGCCGTGGTGGACGAGAAGGCCGCCAAGGAGGTCGCCACCGACCGCCGCCTGACCGAGCGCACCCGGGAGCTGGCCCGCGAGAAGAAGCTCTCCCTGGACGACCTGTTCTCCAAGATGCAGGAGGAGGAGACCGTCGAGCTGCCC
>Ga0315540_10002038_pt1 | contig 11442 bp, 12 predicted proteins | sample SalMarSW160110MG_FD_203677 | JGI IMG/M metagenome (GOLD analysis project Ga0315540, IMG submission 203677) | Salt marsh sediment microbial communities from the Plum Island Ecosystem LTER, Massachusetts, United States - Salt Marsh Sediment SW1601-10 ... | reverse complement strand
CGCCGAGCAGCCGCAGCCCATTGCCAATCACCTGGCGGGCAGCCTGGATAAGGTTCAGACGCGCATCGCGCAGACCCTTGTCGTCGACCAGAAACTGGTGGGCGTTGTAATAGGTATGGAACTCATTGGCCAGATCGCGGAGAAAATGCGCCAACTGGTGTGGCTCATGCCCCACAGCCGCGGTTTCGACAACTTCAGGATAACGCGACAGACTGACGAGCAGGGCATCTTCATGCGCCTCGGTCAGCCGGTGCAGATTGGCGGCGCCGTTTGCGCGCTCCCAGGTCAGGCCTTTTTCCGCGAGCTGACGCAATACGCTGGCGACGCGGGCGTGGGCGTACTGGATGTAGTACACGGGGTTGTCGCTCGACTGTGACTTCGCCAGGTCCAGGTCGAAATCCATGTGCTGCTCGCATTTGCGCATCACGTAGAAAAAACGCGCGGCATCGTTGCCGACTTCGTGGCGCAGCTCGCGCAGTGTGACGAATTCGCCGGAGCGGGTCGACATCTGCACTTTTTCGCCACCCCGGTAGAGTATGGCGAACTGTACCAGCAGGACGTCGAGTTTGTCGGCGTCGTCGCCCAGCGCCTCCAGCGCAGCCTTTACGCGCGGCACATAGCCGTGGTGGTCGGCGCCCCAGATGTCGATCACCCGGTCGTAACCGCGCTCCAGCTTGTTCATGTGATAGGCGATGTCGGAGGCGAAATAGGTGCTCTGGCCATTTTCGCGGACCAGCACGCGATCCTTTTCGTCGCCGTAGTCCGTGGAGCGGAACCACAGTGCACCCTTGTCTTTGTAGGTGTGCCCGGAATCCCTCAGGCGCTGGATGGCGCGCTGCACCGAGTCGTTGCTGGTCAAGGAGCGTTCGGAAAACCACTCGTCATAATGGACGCCGAACTCTTCCAGGTCGCGGCGGATGTTCTCCAGGATGGAATCAAGCCCCAGGTCGAAGACTTCGCGGTAACGGGTTTCGCCCAGCAGTTTTTTGGCTCGATTCGTGAGGCCATCGATATGCGCTTCCTTGTCGCCACCCGCGGGTTCGTCTGCGGGCACACCCTCGAAGACCGTTGCCGCGGGATGGCGCAGTGCATCGGCGTGCTTGCGGTGCAGGCTCGCTGCGATGTCCCAGACATAGTCGCCCTTGTAGCCGTTGGCAGGAAAACTCAGCTGCTCGCCGCACAGGTCGAGGTAACGCAGGTAGACGCTGGTGGCCAGAATATCCATCTGCCGGCCGGCATCGTTCACATAGTATTCGCGGTGCACCTTGTAGCCGACCGCCTCCAGCAGATCAGCGACGGTCGCGCCGTAGGCCGCGCCCCGGCCATGGCCGACGTGCAGCGGACCGGTCGGATTCGCGGAGACAAACTCCACCTGGACCGATTTGCCCTGACCGAGGTCGCTGCGCCCGTAGGCCGCCTGTTGTTCCAGGATGTGGTCGACGGTGGCGTGATAGGCCGTCGGGCTGAGGAAAAAATTGATAAAGCCGGGGCCGGCAATCTCCACCCGGCTGACCTGCTCCGAGGCCGGCAGCGCCGCGACCAGCTTTTCGGCGAGCTCGCGTGGTTTGGTGCGCGCGGCCTTGCAAAGCACCATGGCCAGATTGCTGGCAAAGTCGCCGTGGCTGCGATCGCGGGTGCGTTCCAGGTTGACGCCGATATCGGCGTCGGCCGGAAGATCCCCCCGTGCCTGCAGGGATTGAACGGCGGCGCATAGTAGCTGGGAAAGGAGCGGTTTCATCGACTTCAGGTTTCTGGCAAAGGCGTCTATTATCCTCGCTGGTGTCCCGTATTCAACATCTTCCACCGGTGGAGGTTCGATGCAAACAACCGAGACAGTCGCGTTCCTGCTGTTGTCACTTGCGGCCACCGCCGCCCACGCGGGCGGCTGGTACATCGGGGCGTCGGCCGGCGTGGTGGCCACCGATACCGGCGGCTTCGATGACACGACCAACGCCGGTGTGCTGCTGGGCTACGATGTCTATACCCGGGACATTTTTGCGGTGTCGCTGGAGGGCGAAGCCACCACCAGCGTAGCTGACGGCGATGTCAGTATCAACGGGTTCGACGGCGACTGGAACATCGATACCCAGGCCGCTTACGTGGCCGCCCGTCTGGGCGACCGTTTCTACATCAAGGTGCGCTACGGTGTCCTGCGGGAAGACGTATCCGTCAACGTGGCCGGCTTTTCGCAGAGCGATTCCGATACCGGAGGCTCCTGGGGTGCCGCGCTGGGCTGGATGGTCACGCCTCAGTGGGGTCTGCAGCTGGACGGGACCCTGGTGGACGCCGGCACGACCTATTGGAACGCCGGCCTCAAGTACCATTTTCAATAAGTATCCATCGGGTCGACATCAATCGACCAGCGCACCCGGCGCGCGGCCTTGAGGCTATCGAGGCACGGTATCCAGGCAGTGAGCAGACGCTGCAGGGCTGCACGCTGCGCCGTCTGTACCAGCAACTGCGCGCGGTAGCGGCCCGCACGGCGCTCCATGGGTGCGGTTACCGGGCCCCACAATTGCACGCTGTCGTCGCGCAGGCTCTCGGCCAGCGCGCAGGCCTCCTCCAGAAATGTCCTCGGGTGTTGCGCAGCGGCGGCTTCCGCGCGCAGCAGGGCCATGCTGGCATATGGCGGCAGCATGGCTTCGCGCCGTTCCTGCAGGGCGGCGGTGGCGAAGGCAGGGTAACCCTCTGCCACCAGCTGCAGTAACAGCGGATGGTCCGGGTGGTGGGTCTGGATCAGCACCTCGCCGGGCTTGTCGGAGCGACCCGCCCGCCCGGCCACCTGGATGATCATTTGTGCCATGCGTTCGCTGGCGCGGAAATCGGTACTGAACAGGCCCTGGTCGGCATCGAGTATCGCCACCAGGGTGACGCCGGGAAAATGATGCCCCTTGGCCAGCATCTGTGTGCCAAGCAGAATGCGCGCCTGCCCGCTCTGCGCGGCGTCGAGCGCGTTCTCGAGCGCCCCTTTGCGGCGGGTGGTGTCCCGGTCGATACGTAATACCGTCTGTCCGGCAAAGTGCTCGCCGAGCGCCTGCTCGACCCGTTCGGTGCCTTCGCCGATCCCCAGTAGTTCGCTGCTGCCACAGGCCGGGCAAAACCGGTCCACCGGCCGCTGGCTGCCACAGTGGTGGCAGCGCAGTTCCCCGCGCCGCCGGTGCACCGTCATGCGCGCATCGCAGCGCCGGCACTCGGCGACCCAGCCGCAGGCGTGGCACAGCAGCACCGGTGCATAGCCGCGGCGGTTGAGAAACACCAGGATCTGGCCGTCGTTGTGCAGGTGCCTGTGCATGGTCTGCAGCAGCGCGTCACTGAGCAGACCGTGCATGGTCTGGCCGCGCAGGTCCAGCAGCCGCATGTGCGGCGGCAGCGCATTACCGGCGCGTTGCGCCAGGGCGAGGTGCTGGTAACGACCCTGCTGAACGTTATACAGACTTTCCAGCGATGGTGTCGCCGAACCCAGAAGTATGGGGATATCCAGCTGGTGTGCGCGCCAGACGGCGAGGTCCCGGGCTGAATAACGCAAGCCGTCCTGCTGCTTGAACGATCCGTCGTGTTCCTCGTCAACGATAATCAGCCCCGGGTTCTTCAGCGGCGTGAAAATCGCCGAACGCGTGCCCAGTATCAGGCAGGCTTGTCCGTTGGCGGCCTGCCGCCAGGCGAGCAACCGCTGCGCATCGCCGAGACCGGAGTGGAGCACGCAGATGCTCAGCTGGAAACGGCTGCGGAAGCGATCGACAAGCTGCGGGGTGAGCCCGATCTCCGGCACCAGCACCAGTACCTGCCGGCCGCTCTCCAGCAGCGGCGCAATCAACTGCAGGTAAACCTCGGTCTTGCCGCTGCCGGTTACGCCTTCGAGCAGAAAACAGCGGAACTGGTCGCCCGCTTCGCGCACGCTGTCGATGGCGTGTTGCTGCGCTTTGGTCAGCTGCAGCCCATGGGGAACAGCCGCCGGTGTGCGTGCGGGCGCACCGGGCTCGACCGCGACCTCAAGGATCCAGTCCTTGGACTGCAGCGCCTTCAGGACCGAGAGCGGCACGGGCAGCGCTTCGCGCGCCACGCCCTGCGGGTGGGACTGCAGGGCTTCAAGCACCTCGGCCTGGCGCGCGGCGCGCGCCAACCGGGCCGGCGACTGTTCGCGCCCGAGTTCCGTGAGTCGCCAGACGGTGGCGTTGTCGCCGGCAACCGGTTTTGTTTTGCGCAGCGCAACCGGTAAAGCGGTGGCCAGGGCCTCGCCGATCGGGTGTTGGTAATAGCGCGCCGCCCAGCGCAGCAATTGCAGCAGTTCAGGATCAAACACCGGCTCGGCGTCCAGTATTTCGCTTACCGCTTTCAGCTTGCCGGGCGCCAGGTCGCTGTGCTGCCGGGTGCCAAGCACCATGCCCACCAGCTGCTGGCGGCCGAACGGCACCAGCACCCGGGTGCCCGGCGGTGGGGCAGCCGCCACCGCGGGCGGCAGTCTGTAGTCGAAACTGCGGTACAGCGGCGACGGTACCGCGACTTCGACGATGATCGGGGCGGCGCTCACGACAGAACAACTATTGGTTTATTAATCAATCTGTTATCGATTATGATGCTGCGCGGGTCTGGCATGGCGCACTTATGGTAACAGGATAAAACGCGAAACGACCCGTGTCTGTGTCAACCGTTGCCCGGGCTGCGCGTTGAAAGGGGTGTAAGCAGCAGAAATACACTTCGACAACCTGCAAGGGGGAATAGCTATGAATAAACAGATGCTGATTGCGACGCTGACCGCGGGCCTGCTGTGGGGCAACGCAGCCGTACGCGCCGAAGGACAGGCTGAGCACATCGATCGCTACCTCGATCACAAGGGCGATCGTATCGAAAACCACCTCGACCGCAAGGGTGACCGTATCGACCGTCGGCTGGACCGTAAAGGTGACCAGATTGATCGCCACCTGGACCGGGCATCGGCGCACGCCGCCGGCAATGGCAACGATGCGCTCGCCGAAAGGCTGGATCGTAAGGGTGACCGCATCAATGGTCATCTCGATGTGAAAGGTGACCGTATTGACCGCCATCTGGACCGAAAAGGGCAACGTGCCGACCGGTACCTGGATCGCAGGGGTAACCAGGTACCGCGGTATGCGAATGGGTACGTACGGCGCTAGACTTTGGCCCGCACACTTTTTTGCACCGCCTCAAGGAGTCGACCCTGGAACGCGCGCACGCTCTGGACCGCTTTCTGGCCGGTATAGAACGGCGTGCGTTCCGTATGGCCGAATTCGCGACTGGCAATCGGGACGATGCCCTCGACCTGGTACAGGAGGCTATGATGAAACTCGCGACCAGCTATGGCCATCGCAGCGAACAGGAGTGGGCGCCCCTGTTCCACCGGATTCTGCACAGTCGGATCAACGATTGGCACCGCCGGTCCAGGGTGCGCAACCGCTTTCGGGCGTGGCTTGGTGGCGGGAAACACGCCGATGAAGGCGACGCGCCGGTTGACCCGATGCAAACGGCCGTCGACAGACGGCAGCCGGACAGCGTCAGGCAGCTGCAGCAGGCCGACGCCATGACGACTCTGCATGCCGGCTTGCGCAGCCTGCCGCTGCGCCAGCAGCAGGCCTTTCTGCTACGCAGCTGGGAAGGGCTCGATGTTGCCGATACCGCGTTGGCCATGGGCTGCAGCGAGGGCAGCGTGAAGACCCACTATTCAAGGGCCGTGCACAGACTGCGCGACCTGCTCGGAGAGCACTGGCCATGAGCACGGACACCAACAAGGCGTTTGTCGAAAAAATCAGGCAGCAGCTTGAGCAGCACGCCGGCACGGTGGACGACGCCACCACGGCGCGCCTGGCGGCAGCGCGCAAGGGTGCATTGGCCCGGCAAGCACGGCCAGCGCGCCACTGGTTACCGCTGACAGGACTGGCGGCCGCGGCCGCGGTGCTGCTGGCGGTGTTGCTGGTGCACCAGACACCCGCGCCGGATCGTGGCTGGGACCCGTTACTGGCACAGGACGATATCGACCTTATCGAGGAGCTGGATTTTTATGCCTGGCTGGAAGCGACACAGTCGAACAGCTAGTACCGTGCTGGCCCTGATAGCGGGCGCGGCGGCGCAGGCGGCCGATTCGCCGCCAGGTCAGCCGATACCGGCACAATCGGCTTTACCCGAGGCCTTCCTGGAATTTCTCGGTGGGTGGTCAGATCAACAGGGCAAATGGCAGGATCCGCTGGAATTCGACGATCCGAAGTGGCCGTTGCTCGACAACGATGTGGAGTGGCATGATGAAAAACGCTGAGTTGATGCGGGCCGTCCTGCTGGCGGTTACCGTCGTGACGGCGTACCCGCTATGGGCCGGCGGGGTTGCGTGGGATGACCTCACTACGCAGCAGCAGCAGGTGCTGGCGCCGCTCAGGAACAGCTGGGATCAGTTGTCCGCCGAGCGCCAGGAAAAACTACGACGTGGCGCAGACCATTGGGACAGCATGAGCCCGGAGCACCGCGACCAGGCCAGGCAGCGCTTCGAACGCTGGCAGTCGATGACGCCCGAGCAACGCGAAAAGTTACGTCAGCGCTACGAGCGTTTCAAACAGCTCCCGCCGGAACAGCAGGAACGCCTGCGCCAGCGTCGCGAGTGGTTCCGCCAGCTGCCGGAGGACAAACGCAAGGCATTGCGCGAAAAATGGCAGAACATGACCCCCGAGGATCGCGCGGCGTTCCGGGAGAAACAACGCCAGCGCTGGCGAGACATGTCACCGGCGCAGCGGGAGACGCTGAAACAGCGCTGGCAGCAACCGCAAAAGCCGTAGCTACGGCGGCGTCTAGAGCTGCTTGACCTCGGCAATCAGCTTGCTTGCGACCTCCTGGCCGTCGCCGTAGAGCATACGGGTGTTGTCCAGGAAGAACAGGCCGTTTTCGACACCGGAAAACCCCTTGCCCTTGCCGCGTTTGACGACAATGACATTCCTGGCCTTGTCCGCATCCAGGATAGGCATGCCGTAGATCGGGCTGTCCGGGTTGCTGCGCGCGACCGGGTTGACCACATCGTTGGCACCGATGACAAGCGCGACGTCGGCCTGGGGAAACTCGTTGTTGATTTCTTCGAGGTCGTAGATCTTGTCATAGGGCACGCCGGCCTCGGCCAGCAGCACGTTCATATGGCCGGGCATGCGCCCGGCAACCGGGTGAATGGCGAACTTGACGGTGACATCGCGGCTTTCCAGCAACTGGGCGAACTCCCAGACCTTGTGCTGCGCCTGGGCGACGGCCATACCGTAACCGGGCACGATAATGACCTTCCCGGCATAAGCCATCATCACCGCGGCGTCGGTCGCATCGATCTCTTTCATGGCGCCCTCGGGACCGGCTTCGGCGGTGGCGCCGGCACCGGAACCGAAACCCGAGAACAGCACGTTCGCCAGCGAGCGGTTCATGGCTTTGGCCATTAACTGGGTGAGCAGCGTACCGGCCGAACCGACCACGGTACCGGCGATGATCATGGCGGCGTTGCTCAGGACGAAGCCCTCGAAGGCCACCGCGAGTCCGGTCAGGGCGTTGTACAGGGAAATGACCACCGGCATGTCCGCGCCGCCGATCGGCAGGGTCATCATCACGCCGAATACCAGTGCCAGGGTGAAGAATGCCAGGATGGCCGTGCCGCCTGGATGGTCCGCGCCCATCAGCATCAGGCCGAATACCAGCGCGCCGCCGAATACCAGCAGGTTCAGTACCTGCTGGGCTTTGAACACCAGCGATCTTTTCATGATGCCCTGCAGCTTGGCGAAAGCCACCATGGAGCCCGAAAACGCGACCGAACCGATCAGTGCGCCGACGACGGCCAGTATCTGGAAAGTCGACGAATGGAACTCGCCGCGCAGTAACTCGACCGCGGCAATGGCCGCCGCGGCGCCGCCACCCATGCCATTGTAGATAGCGATCATTTGCGGCATGTCGGTCATGGCGACCTTTTTTCCGGTGTACCAGGCCAGGCCGCCGCCGATCAACAGCGCCAGCGTCATCCAGACATAGTTCTGCATACCCGGCCAGAAGAAGGTAATCAGCGTCGCCACCACCATGCCGGCGCCGGCCCAGAGGATACCGCCGCGCGCGGTTACCGGCGAACTCATGCGTTTGAGGCCAAGAATAAACAGCGCGGCTGCGACCAAATAACTGAGCTGGATAAGGGCACCCATTTACTTGGCCCCCTTGCTGCTTTTGAACATTTCCAGCATGCGCTCGGTCACCACGTAGCCGCCGACGGCGTTGCCCGCGGCGAGCATGACACCGATGAATCCGATGATTTTCTCCATGCCGGTATCGGCGTGCCCCATGGCCACCATGGCGCCCACCAGCACGATGCCGTGAACGAAGTTGGAACCGGACATCAGCGGTGTGTGCAGGATGACCGGCACGCGGGAGATGACTTCGTAACCGGTGAAGCCGGCAAGCATGAAGATATACAGTGCCGTGAAACCTTCGATCATGAGGTTTTTCCTTCTACGAGCTCGCGGGTCGGTGCGTGTTTTATCTCGCCGTCGCGTGTCAGCGTGCTGTCTGCAATGACTTCATCGTCCCAGTCGGGCTTGAATTCGCCGTCCTTGATCATCGGGGCGAGGAAATTCAGCAGGTTCTTGGCGTACATCTCCGAGGCGTGCACCGGCAGCTCGCTGGGGACGTTCAGCGGACCATAAACGATGGTTGCGCCGTGGACGATCTGCCGGCCGGGTTCGGTGACTTCGCAGTTGCCGCCGCCCTCGGCCGCCAGATCGACGATGACAGCGCCGGGTTTCATCTGCTCGACCACGGCTTTGGAGATAATCTTCGGAGAGGGCCTGCCGGGAATTGATGCGGTAGTGATCACCACGTCAGCGGCAACGATGTGCTTTTCGAGCACGTCCTGCTGTTGCTGTTTTTCTTCCGCGGTCAGTTCGCGGGCATAGCCGCCACTGCCTTCGGCGGACACACCGGTATCGACAAATTTTGCGCCCAGCGACTCCACCTGCTCACGGGTCGCGCCACGTACATCGTAACCTTCCACCATGGCGCCCAGACGCCGTGCGGTGGCGATGGCCTGCAGGCCCGCGACTCCCGCGCCAATGACCAGAACCTTGGCGGGCCGGATCGTGCCGGCGGCAGTGGTCAGCATGGGAAAGAAGCCGCCGAACCGGTCGGCAGCCATCAGCGCGGCTTTGTAGCCGGCGACCGCCGCCTGCGAGGACAGCACGTCCATGCCCTGGGCGCGCGAAATACGCGGCACCAGCTCCATGGCGAAACTGAGGGCGCCACGGTCGCGGAGCTTTGCGACCCGCTCCGGATACCGGTGCGGCAGCATCATGCTGGCCAACACGGCGCCGTCCTTCAGCTGCCCGATTTCGTCTTCCGTAGGCGGCTGTACCTTAACCACGAGGTCAGCCTGCCGGTACAGCTCGGCGGCGGAGTCGACAATGGTGGCGCTGGTATAGGCGGCGTCGGGGAAGTAACTGCCGTCACCTGCACCGCTTTCCACCAGCACCTCTATACCGAGCTTGCTGAAGCGCTCGGCGACCGCCGGCACGATAGCCACCCGGCGTTCGCCGTCCTGTGTTTCTTTGGGGACGCCCAGACGTATCGGCATCGCTATCTCCCGTGCAGCCGCGGGGCACCCCGCCACTGGAACATGTCGCTTAAATTCAAGGTTTTCTGTTCGTTTGCCGTCTGCCCGGCAAATTCTACCCGGGCCAGGCGTCAGCAGCGGCAAAGCCCGGGATGATACTGGATTAGGGCGGTTGATGAAACGCTCCGGTCGGGGTGACAAAAGCGTGAATTCTGGTGTCTAACCGTTTACATGTTAGGGAATTTCTGGGATAACTAGGCAAACCCTGATTCGGGAGGTAAGTGTGTACGATCTGCGTCACCAGGTGCTGAGAACCGACGCGTCGGGCATGCCGCTGGAGTGGGTCAATTACCAGGATGCAGTGCGGTTATATCACCTGGGGCAAGTGGCTTACGGTTGCGGCAGTCTGTTGTATCGCGTGCACGGTGGTATCTGTGCGCGTACCGGCCGCCAGAGTTATATCGATGTCAATTCGATTATCGCTACCTACGGCAGCAACAAGGTACTGACCAAAGCGCGCAACCGCTATGTGCCACCGCTGAATAATCCGGCGCTGTTCAAGCGTGACGCCTACCTGTGCATGTACTGCGGTGAGCGTTTTCCCGAGCGTGAACTCTCGCGCGACCATGTAACCCCTATCAGCCAGCATGGCCGCGATATCTGGACCAATGTGGTAACTGCCTGTCGCCGCTGCAATAACCACAAGGCCGGCCGGCGTCCGGAAGAAGCGGGCATGGAGCTGTTGGCCGTACCATTCAAGCCGACCCACGCCGAATACATCTACCTGCAAGGCAAGCGCGTGCTTGCTGACCAGATGGAGTTCCTGCGCGCGCACTTCCCTCGGAGCAGCCCGATTCACGATCGACTGAGAATGTAGTTGTTTGCCGGGGTGCGCGGCACCTTTACCGGGTTTGCATTCTATGGATATTTGGCAGGAAATCGAACAATCCCTGAGCGCGACACTGGGTGGCAATGTGTGCCTTAAGTCACCCCGTGGGGTGGGCGGCGGCAGCATCAATCAGGCTTACCGGGTTGAATCCAGCCAGGGGCCGTTCTTCATCAAGCTCAATAGCGCGGATGCTCTGGACATGTTCGCCGCCGAAGCCGAGGGCCTGGAAGAGCTGGAGCAGGCCGAATCTCTGCGTATCCCGCGGCCGTTGAGCTGGGGGGTTGCGGGACAGCAGGCGTTTCTGGCGCTCGAATACCTGGAACTGGGTGGTTCCGGTTCTGCGGCAGCACTGGGCGAAGGGCTCGCGGCCCTGCACCGCGTCACTGCCGACCAGTTTGGCTGGTACCGAGATAATACGATCGGCTCGACCCCTCAGCCCAACCGCCGCGCCAGCGACTGGCGGGCGTTCTGGTCGGAGCACCGGCTCGGCTTTCAGTTGCAGCTCGCGGCCTCGCGCGGCGCGGGGGCGCGCCTCCAGGAGCGTGGCGAGCGCCTGATCGATGCCTTGCCTGCGCTGATGGACGGTCGCGAGCCGGAAGCATCCCTGTTACACGGCGATCTCTGGTCCGGAAACTACGCCTACACGCGAGCCGGCGAGCCGAGCATTTTCGACCCCGCGGTGTACTACGGTGACCGCGAGACCGACCTGGCCATGACCGAGTTGTTCGGGGGGTTCAGCCGTGAGTTCTATGCCGCTTATCAGCACGCCTGGCCCCTGGATAGCGGTTATAAAACCCGCAAGAAGCTCTACAACCTGTATCACGTGCTGAATCACTTCAACCTGTTCGGCGGCGGCTACCTGTCGCAGGCTCAGGGGTTCATCGAAACCCTGTTGAGCGAGGTCAAAGGCTAGATAAGACGGCGACGTCAAACAGACCGTCCATCCCCGAAATCTCATGCCATAAGCAGAGGTCCGGGGTGTGGTAGTGCCTCG
>Ga0315540_10002037_pt1 | contig 11448 bp, 9 predicted proteins | sample SalMarSW160110MG_FD_203677 | JGI IMG/M metagenome (GOLD analysis project Ga0315540, IMG submission 203677) | Salt marsh sediment microbial communities from the Plum Island Ecosystem LTER, Massachusetts, United States - Salt Marsh Sediment SW1601-10 ... | reverse complement strand
AAAAAGATTCAACTATTTCAAATTAAAAGCTGCTTTAACTTTCTTTTCTGTTAATTTTAATTATTTATAACCAGGAACGTTTTTCCCCAGAATTATATTTCTATAAGCAATTAAAATATTACCTTCCTTTTTCAACTCCACAATCCCTGAACCCCCGTATGCTTTCCTTTTTTGCTCTTTACTTAAATCGAGCAGAGAATCACCTTTAAAATGCCAGCTGTCAATCCAATAATAGTTACCGTCAGGTTCCAGAAGTATACCATGAATATGTGCAGGTGTTTTCCCATTATGGTATCTTCCAGGTTTTAATGTGTAGAAGGTGTATCTACCATTTTTATCCGTTTTTATCCAACCTCTGATATAACCGTGTCGCCTACCCCACCCGGTTTTGTTGCCGCGTGTTTCGTATATCCCCTTTTGATTCGTATGATAAATATATAAAATAACATTTGCAGCAGGAGTTTTCTCATCACTGCGATAAATTGTTCCGGTAACCTTTAACTTCGGACCCGGATTATTGAAATCCGGTAGTGTATCGACAGGAGTTAAAATCTTGTTACCATATTCAAAGACTGCTTCACACCCTTCGCAGGGACCACCTAACAACTTCTCTTGCGGAAATATACTGCAACTTAAAAGAATGAAAAGAAGATATAACAATGCTCTTTTCATAAAAATATCCCTTTAATTAAAGACTAATTTGTCTTACTGATATCATAACTGACTTTTTTACCAAAGAAAAATAAAATTGCCCCTAGTATGGCTGTGATAATAATAATGGAAAGATATGGTGAGAATCCATAAGCTGTCGGAATATCTCCTATCAACATACAAAATACTGCAACCACTACCGCATATGGAAGCTGGGTCCTCACGTGATCGATGTGGTCACACTTGGATGCCATTGAACTTAGAATTGTTGTGTCAGATATAGGAGAACAATGATCACCGAAAACTGAGCCAGCAAGTACCGAACTAATAACACCGTGCAATATTATCTGGCTATCAAGCGGAGAGAAATGATAAAATGCCGGCACGACAGTTCCAAGAGGAATCACAATAGGCATAATAATGGCCATAGTTCCCCAGCTTGTTCCTGTTGAAAAGCTTGTCAGTGCACAAACAAGAAAAACCAGAACAGGCAAAAACCTTGGATTAACTGTGTCCCCTATAATACTTATTATATAATCAGCAGTTTTAATATCTCGTGTAATTGAACCTATAGACCATGCCAGCGTCAATATAATCAAAGCAAACAACATCGAACGAACTCCTAGAAACCATGCATCGAGTGTATCACTTACATTCATAATTTTTTGTGAAATAATCATTATTGCCGCAACTCCACAGGCAGAGGCACTTGACCAGAGAAGAGCTAAATAAGAATCTGAACTCCCAATAATTTCCCGCAAACCATAATCCGTAATTCCTTGTTTCATAAGTGAAGTTGTTCCGGTATAATATAGCCCGGCTATTGTACCGAAAATCAATACTAAAATCGGTACAACTGCATTATACCACCTTGCTTTGTCTTCATTCCCGAAGATATCGGAAGTTTCTGTCATATCACCAATTTTAGCTCCGTCTCTATATGGTTTGTTTTTTTCAATTGCCCTTTTTTCTGCTTTGTACATCGGTCCAAAATCTCTTTCGAAATAAGAAACCATAAAAACAAATATCAACATCAGTATAGGATAGAAACGGTAAGGTATTGTCTGGATAAAAACATTATAAGCATTTTCAGTTGAACCGACTATTCTCAATCCATCATGTATTAAGCCGATTTCATAACCAATCCAGGAACTAACAATAAAAAGACAAACGACAGGTGCAGATGTAGCATCAACGATAAAAGAAAGTTTTTCACGGGAAATTCTCATCTTATCTGTGATCGGTCTCATCAAATTTCCAACGATGAGTGTGTTTGCATAATCATCAAAAAAGATCGCAATCCCCATAAGCCATGTGGAAATCATTCCTGATTTTCTTTTTTTAGCAAACTTCGTTATTACATCCGCCATACCTTTTGTACCACCAGATTTGGATATCAAACCAACTACCCCACCGAAAAGAGTAGTAAAAACTATTATTTCTACGTGTGATGGGTCTGAAAGTGTATTGATTATATAGGTATCAAGCACCCGAAGTAATGCAATTAGCGGATTATAATTATTAATAAAAACGGCGCCGAGATAAATGCCTATAAGAAGTGAAATAATTACCTGTCTTAGAAGAAGAGCTAATACAATTGCAATTAAAGGAGGAAGGATACTCAACCATCCGGGAAGGACCCGTATAGGCTTTTCTCCTAAATTTATACCGGGGAAAGATAAAACTAAATTGCCGGTTTCATTTATTACAATACTTGTATCGATTGCTCCGTTTTTAACATTAAAGTTATAAACTGTTTTATTATTATTGCCGGTGAGAACCGCTTCAATGTTTTTTATGGAAGCCGGAATATCACTGATTTTTATCGAAAAGTTCAGTCCCTCAAGGGAAAGAGATGAAACTGAAACTGTCTGAGCCTTTATTGTCAGAAGAGAAATAAAGATTAATAAGAATGTTAATTTAATTTTGCTCAAAAAATCAGTAATAATAAGTAATTATTAGGCTTATAAAACATAACATATGTATATGTTTTAAAGCAATATAGTTTCTAATTAAAATAAATCAAAATTAATCGTTATATTTTAATAAAAATTAGTGAAGTTTTTAATGAAGAACACCATTTTTATACTGGCTTTTTCAATTGTAATACTTAGCGGGTGCAGCAAAAAAGATAAACCTGAAGTAGAAAAAGTAAATGGTGAACAACTAACAGATATTGTAGCCCGTTCTTTAAGTGGAAATATAGCTGCTAATAATTCCCTTAATAAACTTATCGATTTTACATTTCCGAAAAACACCAGATATAATGTGCTTCGAATTGATAGCGTAAAGAATAGTTCCCAAAAAACTTTTTATACAGTACTTCTTCAATATCCGAATCCTGCTTATAACAGATTTGCCGTCTATGATTCCCTGCTTAATAATTATTTAATAGACAAATCACTTAACGGAAATATTTCTGAAGAAAGTATATCAGCAGGTAATTTAAATTTCATCAAACTAAATGAGCAATTTATTTCGAAAGATATTTTTGATCTTAATCGGTTATCACTTTATTCAATAAGTGATACATCTGTAAGCCTGGTTTTCAGGACCTTTGTAAGTTTTAAATACGACGAATTTGAATCCTCACAAAAGGTTGAGGAAATCACTAATTCACAGATAAAAACTACTATAAGCAGTAACCGCTACTCACCGGTTGCTAATAAATCTGATCTATTTATATTCAGCCAGAAATCCGGTAAATACGAGAGTGCTGACACCCTTTTCTATAAATTTATTCTAGACAAAATAAATAGCTCAAAAGTACACATAATAAAACCCCAGATAACGAACGAAAGGTCACTAAGAAAATCAGTGCAATAAATTTTTTATTTTAAAATATTATAATAGTTCCAGGGATTTATTGACAAAAAAATGAATGGAGAATATGTATAAATTGCTCTTGTTTTTGAGAAAAACCGATGAGAAACAGGTTTTTGAACATTTTAAAGAATACACTTTAAAGCATTTATCAGAATTAGCCGGAAAGGAAATAATTGTTGGAAAAGTTGAAAGTAGCCTGTTGCTTGATATAAATTACAGCCATTTTTGTGAATTTGAAGTTGACAATAAAGAAAAAATGGATAATTTATTTAACGGTAAGCAGGGCAAAATATTGAACAAAGACCTAATGAACTTTCACGAATTTGTAGACCTTATCTTTGTTGACTATTCTTAGATTAATAAATAAAAAATAAGTAGCTTTTAAGTCTAACAGTAGTTAGCTTTTATTAATTACAAAATTCACTTTTGCCGGAGGCAATTATGTGGAATAAATTTTACACTAGTTTTTCGTCAATAGTAGTAATTGTTGCTTTTTCCATTGCGGTACTCTTTTCTTTCAGCACAGCTGAAGCACAATCACTATGGAAAGTAAATTCAGAAAACCCAAGTGGCAGTTCGACCGGGACAACTACCTCGCAGGATGTTAGCAACAGTAAAACTGGCCTGTACATTGTGCTCGGGAGTGTGGTTGTAGGTACGTTATTGTATAAAATAATATTCGAAAAAAAGGGTACTGCAGAAGATACCACAGACTCTAATGCTTCATCTTCTTTATTAATTCCATCTCATTTGAGGTTAGTCGTAAAAAATTCAAGAGAGGTTAAATATCAAAATCCGCTTCCAGTTAACCTATATTTAACAATACGAAATGATAATTATAATACTGCAAATGAAGAAAAGACTTATATAGTGGGTCTGTCTTTTAATTTCTGAAATAAAAACGGGCAGCAGATTACCCGAAAATCATACTTACCGCTGCTTCCTTCCGGACCTGACGGGATTAGGTATTATTTCGTCAATCGCTACCCGAAATAATGAATTTCAGAATTGTAAAGATTCTTATTTAACTCAACTATAGCAAGCTACTAACGGGGTTCTTTCTTCTTTTTTCTATCTTTTAGGGTATTCCTTTCCCAAAAGACCTCATCATCATAACCTTGTATACTTTTATTTTTATCTGCAAGCTTTAACCTTTTCTCTGCAATGCAGCAATAATTCAAATCTGTTTCGATTCCTGAGTATATTCTTCCCAATTTTTTTGCAACAACAGCCGTAGTTCCGGATCCTATAAAAGGATCAAAAACCATTTCGCCTGGATTAGAACTTGCAAGAATAATTTTTGCCAGCAGTTTTTCAGGCTTTTGTGTAGGATGATCTGTATTCTCTGCCATTGACCAAAATGGAACAGTAAGATCAGTCCAGATATTTGAAGGATAAGTAATCCTGTAATTATTATTCTTATCTGAAATCCAATCTTTCGGTCGTCCGTTTTCTTTATACGGAGCAAGAACTCTTCGCTTAATTTTCACATCATCAATATTAAAGGTAAATTTATCTGACATAGTGCAAAACCATATATCTTCAGAACAATTCTTCCAGTTTGATTTTGCACCTCTGCCTTTTTCTCGTTCCCAGGTAATTCTGTTTTTTACTTTGAAATATTTCTTTAATACGTTATAAATTGCAGATGAGGACTTCCAGTCTCCACAAATATAAACTGATGCATTATTCATTAATAACCTTATACTCTTACGTATCCATGAATCAAGCCATTCTGCATATTTTTCGCTTTCCATTTCCTTAAAAGCTGTAAGGTTGAATTTTTTATCGAGGTTATAAGGAGGATCGACAAAAAGAAGATCAATAAATTTATCAGGTAATAAATCAAGTACCTTAAAAGTATCTGCATTAATAATTTTATTAATTATTTTATTTAGCGAGTACTCTTTGTCTTGTTCGCCTATCAATTTTTTTCTGAATCCTGCAATTTCTGCTTTTGTCAGGGTTAAAGTGCGGTTAAGCGGCGCTCTTTTTCTTTGCATACAATTGATCTAATTACCGGTATGAAAATGAAATGTTAATACTTAGAATATTTTTCCCTAATTACATCTAATTCCTTTATTATAGTTTCAAACTTGTGTACCAAATCATCAACCATTTTATAAGTATAATCATTAAACCTGTTTTCCTTAGCCGCTTTTTCCAGATTATGGCTCAAATTTGTAACCAAATCAATACCAAGAGTTACACTGCTGCCTTTCAGTTTATGCGCATTTATCTGGAGCATTTTTGAATTTTTTTCATCAACGGCAATTTTGATATTACTTATCATTGTCGGCAAAGAGGTTATATAAATATCCAGCAATTCTATATAAAATTTCAGATCCTGTTCACTTTGAATGTCCTGCAAAAAAGTAATTTTGCTTTCGTCAATTAAAGAAGTATGGGTACTTTTAGATTTTAATTCAGAAATTAATTCATCTTTTTCATCATAAATTTTCTTTCCCCATTTAGAAATAATTACCTGCAAATCCTCAATCCTTATCGGTTTACTTAAGTAATCATCCATACCCGCCTCAAGGCAAGATTCTCGATCTCCTTGCATCGCGTTAGCGGTCATTGCAATTATTTTCGGCCTATCGTCAGGTTGAAATTCATCAAGTATGACTTTTGTTGCCTCAAAACCATCCATTTCAGGCATTAAAACATCCATAAAAACAATATCATAGTTTATGTTCCTTACGGCTCCCACTGCTTCTATACCGGTGGCAGCAACATCTGCCCGGTAGCCAAGCTTTTCTAAAATCCGCAGAGCAACTCTTTGGTTAACTGCATTATCCTCAGCAAGTAAAATTCTCAAAGGCATTTGCTCAGCCAATTTTTTATCTATACTTACTTCTCTTCTGAATTTATCCTTTTTGCCTTTATCCTTTCCGTTCAAAACATTTATTAATGTTTCCTGCAACTGGGCGTGTTTAACAGGTTTGGATATGAAACCTGCTAGATTCATCCTATCAAAATCTGTAAGTTGCTCCTTTCTGCCAATTGAGGTAAGTATAATTATAGGAATGTCCTTAGCATTTTCATATTTTCTGACTTCGTGAGATAAACTGATTCCATCCATATACGGCATTTGATAATCAAAAAGTGCAATGTCAAATTTTTCTCCCTTTTCAAACAACTTTAGGGCTTTTTCTCCCGACTCAACTATTTTGGATTCCATTCCCCAGGATTCAGTCTGAAGCTGTATTATTCTCCTGTTTGTTTGATTATCATCAACAATAAGAACCTTTTTATTTTTCAGTTCAGGTTGGTCTCCTCTTAAATAGAGTTTAGATTTAGATGGTGCGGACTCAACTAATATTGTAAAATGAAAAGTGCTGCCTTTGCCTACTTCACTCTCGACCCACACTTTTCCGCCCATCATTTGTGAAAGCCTTTGACTTATAGCGAGACCAAGCCCTGTGCCGCCATGAGTCCTGGTAGTTGAACTATCAACCTGACTAAATGATTTAAACAAGCGATCCATCTTATCAGCTGCAATCCCCATCCCCGTATCTTTTACAGAGAATAACAATTCATATTTATCATCAACTTTTTTAGCAGAAACAGAAACGAAAACTTCACCTTCTTCGGTAAATTTGACAGAATTGTTTACAAGATTAATAATTATCTGTCTTAATCTGGTAACATCACCTATTATTGTAAGTGGTGAATTGTCTCCTATCAGGTAAGCAAGGTCAAGAGACTTTTCTGCTGCTCGTGGGGCTACAAGATCAAGGGAATCTTCTATACAATCTCTTAAATCAAAAGGCTGATGCTCAAGCTCAAGTTTTTCTGATTCAATTTTTGAAAAGTCAAGAATATCATTTATGATTACCAGCAACTGGTCGCCACTCAATCTAATCGTTTCAACATACTCTCTCTGATCTTCATTAAGATTGGTATCCAGAAGGAGCCCTGTCATTCCAATAACACCATTCATTGGTGTTCTGATTTCGTGCGACATAAGTGCAAGAAATTCACTCTTAGCTTTTACAGCTGACTCAGCCCTGGCTAGGGCAATATCTAATTCCTTATTCTTTTCACGCAGATCAGAGGAAATATTATTATTCTTTATTACTGCAGCTATAGTTGCCGACATAGTAAATAACAATGATTCTTCGTTATCAGTCCAGAGACGATCCTTGGTAAGATCATCAAAGCCAACAAATCCCCAGTACTGATCATCAACCATTATAGGCACAAGTATCAAAGATTTAATGGATTTATCAATAAAAGCACTCTGAGCATGAGAAGGTAAATCTTTAGTAATAAATTTTAACGAGTTACCTTTAGAAAAATTTTCATAAAAATTCAAAGTGGCAAATCTCGAATAAGATAGTTTTTGTAAAGCAGGATCCTCAATTTGTGCTGTTGCAGATTCAGCTGACCATTCAAAAAGAAGTTTGGCATAAAGTTCCTCTGTTTCTTCGATTATCTCATGCTTATATATATAGACTCTGTCAACATTAGCGGCAATACCAAGAATTCTCAATGCCGAATTAAAACCCGTATTAATATCCCTGTTCGAAATAAGGCTTCTGGTAGCTTCAGCTATCCCCTGAAGTAAGTCATCTTTCTTTCTTAGAAGGTATTCACTCGATTTTCGATCAGTAATATCTCTGAATATACTCAACAAGTATCTTTTATTATTTATTTCTTCAAGAAATGAGTTTGAGATTTCAAAATCGAGTTGTGCCCCATTCCACAAATTTACTGTCGATTCATACTTGGAGTGTATGTTACCTTTTTGGATGCTTAGTTGGTAATTTTTTAATGCGACAGATGCAAAAGCCTGATCGTAAACCACTGAAAATAATTTCCCTTCAATTTCTTCTTTGGACATTCCTACCATTTTAGAATAAGCCTGGTTGCACATGAATACAACTCCGGTTTCATCAGTTAAACGCATGCCATCTGATGATCTTTCCCAAACAGCTCTGAAAGTATTTTCTGAAGCTCTTAATTTATTTTCTGATTTTACTCTCTCTTTTATAAGGTGTATAGTCCCCTGACCAAGCATCTTCCCGTTTATTTCAATAATTTTTGCGTTTATTTCAACAGGTATTTCTTCACCATTTTTATGATTTACAGCTGTGATAAAATTACGAAGCTTTTTTTCTTTAAAAAATTTTTTAAGAGCTTCAATTACAGATTTGGTGTTTTCTTTTGAAATAAATTGTATGAATGATTTACCTAAAACGTCATCAATTTCATAACCAAACGCCTCTTCGCAGGAAGGGGTAATAAAAATAAGTTTGCCTGTAAGTGAAATGCGAAAAATCACATCTATTGATGCTTCAGAGATGAGTATATAATCTCTGACTGATTCCTTAAGGTTGGCAATTATTTCTTCGAACTTTTTTAATTTATTACCAATTTCGGCTGGAAGTACGCCTTCTGCTTTTATTTCAGAAAGTACTTTATTTAACTCTTTAAGCTCTTGTTCGAAGTGTATTACTTTATTTTCAGTGGATCCTATTTCCAATTAACAATTCCGTATTAAAACAAATTTCTAAATGGGATTAATTCTATCAAATATAAAAAATATAACAATTTATTAAGCACAAAATTATTAATTTTTAGTTTGTATGATCAACATAAAGAGTCTCCGTCATATAAAAATTTTCTGTTCTGGTGCTCTTTTAAAGCTTAAATAAGCGTAGAATAAAACTACCTTACTACTTTTTAACCACTAATTCAGCTATCCTAAAATTAATGATAAGATTTATTTAATAAAATCGAAATCTCATTTTAAAAACTGCATAAGTTAAGTAATTGTAAAGAATAAATGAAAATTATTTAAAGGTATAAATTGGTAGAATATGCAGCTATACTAATATATCTTGCTTAGCAGAAAGTAAATCCATAATTTTAAGCAACTGATTTTTAAGACTTTAACAGAAGGGGGATAGATGCAGTACAATATTGTTACCATGCCAGGAGATGGCATAGGCAAAACTGTTCTACCCGAAGCAATTCGTGTATTAAACGCTATAAAATTTGAAGCTCAATATATTCATGCAGATATTGGGTGGGAATTTTGGTGCAAAGAAGGAGATGCGCTTCCTCAACGCACAATAGACCTGCTTGAAAAACATAAAATCGGCTTATTCGGGGCAATTACAAGCAAACCGAAAGATGCCGCGGCTCTTGAACTAGATTCTTCATTAAAAGATAAAGGTTTTATTTATTTCAGTCCAATTGTCGGGCTTCGGCAGCATTTTAACCTTGACCTTTGTATCCGTCCTTGCAAATCATTTCCAGGAAACCCTTTAAATTTTATAATCAGAAACCCAAATGGTTTTTCTGAGCCGGAAATAAATGCAGTAATTTTCAGACAAAACACAGAAGGACTTTACGCAGGAGTTGAGTGGACAAATCCCCCTAAAAATGTCCGTGATGCTCTTGAAACTCACCCGAAAATGAAATCGTTTAAGAATGTTCCCAATGAGGATCTTGCAATATCAACAAGAATAATGAGCAGAGGTGCATGTAGAAGAATTATAAAAGAAGCATTTGAATATGCAAAGAAATTTGCTTATAAAAATGTAACTGTTTGTGAGAAACCTAATGTACTTCGTGAAACTTCAGGTATGATGGTAAGCGAGGCAAAAAAAATAGCAAAAGATTACCCTGGCATCGATCTTTGGGACACAAATATAGACGCGCAGATGATGTGGCTTACAAAAAATCCGGAAATCTATGGAGTAATAGTTGCAGAAAATATGTTCGGCGATATAATCAGCGACGGTTTTGCCGGATTAGTCGGCGGACTCGGTTTCGCCTGTAGTGCAAATATCGGAAAAGAAGTTGCGGTGTTCGAACCCACACACGGCTCAGCTCCTAAATACCAGAAATTAAATCCCTCAATTGTAAATCCAATTGCAATGATTCTAAGTGCTTGTATGATGCTCGATCACTTAGGAGAAAATGAAAAAGCAGAGAAGATTCGTAACGCAATCGCAAAAGTAATTGTTGAAGGCAAGGTAAGGACTTATGACATGCTAAAATTAAAAGGTGGTGCTGATGTATTTAATAATGGAGCCTGTACTACTCAACAGATGACAGATGCAATAATTGCGGAGTTGTGAAATTATGAAAGACAAAGTTCTGAAAATATGGCCCGAAATAAATTGGATAAAAGATGAAGGCTTGAAAGAAAAAGTTTTGAACTGCTGGATTTATGCAATTGAGAACAGCGTACTTTCAATTGAAGACCTGAACATTATTCCTTTTTCTCTTCTCATAAAAGATTGCAAGATTTCTTTTATGAACCATAAAAGAACCTGTGTTCAACTCTCAGTTGAGATGACAAAAATAATGCAAAAAAACTTTGGTGATGAAATAAAGATAAATATGGACATACTGATTGCAGGTGCTATTTTAATAGATGTCGGCAAGCTTCTTGAATATGAAATGAAAGATGGAAAACTCTCAACAAGTCACACAGGAAAACTTGTTCGGCATCCATTCAGTGGTTTAGCAATTGCAGATAGATTCGGAATTCCTGCAGAAGTACAGCACATCATTGCAACTCACTCAAAGGAAGGAGATCTCGGACATAGAACAGTTGAATCAATAATTGTTCATCATGCTGACTTTGTTAGCTTTGACCCTTTCAAAGCATGATGGTTGAAGGAAGGTAAAATTATGGCACAGACATTATTAGAAAAAATAGCACAAAAATTCGCTGTAGGAATAGCTGATGGAAGAGAAATTCATAGTGGAGACTATATATCAATAAAACCTGCTTATGTAATGACTCATGATAACACAGGCGCGGTTATTCCAAAATTCAAAAATATTGGTGCAAAGAAATTATTTAGTCCAAGACAGGTCGTAATAACACTTGACCATAATGTTCAGGATAAGAGTGAAGCGAATTTAGAAAAATATCGTAAGATTGAAGATTTTGCAAAAATGCATGGAGCAGATTTTTATCCAGCAGGACGCGGAATTGGTCAC
>Ga0315540_10002034_pt1 | contig 11459 bp, 10 predicted proteins | sample SalMarSW160110MG_FD_203677 | JGI IMG/M metagenome (GOLD analysis project Ga0315540, IMG submission 203677) | Salt marsh sediment microbial communities from the Plum Island Ecosystem LTER, Massachusetts, United States - Salt Marsh Sediment SW1601-10 ... | reverse complement strand
CCCGGCAGGCGCGTCGTCACCTGCACGGTGGGGAAATCGACCTGCGGTAACGAGGCCACCGGCAGGAACCAGTAGCCGAGCAATCCGCCCAGCATCACCGCAATGCCGAGCAACGAGGTTGCGATCGGCCGGTTGATGAAGGGCGAGGAGACGCTCATCGCGGCGGCCTTCTCCCGGCGTCGCCGCGGCGGCGGCGTGGTTCGCCGTCGCGTGCGCTCCGCTCAACCGGTCGCTCGCGCGGCAGCACCGTCGCAGGGGGCGTCGTGCCAGTGGTCGGCGCCGGCGTTGTGGCAGGCTCTGCCTGGGCTCCCGATTGCGGCGCGGTCGATTGCGGCATGGCCGGAGGTTCGGATTGCGGCGGGCCGCCCTCGCGTTCGCCGCCACGCCTGCGTGGCGCAAATCCTTCCTCGCGCGAAATCACCACCCGGCTGCCGTCGGTGAGCTGGGCGAAGCCGGAGGTGACCACGCGCTCACCGGCCTGAAGTCCGCTCGCGATCACCGCCTGGAGGTCATCCTGCTGGCTCACCGTGACAGGCCGCACCGTGACGGTCGCGCCACCCTTGCCGCCGGCACTGCCTTTTTCGCTACTGCTCGCTTTGCCGGCTTCGCTCTCCCTGACCACATAGGCAAAGGTGTTGTTGGGGCCGCGCTGCACGGCTGCCGTCGGCACCACGACGACGTTGCGCAGGGTGTCGACCAGAAGCTTCACATTGACGAACTGGCCGGGCCAGAGCGCGAGGTCCTTGTTGGGAAATTGCGCGCGCAATCGCACCGTTCCCGTCGTCTGGTCAACCTGGTTGTCGATCACCTGCAACACGCCACGATCGGCCACGGTGCGATTGTCGCTGGCGAGCGCGAGCGCCGTGAGCGGGCCTTGCGCGAACGCTTTGTTGACGGCCGGAAGCTCCTGCTGCGGCAGGGTGAAGATCACCGAGATCGGACGCAGCTGGGTGATCACCACAATGCCGCTGGTCTCGCTCGATCGCACCAGATTGCCGGCATCGACGAGGCGGATACCAGTGCGCCCGGAAATCGGCGCGACGATCTTGGTGTAATCGAGATAGGCGCGGGCATTGTCGATCTGCGCCTGGTCCGCCTTCACCAGCGCTTCGAGCTGGGCAACGAGGGCGCGCTGAGTATCGGCCTGTTGCTTGGTTGCGGCGTTGGACTGCGCCAGCCGCGTATAGCGATCAAGGTCGATCCTGGCATTGGCGAGTTGCGCCTCGTCCTGCGCCTTCTTCGCCACCGCCTGATCGAGCGCGGCCTGATAGATGGTCGGATCGATCTCGGCCAGCACAGCGCCGCGCTCGACGTCTTGGCCCTCGCGGAAGTTCAGCTTGATGAGCTTGCCGTCGACCTGCGAGCGCACGGTGACGATGTTGAGCGCCCGCGCGGTGCCAACCCCGTCAAAGTAGACCGGCACGTCGGCGGATTTGGCCGTCGCCACCAGCACCGGGACCACTCGGTCGCGACCAGAACGGCTGCCGGGACCAAAGCGGCCCATGCCAGCGCCACTGCTCCGGCTCTGCCGGGCCGGCATTTGCGCGACGACGAGATAGGCCAACCCGCCCATCACCGCGAGCGCAACCGCGTAGCCTGCCACCCGCGACAGCACCCCGCGGCGTCGCCTTTTCGGCTGCGCCGACACGACAGGGGGGACAACTTCATTCGCGGAGATCGGCGCCCCGGCCTCGGCACGTTTTGCAGCGTCGCCCACGCTCGTCCCGCCGAGCCCTGATTCTTGGCTATTGTCGCGCATAGACGGGTTCATCTCCAATGCGGGGCGGCCAGCCGCCGCCAAGCGCCTGAAACAGGGCAACGACCGCGAGCAGCCGCGCCTGCCGCGCTTGGGTCAGAAGGTCCTGGGCCGTGAACAAGGTCTGCTGCGTGTTGAGCAAGGTCACGAGGTCGAGCGTTCCCTCACGCAGCTTGGTCTCGGAAATATTGAAGGCGGTGCGCGAGCTTCTGACGGCATCGGCCTGCAAGCGTTCGCGCCGGGTCTGCTGCCCCAGCGCGATCAAAGCCTGCTCCACATCGGAAAATCCGTTGATCACCGCCTTGCGATAAGTCTGCAGCGCAATGAGCTGGTTCGACTGCTGCACTTCGAGCTGGCCGAGCAGATTACCACCGTCGAAGATCGGCTGGGTGAGCGCGGTGGTCATGGTGTAGAACCAGGCGCCGGGGCCAAACAGCGTCTTCAGCGCCAGGCTCTGGAATCCGGTCTGCCCGGTCAGCTGAATGTTAGGGAAAAAAGCGGCGCGCGCCGATTCGACCGAGTGGTTCGTCGACACAAGCTCGGCCTCGGCCTGGCGGATATCCGGGCGCTGATTAATGAGGTCGGAGGGAAGTCCAGCGGTTACTCGCGGCACCGCAATGCGCGACAACGAGCCGCCTTGCACCGCAAAGTGTTCCGGAGCGCGGCCGACCAGCACCGCGAGCACCGCCGCATTCTGTTGCACCGTGATCTCATAGACCGGAATGTCAGCCCGGATCTGGGCGACCAGCGCCTCCTGCTGGGCGACATCGAGGCTTGACGCCGTGCCGACCGCGAGGCGTTCGCGGATCAGGCCGAGGATGCGGCTCGATGCCCGCAGGTTATCGCGGGCGAGGCGCAACCGGTCCTGGGCGCCGAGCAGTTGGAAATAGGCATTGGCGACGCTCGCCATCGTGGTCAGCGCCACGACGTCGCGATTGAAGCGGGAGGCGACCGCGGTCTCCTCGGCGGCGAGCAACGCCGCGCGGTTCTTGCCCCAGAAGTCGATCTCGTAGCTCGCGCTGATGAAGGCGCGGTACAGATCGGTGGCTTTTCGCCCGCTGCTGCCGCTCCTGCTTCCGCCTCCGCTGCTTGCGGAACTGGACCCTCCCGAACTGGTGGTGCTGCCGGCGCTGCCTCCGGAACTCCCCGAAGAGCTGCCGCCGCTCACGGAAGGGAGCGACCGGGTCACGCTCGCCGTCCCGGTGACGTTCGGCAACAGGGGCACCCCGGCGATGCGCGCCTGGGCATCGGCCTGCATGATGCGCGCCACCGCGACCGCGATATCGAGATTGGAAGTCTGGGCCTCCTCGATCAGCGTGGTCAGCTCGGACGAGCGAAAGCCCCGCCACCAGTCGAGCGCCGGACGGCGCGCGTCGGGATTGGCGCGCGTGGCAAAGCGGTAATGCTCAGGAATATCGACCGCAAGCTCGGGCTTCTCGGTGTCGACGAAGCAGGCGGTCAGCCCCGGCGCCACGCAGAGCAAGGCAATGATCGCTAATAAACGCACGGAAATCGATTTCGCATCCAAACCGGATGGCGCAGGCTCAACCATGGCAGCGACGTCCGCGCCGGGCCGGCGAACCGCTTCGGTTCGGCTTTCTCATCATTGCACGCGTGAGGAGGCCGGCGGGCTCATTTCTCGATAACCCTAACAGAACCGGGATCGTGGCAAGTACACGGCGTCTCGTGTGTCGATTTGTGTCTGCGGTCCGGCGCGACGCGAGCGGTAAGGGACGGCCGCTGGGGGCGCGGCTTCGGCAAGCAGGCCGTGATCGGCACCCGCGATCCGCATCTAAGCAGGCTACTCCGTTCATTCCCGGCGGGAATCCAGCAACTTGATTCCTGGGTCCCCGCTTGCGCGGGGACGAACGGCGAAAATGAGCATCCGCCGCCGTGAGTGTGTTCAGAGCTCATTCGTTGGCTCTTCCGGGCAAATCTGCTTAAATGTGTTGATCGGCTGCAACAGCCATCAAGAAACGACAGCGTGGTCGGTGTTTTGCCCGCTCCTCGCCGGTCATTTGCTTGAGACGAAGGGTCCGCATCCGTAAGATGCCGCACTGGCCCGAGATCTGTGAGGACCCGGATGCGCCTGATTACGTCTGCTGCATTGCTCGCCGTCGCCGCGATTGCGGTATCCGCTTTCCAGTCGCCGGCCGACGCCGCGCCGCGGAAGCGTACCGCTTACCACCCTCCCCGTTACATCTATTACGGCAGGGATGCGGTACGACCGCGCACCCGCATCACGGTGCGGAAGCGCTCCTACCTTGATCCCGGCACCGAGACCAAGACCTTCGCGCAGCATTACATGGACTATGCGGTGTCGCCGTCCTACACGGTCTTCCCCAGCTATATGGACTACAGCATCACGCCGGGCTCGTGGTCGCGCATGCCGCTGCCGGGCCTTTACGACGTGCCCGGCTGGGTCCGCGGCCCATAGCGGGCGGCCGGCGCTCGGGGTCGGCGCATCGTTCGCATTGTTGCGGCTGACCTTGCGGGAAACGGTTGCCGGGGATTGTCGCTGCGGAGCGGCCCGCGACGGCCGGCCTTACTTCGCCAGCCTCACCTCCTCGACTGCTCGCGCCAGCAATTCGGCCATCGTCCGCCTGATCTGGTGGTCGGACTGGGCCACGCCCTTGGCGTCGAAGTCCTTGCGAAGCTTCGCGAATACGTCGTCGTCGCCGGGCGATTCAAAATCGGAGACGATGACCTCCTTGGCATAGGCGTCGGCCGCCGCGCCAGTCAGCCCCAGCTTTTCCGCGGCCCACATGCCGAGCAGCTTGTTGCGACGCGCCATCGCCTTGAAGCGCAATTCTTCATCATGCGCGAACTTCTTTTCGAAGCCTTCCTCGCGCTTGTCGAACGTATTCATATCGGAACCTCGTCACTCGAAATATCGCCCACCAACGTCGCCGGCCGATCCGCGGTCGCGCCTTGCATATCGGTACCTACAGGTCAAGTGCCGGTTTCTCCGCCGCACAAGTGGTCATTGCACGCCCGGCATGACAGGTCTATGCCGATTGTGCTTGCTGCGGCGTTCGGCTAGTTTGCAGACAGCAGCAGGCGTCCCCGCGGCATCGCTGACTCGCCCTGCTTACTGACATCGCCGCCGGCCAAAACCCCGAACTCGGAGCCACGGCATCTGATGGATTTCCTCAAGCCACGGTATATCCCTATGAGCCGCCGTCGCCGCATCTACGAGGGCAAGGCGAAGGTCCTCTACGAAGGTCCCGAGCCCGGAACCCTGATCCAGCACTTCAAGGACGACGCCACCGCCTTCAATGCCAAGAAGCATCAGGTCATCGAAGGCAAGGGGGTCCTTAACAACCGTATTTCTGAATATCTGTTTTTGCACCTGAATGACATCGGCGTGCCGACGCATTTTATTCGCCGACTGAACATGCGCGAGCAGCTCATTCGCGAGGTCGAGATCATTCCGTTAGAGGTCGTGGTGCGCAACGTTGCCGCAGGCTCGCTATCGCAGCGTCTCGGCATCGAGGAAGGCACTCAGCTGCCGCGCTCGATCATCGAATTCTACTACAAGAACGATGCGCTCGGCGATCCGATGGTGTCGGAAGAGCACATCACCGCCTTCGGCTGGGCGACGCCGCAGGAGATCGACGACATGATGGCGCTCGCCATCCGCGTCAACGACTTCCTCTGCGGGCTCTTCCTCGGCGTCGGCATTCGCCTGGTCGACTTCAAGATGGAATGCGGCCGGCTGTGGGAAAACGACATCATGCGGATCGTCGTCGCCGACGAGATCTCGCCCGACTCGTGCCGGCTGTGGGATATCAAATCAAACGAGAAGCTCGACAAGGACCGCTTCCGCCGCGATCTCGGCGGCCTGCTCGAGGCCTATACCGAAGTGGCGCGCCGGCTCGGCATCATGAGCGAGAACGAGCGGCCCGCGGGAACGGGTCCCATTCTGGTGAAGGGCTGAGCGAAACAGGCTGGCCGGTCCACGTCGTGCGCAGAGCTATGTGAGGGGGATCGAAGAGGCTGGAGCCGCCGCCATGGGCGTTCCAACGATCAGTACGGCACCGCAGTCGGTGGAGGAATTCTACGCCTTCACCGATACACGGCCGGACGAGGAAAAGTGGGAGCTGATCGACGGGGAGCCGGTCTTGCACGCCTCTCCCAGTAGCGCACACCAGCGCATCATGCTCAACGTCGCCGCCTATCTGCGCCAACGCAGTATCGAGCAGCGCAGCGGTTGGGAAGTGCTGCCCGGCCTCGGCGTCCGAATCTCCGCCACTAATCGTCCAGAACCCGACGTCCTCATCCTGCCGAAGATGGCGCCGTTGCTGGCACCGGATCGTCGCGATCGCGACGATGTCATCGTCGCCGTCGAGGTGCTGTCGCCCTCGACCGCCGACTGCGACCTGCGCTGGAAGCGCAACGCCTATACATCACTGCCGTCGCTCACCCATTATGTCGTGATCGCCCAGGATGCGGTCGACGTCGTGGTGTTTGCGCGCGATGCCGGATTTGCCGAACAGCGGCTGCGCTCGCTCGCCGCCGTGATCGACTTCCCGGGGCTCGGGGTCACGCTGCCGCTCGCGGAGGTCTACCGCGACACCGGCCTGCCGGGCTGTTGAGGGGCGGGGACCGCCCGACTTCGCCCGGCGTATTCTGGCACCGGCGTCGGTTGCACGCGGCCACCGATATCGCTACATGCCGATGCGGGATGAGGCGCCGTGGCGGTAGCCTACTCCCTCGATCAACCAGGATTGTCCATGCGGGCGGAAACGGAAGCGATCGTCGACGAGATCAAGCAGTCGGTCGGGCTGCTAAGGAGGCATCTTTGACGTCGACAAGGCGCGCACGCGACTGGCCGAGCTGAACAAGCTGACCGAAGACGTCGAGTTCTGGGACGACCCGCAGCGGGCCCAGCGCGTCATGCAGGAGCGCACGGCGCTCGAAGACAGCCTGAGCGCCATCGGGCGGATCGAGCAGGAGCTCGACGATCAGACCACCATGATCGATCTCGGCGAAGCCGAGAATGATGAAGGCGTGATCACCGAGGCCGAAGGCGCGCTGCGCAAGCTCAAGAGCGAGGTCGAGCGCCGCCAGCTCGAAGCGCTGCTGGCGGGCGAGGCCGACGCCAACGACACCTATCTCGAAGTGCATGCCGGGGCTGGCGGCACCGAGAGCCAGGACTGGGCCAATATGCTGCTGCGCATGTATACGCGCTGGGCCGAGCAACATGGCTTCAAGGTCGACTTCCTGGAAGAGACCGAGGGCGAAGAGGCCGGCATCAAATCGGCAACGGTGCAGATCAAGGGGCGCAACGCCTATGGCTGGCTGAAGACCGAGAACGGCGTGCACCGGCTGGTACGCATCTCGCCGTTCGATGCCAATGCGCGCCGCCACACCTCATTTGCGAGCGTGAATGTCTATCCCGTGGTCGACGACCGCATCGTCGTCGACATCAAGGAAGCGGACGTGCGCACCGACACCATGCGCTCCGGCGGCGCCGGCGGCCAGCACGTCAACAAGACCGAATCGGCGATCCGCCTCACCCACATCCCCACCAATATTGCGGTGGTGTGCCAGAACGACCGCTCCCAGCACCGCAATCGCGCTCAGGCCTGGCAGATGCTGCGCGCCCGCCTCTATGAGCGCGAATTGAAGATGCGCGAGAAAAAGGCGGCCGCGGAGAATGCCGCCAAGACCGATATCGGCTGGGGCCACCAGATCCGCTCCTATGTGCTGCAGCCCTACCAGATGGTGAAGGATCTGCGCACCGGCGTGTCCATCTCCAACACTGGCGCTGTGCTTGACGGCGACCTTGACCAGTTCATGGAAGCCGCGCTGGCGCAGAGGGCGTTCGGCGGCGGCCCGGCGCAGGTGGAGGATGTGGAGTAGCGCATGATCTGAGAAAAGTTGCAGACTTTTCGGAAAAGATCATGCGAGAAAACAAGGGGGTAAAGAGCGCGATCGATTTAGGCGTCAAGCGATCGCGCTCTAGAGCATTTTCCGGCGAAGCATGCCCTCGGACTTGATCCGTGGGTGGATACCGGTTCGCCGTCAGAAAATGCGACCACGCAAAGAAGAATAGAGCGAATTCCGATTTCACATGAACGGAATTTGCTCTAGGTGAACGCCGACGCGCTGCCTCATTCCACATCGAGCGGCTCGGTGCCCTTGGGCTTGCCGTTGGCATCGAGCGTGATCTTTTCGACGCGGGCTTCTGCCTGCCGCAGCAAGTCCTCGCAACGCTGCTTGAGCGCCTCCCCGCGTTCGTAGATCGCGACCGACTCGGCAAGTGGCACCCTGCCCTCCTCTAGCCGCTTGACGATCGTCTCCAGTTCATCGAGGGCCTGCTCGAAACTGAGCGTATCGACATCGACCGACGGTGCAAACTCATTCATCGTTTTAAGCTCATATCGCCGCCACCTCTGGCAGTTCGGTCGCAACGTGATCGCGCGGCTCGGCATGGCCGATCACGCGCTTGATCGCCGGAAAGCGCTTCCTGAGGCCATGCTCCAATTCATCAACCTCCTCATGCGCGTCGATCACGCTGCACAACGGGTCGACCGTGCAGTGAAAGATAACGATTTCGCCCTCCGGAGTCTCACGGACCCGCACATCATGGACATGGCGCAGAATCCGGTGCCCAGTCGCGAGTCCGGTGAGCACGGCGCTGATCTCTTCGACGCGCGAAGCCGCCGCATCGCGGCCAGCCAATCGCCGCGCCTGCAACGGTTCGATATGAGTCTCGATCTCGACATCGGTGCCGAGTTCGGCAGCGATCGCTTGCTCGAGGCCGGTCGCGATCTCATGCGCGCGCCCAAGCGGCAGTGCCCCGTCGACCTCGAGATCAAGCGCAACCGACAGCTTGTCGCCGATCGCATGGACCATCAGGTGATGGACCGCGACCGCGCGGTTGCGCGCGATCACCATGATGCGGTCCTGCACGGATTCATTGTCGAGCGCGACCGGGATGGTCGTCACGGTGACATCGGCGTCCCCCAGACCTGCAGCGACCGTTTGCTGCAGCGCCTCCTTCAGCGCGGCGAGCCGGTCGAGCGGCAGTGTGCGCGGCACCGCCACCGTCGCCTCGACGAAATGACGCGGCCCGACCGTGCGCACGCGCAGCCGTTCCACCCGAACCACGCCGGGAACGCCGCGCATTAGCTTTCCGACCCGTTCGGGAACGCCCAGCGGTGCAGTATCCATCAAGGCTTCGATGGTGCGCCGGCCCATGCGCAGCCCGAGCCAGGACACGATCACCGCAACCGCGAGCGCCGCAAGCGGATCGCCCCAGGAATAGCCGAAGGCAGCGAAGGCCAGGCCGACCATCACCGCCACGGAGCCATAGAGGTCCGAGGTAAAGTGCAGCGAATCCGCCTCCAGCGCCTGGCTCCCGGTCTCGCGCGCGGTCCTGCGCAGCACATGCGCGCGCCAGCCATTCACCACCATCTCGATCGAAAGCACGGCGAACGGCACCAGCGAGAAAGTCGGGGTCAGACCGCCCTGAAGCAGCCGCTGCACACCCTCGACGGCAACACCGCCCGCGAGCAGAAACAAGAGCGCGGTCGCGCCGAGCGCAGCGAGGCTTTCGACCTTGCCATGGCCATAGTGATGCTCGGCATCCGGCGGGCGGTCGCCGATGCGTACCGCGAACCAGGTGACGAGGGTGGCGCCGAGATCGATCAGGCTGTGGAGCGCATCCGAGATCAGCGCCAGGCTGCCGATGGCGACGCCAACAACGAACTTCGCCGCGGCAAGCGATCCGCTCGCAAGCACGGAAACGGCGGCGACCTTTTCCTTCTTGCTCCCCATGGACCGGTCCGTCCGTCAGCAGGCTGCTGGTTCAAGCCGAATAGATCGTGGCGCGGTCCGCGCGACAACCCGCCAGACTGATTTCTAGAGCGGAATCTGTTTCGGTAAAATTGGAATTCGTTTCGGCTCCACGGCGCACGCTTATCGCGCGACGCATCGAACTTCGGTAGATTTAGGCAGCCATGCTTAAATACGCGGCAGCCCAACGATATGCCTCTTGTTTGCGCTGGCAAATCTTGTTAGTGTACTAATGAATTTGCCGCCCGTCCGGAACGCCGGAACCGCGACGGAGCAAAGCCGGTTTTTTTCCGGCGGGCCCGAAGGTGGACTGTCATGTTCCTCCAGCCGAGGACATTGCAGGAGGCGGTTGAGGTTCTCGCGACCCATGGCGGGACACTCATCGCGGGCGGCACTGACGTTTTCCCCACGCTCGTGGAGCGCCCATCACCCGCTTGCTTCATCGATCTGTCCCATGTCACGGAGCTGAAAGGCATCCGTCCTTCCGGCGACCATATCCATATCGGCGGCGGGACGACCTGGACGGAGATTCTCCACGCGAGCCTCCCGCCGGCTTTCGACGGCCTCAAGGCCGCGGCCCGCGAGATCGGATCGATCCAGATTCAGAACCGGGCGACCATCGCCGGCAACCTGTGCAATGCCTCCCCTGCGGCCGACGGCGTGCCACCGCTGCTGGCGCTCGACGCCGCGGTGGAACTGACGAGCCGCAGCGGCGCGCGATGCCTGGGGCTCGCTGATTTCATCCTCGGCAATCGGCGAACCGCACTGCAACCGGGCGAAATTCTCTCCGCCGTGCTGGTGCCGCGGGCCTGGGACAACGCCGGCTCGGCGTTCCAAAAACTCGGCGCCCGGCGCTATCTCGTCATCTCCATCATCATGGTTGCTGCGACAATCGCCCGCCGCCGCGACGGTTCGGTGCGCGCCGCCCGCGTCGCCGTCGGTGCGGCCTCCGCGGTGGCGCGGCGCCTGCCGGCGCTCGAGGACCGGCTGATTGGCGCTTCGGCCTCGACCCGGCTATCGTCGCTGATCGCGGCAGACGATCTTGCGGTCCTGTCGCCGATCGACGACGTCCGCGCCAGCGCCGCCTACCGGCTGACGGCGGCTCGCGAACTCGTTGGCCGCACGATCGACAGTGCAGCGGGAGCCCTCGCCGATGCTTGATCCACGTCCCGGCATCAGCTTTGAGGTGAACGGCAAGGCCGTTCGCACGACCGCCCTGCCCTTCCAACGCTTGTCCGACGTGTTGCGCGACGCGCTTGGCCTGCAAGGCACCAAGGTCGGATGCAATGCCGGCGATTGCGGCGCCTGCACGGTCTTGCTTGACGGCAGGCCGGTTTGCGCCTGCCTCATCGCCGTGGGCCAGGTCGCGGGCCATGCGGTGGTGACTGTCGAAGGGCTCGAAGCCGCGACCCGCAGTGGCCGGCCGCTGAAGGAATCATTCCTCGCTCATGGCGCCGCCCAGTGCGGCATCTGCACCCCGGCCATGCTGGTCGCCGCCTGCGCCCTCCTCGATACGAACCCGCATCCGGGCGAGGCGGAGGTGATGGATGCCATCGGCGGCGTGCTCTGTCGCTGTACCGGCTATCGCAAGATCATCACCGCCATTCTGCATGCCGCCGATGCCCTGCCGGCCGAACCCGTGCCCGCCGCGGGGTCTGCCGTCGGCGCCCGGGTGTCGCGGCTTGACGGTAAGCGCAAGATCGATGGCGTCGACCGCTTCGGTGCCGACGATCATCCCGCCGATGCGCTGCTCGCGCGGGCGGTGCGCTCGCCCTATCACCGCGCCGGCTTCAAGCTGGGCGATCTTGCCGCGTGGACCGCGGCCCATCCTGGTGTCGTCCGGGTCTTCACCGCGGCCGATGTGCCGGGGCGGAACGCCTTCGGCGTCATTCCCGCC
>Ga0315540_10002033_pt1 | contig 11462 bp, 13 predicted proteins | sample SalMarSW160110MG_FD_203677 | JGI IMG/M metagenome (GOLD analysis project Ga0315540, IMG submission 203677) | Salt marsh sediment microbial communities from the Plum Island Ecosystem LTER, Massachusetts, United States - Salt Marsh Sediment SW1601-10 ... | reverse complement strand
GCCGCACGATATAACAAGGAGGCTGCCCAGCTGGCCTGGAAACGCACGATTGAGTTTCTTAAGGAGAAACTGAAGAAATAGATCCGGGTCATTTTCCCAAACAGCATTTCTTGTATTTCTTTCCGCTTCCGCACGGACAGGGATCGTTGCGACCCGTTTTGGCCCGGGCCGGGAACCCGGCAGAGGGTATTCGCCGGGTTTGCCTGCGCTGCAGAGCTGCCAGTTCTTTCACAAACGGCTGGATGTGGTTAAAGAAGCATTTGTAACCTGCACAGAGGTAGTTCAATCCCTCCTCTCCGTCCGGAGCTCGACTGAACCGGTTCTTGGGGCACTCGCCATTGCACAAGGCCAGAAACTCGCACTGCCGGCAGTAATGGGGTAGACTGTCTGATTTAATCCGTCCGAAGCCGATCAAGTCCGGGCTCTCCAGCAATCGCACAAGGGGGGTTTCCTGGATATTCCCGAGATGATGTCCGGAGTCTACAAAATGATCGCAGCAAAAGAAGTCGCCGTTACATTCCATGACAGGAATATCGCCGCAGGTTCGCCGAAAGATACAGAGCTCGTGCTCCTGGCCCAATGCGGTTTTAGCTGCTTCCTCAAATAGCTGTACTTTGATCCTGCCGATATCCCGATCCCGCCATTGATCAAATACGGTGCAGAGAAACCGGCCGAACGCCTCCGCCGGAACGCTGGCGGGGCTCACGCCATTCTCCGCGTCCGGCTCAGGATCGACCAGGGGCAGAAATCCAATATATCGTCCCCCGATCTCCTCAAAAAACCCATAAACCTCATTGGGGTATTGTACGTTGTGGGCATTGACCACACATAGTATGTCCGGCGTTATTCCGTGCCGTCGCAGGAGACGATATCCTTGCATGGCCTTCTTATGGGTGGGCCTCCCGTCCTTGGTATGGCGGTATTTGTCATGTATCTCCTGCGGTCCGTCCAGACTGAGCCCGACGGAGAAGCTCTCTTTTGCCAAGAAACGGCACCATTCTTCTGTCAAAAGGGTCCCATTGGTCTGGATACCATTGGCTATGCGCTTTCCAGGGGGCCGATGCTTCTGCTGTATTTCCAGGACAACACGATAGTAATCCGGCCCGAGGATGGTCGGCTCGCCTCCATGCCAGGAGAATCTGATGACCGAATCCCGGGACGCATTGATATGCTGGGCGATGTACCTCTCCAGAATATCATAGGGCATCCGGATCAAATGATCCTTTGGGTAAAGGTCCTCTTTCTCCAGATAGTAACAATAGCGACAACCAAGATTGCAACCGGCTCCGGCCGGTTTGCTGAAAATCTGAAATGAGCGGGAGACCTTATCCATCACTCCATTACCCCATCGTCCAATTCCCTTTTATTGGGGAATATCTTTTGCGTTCTATCCTACGAATCAGTGTTTCGCGTAGAATACCAGGAGCATCCAGTCGTCCTGTTCATGGCATAGTATGGTGCCAATATCAAGTACATATAATGCCAATTAACTTATTAAATAGCATCCCGATATCCACTGTAAGGATTTCCGCTTGGAAAGGAGTCCGGAATTCTATATGCTGGAAAAAATGCGACCTGTCGGAACGCTGTCATTGATTGTGCTCATATCCTTGTGGATCGGTCCGGGATTCTTGACAGGATCAGGGTTCTATTCTTCACGAATGGCAGTAATTAACCGGCATTGATCATGATGAAGAGGAGTAACGGATAGTCCATGTCAAAGAATTTCTACGAGACCCTGGGCGTATCAAAGGATGCGTCCGATGAGGCAATCAAAAAGGCCTACCGCAAACTCGCGCGGAAGTGGCACCCCGACATCAATCCGGGAAATAAAGAGGCCGAGCGAAAATTCAAAGAGATATCCCACGCCTATGATTGCCTCAGCAAAAAGGATAAAAGAGCACTCTACGACGAATTCGGGGAAGAAGGCCTTCGCGCAGGTTTTGATGCCGGCCAGGCCAGAGAATACCGCCAGTGGGAAAAATACCAGCAAGAGAGCCCCCGCGGTGCGGGGCCTGAATTCGGGCGGTATCACAGCTACGAGGATGTCTTCGGGGATCTTTTCGGCTTCGAAGGGGGGGCCGGAACAGACGCGAAGTTGAAGGGAAGAGATATAGAGCACGACATGTCCATCGATCTGGTTTCAGCACTGAGAGGGTTTCAAACCACGCTTTCCATGCAGAGGCCGCAATCATGTTCCCAATGCAAGGGGTCGGGGATGGATCCCAATTCCAAGATGAGCACCTGCCCTGCATGCGGCGGTTCGGGACGCATTAATGTCGCCCAGGGACCCATCCAGTTCACCAAGGTCTGCCCTCAATGCAAAGGGCACGGGAGTATTGGAAAACCCTGCTCCGTGTGTCACGGAAGCGGGCAGGTCCTCGGCACGGAGAGCATCAATGTCACCATTCCTCGAGGAGTGAAAGAAGGTTCGAAAGTCCGTATTGCAGGCAAGGGGGAACCCGGTCTGAACGGTGGGCCGCCCGGCGATCTCTATCTTGTGGCCCATATCAAGCCGCACCCCTTTTTGGAGCGGAAGGGCGATGATCTCTATATGGAGGTGCCGGTCACCGTTCGGGAGGCCATGACAGGCGGAACCATCACCATCCCATCCATTGACGGCGACATCAATCTCAAGGTGCCGCCGAAAAGCCAAAGCGGGCAGACGCTGAGGCTGAAAGGGAAAGGCGCCATAAACCTCAAGACGAAAAAGAAGGGAGACCTCCTGGTCAAACTGGTTGTCAAGGTTCCCAAGACGGATGACGGCGAGATCCTGGCAGCTGTGAAAAAGATGGACAAACTCTATGAAGGGGATGTTCGGAAGGATATCAGGTTTTGAAGGGTCCCAGTTTTTCCTGAATGTGCCCGGCCAGATCCTGGAAAATATCGTCGAACTGCCTTCTCATTTCAATCATACTCTGCCTCATCCGGAGAATCACCTCAACGCCCGCCAGGTTGACGTCCATTTCCTCAACAAGAATCTTGGCAAGCCTGAGTCTTTCGAGGTCCTCGGGGGCGAACAACTTAGTCGAGGAGTTCTCGCGGCAGACGGAACAAACAATATCTTCCTCCTCCAATTCACAGAGAAAACGCTCAGTGATTTGGAAGTGCTCGACAACTTCAGTTATCGTCCAGAATTTTCTGGTCACAGGCTTAACTCACCACTATCGGACAGTCCGGATACACTGAAAAGAATCGTCAATCGGGAATGTTACCCTTGGACAAAAGTATAGAGACTGGATTGAATGGTGTCAACAGCTGACTTCCCGCACCATATTTCAAAAAGGGGACAATAAGTAAATAACTCCTCTGACAGACAGGATGCTTAACCCCTTTGGTTTTCACATAAAGTCAAGGGTTTTTAATTCCTTTTACGTCTTTTTGCAGGAGACCGGACCGGGACTCTATTCCCCGAACCGGTCTATGACCGTCACCCCTGTCTGATCAAAGCGGTCCATGGTCGTGAGTTCCCGTATCCCCTTTTCCAGATCAACTGTCCTGCCGATCAGTTTTTCCGGGTGCAGTTTGCCGGCCTGGATCATCTCCAGTAAGTCCCCGTACCGGTATGCCTGCATGCCGTGGCTCCCCAGGATCTCCAACTCATTGGCCACCACTTTATCCATGGGCAGGGCGGAACGGGCATATTCCGCCACCATCAGCCCCACCTGGATATGCCTTCCACGCTTTCTCAGGCTGGATACGGAGTCGAAGCAGGTCTTGGGGCTGCCGAGGGCATCTATGGAAACGTGGGCTCCTCCCCGGGTCATTTCCAGTACCGCATCCACTACATTGTGAACCTCACCGGCGTTGACCGTTGCAGCAGCACCAACGGATCGCGCAAATTCAAGCTTTTCATCCCTGATGTCGACGGCCACGACATTTGCGCCCAGCCCGTTCGCGATCATGATCGCCGAAAGGCCCACGCCTCCGCATCCGTACACGGTCACCCACTGCCCCGCTGACACCTTTCCCTGGGCGACTACGGCCCGGAATGAGGTGGCAAAACGGCAGCCCAGGCTTGCAGCGGTGACATAATCCAGGTCATCAGGCAACCGAACCAGGTTGACGTCCGCATAATGAACGGCCACATATTCTGCAAAGGAACCCCAGTGGGTAAACCCCGGCTGGAACTGGTTGTCGCAGACCTGGTGGTTTCCCGAAGCGCACTGGGGGCAGGTGCCGCAGCCGCAGGCAAACGGAAGGGTCACCCTGTCGCCCCTCTGCCACATGGTGACATCTCTTCCCACCGCTTCAATGACCCCGGCCAGTTCATGCCCGGGAACGTGGGGAAGGGTAATGTCCGGATCATGCCCCATCCAGCCATGCCAGTCGCTCAGGCAGATGCCGTTTGCCTCCACCTTGATGACCACGCCGTCCCTTTCCGGGACGGGGTCAGGCAGGATACGGATGACCGGCGGTTCTGCGAATTCCTCGTAGATGACTGCTCTCATGTTATCCCTTCACCTGTTGTTCCAACACCGTTATGATGTGAAAAAGCGTCTGGTTGACGGGAGTGGGAATACCCAGTTCTTTGCCCAACTCCACCATCTTTCCACCGAAAATCTCTATCTCCGTCTTGCGTCCGGCCTCGATGTCCTGCAGCATGGAGGTCTTCCCGACGGGAGAAAGGGTGTCGAGAAAGGCGTACCAGTCCTCGATATCTTTTTCTACGAGGTTCACACCAGAGGCCTCTGCCAAGGCGATAACCTCCTGCATCAGGGATTCCATCAGTGCCCGGGCGTCCGGGGAGGACTGGAACACGCCATAGGGGGCCCGCATCACCGCCGAGGCCTGGTTCATCCCCACATTAATCATGAACTTCCACCAGATCATGCGAATCATGTCGGGAGGGGTTTCATAAGGGATCCCTGCCCGTTCAAAGGCCTCCTGCGCATGTCGGACCCTCGGGCTGACCTCGGCGTTGACGGCTTCTCCAAAATAGTGCTTTCCAGGCTTGGTATAGGTCAACCGGTTCCCATCACGCAGGGCGTCTATGCCGACGGAAATTGTATAGAGTACTTTGTTCATCCCATAGATGGCGCCGATGATTTTCTCGCTGTCGAGCCCGTTCATTACGGAAATGATGGTCGTTTGGGGGCCCACCAGGTTTTTCAGATCGGGGAGCGCTTCAGTGAGGTGATGGTGCTTCAGGGCCACGATGATGAACCCGGCGGGTTCGGCGGCCTCATCGGGGTGGATGACCGGGATGGCATAGGACTTCCCGTTGACCACCAGGCCGTCCTTCTTGAGCCGGTCATAGCGTTTACCCCGCGCGACGACTGCCGTCGCACCCTTATCCGCGTCAAAAAACCTGGCAGCGAAAAAGGCGCCCATGGCTCCTGCGCCGAGTATGATCACCTTGCCTGTTTTTTCCATCCGATACTCCTTGGTTTATTTATGGATTGGTGCCTGATGCAGCACTTTACAACCCTGTTGAAACGAGAAAACCATCAGGTCCTTGTGGAATATGCCATAGACTGTCTGGTCACCAGCCTGAAACCGCCCGGACCGTAGCCTCCTTCCGGGTCCCATGTCACCCTGGTCCGATCGGTGCCCTGTTTTGCTCAGTCAAAGTGGAATTGCACGGTGATGTCACACGGCCCGCCGCTGAGTTTGAGGCAGCGGCCGAGATCCGGAGTCCGCGTGTAGGATAGGCCCATGGCGTCAAACCACCCTTCGATCCGTTCAAAGATCCCGCATTCATACTCCGGGAGGAGGCCGGTTTTCATCATGCCCCGATGTGCGAAGCAATCCAGAAAATGAAACACCTGCCTGTCATTTTCGGGATATTCCATCTGAAAGGTGACGAAGTCCGGAACGAAAACCTCGGCCCCCAGATCAAACCATTCCCTGTATTCCGCCATGTTTTTCGGGGGCGGCTTCTCAACCGTTTTCATCAATCGCCGGAACTCGATCTGCCCCAGCTTGCGGCATACCCGGAGATTCATGGGGCTCGCCCGGACCATGCCGAAGGCCGCAGCCACCTCTCCGTACCAGAGGGCATCGTGTGTCATCCAGTTTTTGATCAAAAGGGCCCTGAGCTGCTCCTTACTGATCTTGTGTGTTTCAATCATAATCAGGAAACCGATTTCAGCACAGTCACTTCCAGTTGACCTGCCGCGTCTTACGAATTCAGGTAGGCACTAAGCGTCTTCGAGGCCGTCTCCAGGCATTCCTCCACCTTGTCCACGTGCTTAATGATAAGCTCAATGACCTGCCCAAAACTGGTCCTGCCCACCGGTCTGTTGGAGCGGGGATAACGGTGGGGGACACAACAGTGGAGACTCTGGATGTCTGTTCATGAAAAAAATGCGTTCAGTCCCCTGTATACCACGAAAGAAGTCAGGGCTGCAACATTCCTGATCACCAGCAAGGTGTCAGATGCAAGGCGCCGCATCGTAGATCCCGCTGTATTGTGCGTGAGGAGCGACGACAAGTCGTATGAACAATACGTCGCAAGGAGGAGCCATCGAAGACAAGCAGCTCTTTAGATCCCGCCCGGCGGGGAGATGATCCCTTTTACTGCATGTCGCGGATGCGGATTTCCATATCCTTCCGGTCCCTGAGTAATCTCAAGAGTTTTGACGTGTCCGTGTCACCGTAATGATAAGGGTAGAGGATTTTTGGCCTGAGAGTCATCGCAGCGTCAGCCACCATCTCCGGTGTCATCGTATAGGGCAGGTTCATGGGCAGAAAGGCGATGTCAATGCCCTTCAAGGCCGCCATTTCTGGGATGTTTTCCGTGTCTCCGGCCACGTAGACCCTCTTGTCGCCAAAGGTCAGCACATAACCGTTTCCCCTGCCCTTTGGATGAAAGGGAACGCCCTCGCTGCGCATGTGAACCAGGTTGTAGGCGGGAACGGCCTCTATCTTAATCCCTTGAACCGTCCTGGTCTCCCCGTTGTGCATAACCATGCCGGTCCCGAGCTTTTCCGCGCAGGCGGCGCTCAGCACAAGGTCCGTACCCGCTTTGCCGAGGACCTTGACGGCTCCTGGATCCAGGTGATCCCGGTGGTCGTGGGTGATAAGAATAATATCGGCCTTCGGGAATCTGGTGTAATCGGCATATTGACTAACGGGGTCCACATGGATGACTTTCCCTCCAAAGGTGAACATCAGGGTCCCGTGGCCGATGAAGGTAATCTCAAGGTCCCCCCCGGCTGTTGGGATGGTATCCATCTGGTGTCCTTGTTGAGCGTCTGCCGATCCGGGAAAAAGCAGGAACGCAAGCGCGCTGAAAAAAAGATATCTGCCCATAACCCACCTCCTTGAATGATGTTTTCTAACCTTTTCCATTATATTATTGTAAGGCCCGTTTCCGTTTTTTGCAATGGCGCTGTTGATCATGCCCCAAAAAGTCCGCTTCTCAGTACTTGTTTCGTAATCTACCAAATGCATTGCGGTCATTGACAGTCTGGATTCCGGGTGATATCAAGGCCTGGAATTTGTTTATCAGGGAGAAGGCTCATGGTATCAAGGGAAAAAGACGGCACATTGAAGAGCCCCGATGGTCTGAAGATCTATTATAGGTACTTCCGGACCGAAGACGAACGGGCACGCATCGTGATCACCCACGGACTCGGGGAGCATTCCGGGAGGTACGGCAATGTTGTCGACAGGCTTCTTTCCGAAGGTCTGTCCGTCTGGGCAATGGACCTCCGGGGTCACGGAAAAAGCGAGGGTCGCAGGGGCCACATACAGGCCTTCGACGATTACATGAGTGATCTCGGAGCAATGGTCCATCATGTAAGAAAGGAGATTCCTGAGGGGATGAAGTGTCTGCTCCTGGGGCACAGTATGGGCGGCCTGGTTGCCCTGGATTTTGCGCTTAAATTCCCTGACCTGATCGATGGGGTGATCATATCATCTCCCAGCCTGGGAATCTCGGTGAAGGTGCCTCTTTTCAAGCGGGTCCTGGGCAGCCTCATGTCATCCGTGCTGCCCAGCCTGACCCTCAAGAACGGGCTGGATACGGACAAGCTCAGCCACGACCCTGCCGTTGCTCCGGCCTACGTGAATGACCCGCTCGTACACGATAAGGTGAGCGCCAGATGGTTTACCGAGATCCTTCTGACCATGGAAAAGCTGATGGGTTCAGCTGCCGGGATGGATGTCCCCATATTGTTGCAGCTCGCGGGGGACGATCACCTGACCGATGTGAGTGCGTCAAGACAATTTTTTGAGAAAATGGTGCTGAAAGACAGGACCCTGCATGTCTATGAGGGGCGGTATCACGAAATTTACAATGAGCGCGAGGACCTGAGATCGCAGCCGATGGAGGATCTGGCCGCCTGGATAGAAAAACGTCTGTCATAACCGGGGGGGACATGCAGTTTCTGCGTCTCTCCTCCCTTTTTTTGACTACCCGGATCCAGGTCAATGCGTCCAGGGTTCGTGAACAAGCCATACGCCGCAAGGAGGCTCAAACGAAGGCCATCTTGCGAAACATTGGACATCTGATGCCTTGATGGCGGATCAGGGGTGTCATATGCATTGGACAAACAGGCAAGTGTGTATTATGTTTTCCGGTGATGGTGCACGCGTGCAGGTATGTCCATTGAACATCAATTCTGAGGGAATCAACAAAATGGAAAAAACAGATTATGACCTCGTGATCATCGGAGGCGGCCCGGCCGGGCTCGCCGCAGGACTTTATGCGGCCCGTGCCAGGCTGAAAGTGATATTGATTGAGAAACTGATGCCGGGGGGGCAGTTGGCCCTGACGGACTGGATTGAGAACTATCCCGGCTTCCCGGAGGGGTTAAGCGGGCCGGACCTGGTCGTGCAGATGACCGAACAGGCCAAGCGTTTTGATCTCCCCATCGAGTCAAAGGAAGTAAAGTCCCTGGATCTGTCCCAGCCCGTCAAAAAAATCGACCTGGGCGATCGTTCCATGACGACCAAGACTATTATCATTGCCACGGGCGCCTCACCGAGAAAGCTCGGCGTCCCGGGAGAAGATCTTTTTTACGGAAAGGGGGTATCCTTCTGCGGGACCTGCGACGGGCCGTTTTACCGGGACCTGGAGGTTGCCGCCGTGGGCGGGGGGGATACCGCTGTCCAGGAGAGTATCTATCTGACGAAATTTGCAAAAAAAGTCTACCTGATCCACAGGCGGGATGAGCTGCGGGCCACGAAGATCCTGCAGGAACGCGCCTCTGCCAATGACAGGATCGAAATGGTGTGGGACTCGGTGGTGACGAGCATCAACGGGGCGCTGACCAATGTAGGTTCCGTGACCGTGAAGAATGTGAAAACAGGGGAAACTCGGGATCTTAAGGTTGATGGCTGTTTCGTCTGGGTAGGAACCACGCCCAACACGGGTTTTCTGCCTGACAGCGTCAAGCGGAACGACTGGGGTTTTGTTGTAACCGACCAGAAGAGGGAAACTTCTGTGCCTGGCGTGTTTGCTGCGGGTGACGTGAGGAATACCCCCCTGAGGCAGGTTGTCACTGCTGTGGGAGATGGGGCCATCGCGGCGGTTGAGGCGGAGCATTATATTGAAAATATGGCATGAGACCATGTCTTCGGCAGACAAGAACTGCAAGGAGAGAAGCTGATGCAGTGCAGATATCACCCAGACCGGGAAGCCTATATTCAGTGCCAAAAAATGGAGATCGGTTACTGCCGGGAGTGCCTGGACACCTGTGAGGCTTGTACCGACCCGTGTACCTACTGCACATACCGATCCCAGTGCGTTATATGGGAACTGTGCAAGAAGAGCGCAAAACGATACCGGCTCGAAGAAGAGGCGAAGGGGCAAGCTTCATAGGAGGCTAACTTATCCTGCAAACGGCATCCTATGAGGAACGAAGTGGAGGGGAACCTGAGGGTCTTTTTCAGACGCTTTCTAAACACTCCGGAGGATATGGACGCCAATTTGGGGTTTAAGGGTAGCTATTAGAGAGTGCAAGGACTTCTGGAGGCGTAACCCCCAAATGGGCGTCCATGTCGGAGTAAGGTGCCAAGTGCCCTATGAGAAAGTGTCCGAAAAAGACCCTCAGGCTCCCCTCCTGAGCTCCGGTGGATGAGACGAATTCGTTAGAGGTTGGAATGGGGAAGGTTTACCCGCCGGTCTGATGGCGGGCGGAATGACGAGGGGCTTGGGAGAAGAAGGGGGAAGATGAGATGGGGAAGGTAGTGCTTGAGTTTTCCGACGCGGAAAAGATGCGGATCGAAGCGATCCTAATGGATGACGATGCGGAGGATGCCCTGCGTTTCTTCAAGGAAATCCTGAAGCCCAAACTCAGGGCAAAAGGGTCCAGTGCCCTGGATTCCGGAAAGTCCACCGGGATTATGACCTGATCCCATAAGGAAAGGAACGGGAAAACATGACCGGGATCGATTGGTATGGATTTGTTGCGGCATCCGTGGCTGTGGTGCTCGCCCCGGGGCCGGGATCGCTCTTTGTGGCAAGAAGTGCGGCCCTGTCGGGCGTTGGAGCCGGAACCCGTGCCATGCTGGGGATCATGCTGGGTGATACGTGTCTCATCCTGCTCTCATTTTTCGGGGTGTCCGCGCTGCTCGTGGCCCACCCGGCGCTGTTTCATGTCATCCAGCTTCTTGGCGCGTGCTATCTCATCTACCTCGGTATCTTCTTCCTCATCCGACCTTCCCGCGAGGATGCGAAAACGCAACCACGGTCTCCCGTGCCGTTTCGCAAGGCATTCGCGATTACCTTGCTGAATCCCAAGGCCATACTCTTTTTTACGGCCTTCTTTCCCCTTTTTATTCAAAGCCCTGAGGGCGGGTTGTTCACCAAGTATGCCTCCCTCACACTGGTTTTCATGGTGGTGAGCGCAACCTACCTCACCATTTTGACCCATGTGACCGTAAAGGTCGGTATCCGGTTCAGACGCAACAGGCGGATACAATCCATCGCCCAAAAGGCCTGCGGTTCTCTCTTTATCGCATTCGGCCTGAAAGTCGCCGTGACGGCAAGATAATCCAATACGGTGAGTCTCATGAAGATAACGGACGAGATATACCGGGTGGGGGGATGGGTCTCACGTCCGGCGAAGATGCCGCCATCTATCTGGTCCATTTTGAAGGCCGTGCCGCCCTTGTGGATGGAGGGTGTGGGTATTCGCAGAGGAAATTGCTGGAAAATATCAGGTCATGCGGTGTTGGCCTTGAAGAGATTGAATACCTCCTCATCACGCACTGTCATTTTGATCATACGGGCGGGGTAAGCAGTATGAAGCAGAGGCTCGGGTGCAAAGTGGTCGCACATGAACTGGATGCCGGGTTTCTCGAACAGGGCGATAATGAAGTCACCGCCGCAAGCTGGTACGGCTCCTCCATCACCCCATTTACCGTTGACCGGAAATTAACCGATCCGGAGGAGGAGATAGCATTGGGAGGGAGGGTGATCACGGCGATCCACACGCCGGGACATTCTCCGGGTTCGGTCGTCTACCAAACAGAGTCAGAAGGTCTGCGGGTCCTGTTTGCCCAGGATG
>Ga0315540_10002032_pt1 | contig 11464 bp, 12 predicted proteins | sample SalMarSW160110MG_FD_203677 | JGI IMG/M metagenome (GOLD analysis project Ga0315540, IMG submission 203677) | Salt marsh sediment microbial communities from the Plum Island Ecosystem LTER, Massachusetts, United States - Salt Marsh Sediment SW1601-10 ... | reverse complement strand
GAAGCCCGTACATCTTTACAGAATCAGAAATGAAAGAACACATGACTTTAGCCGGAGATTATTCACCATTCATCATTTTTACGTAAAAAGTATGTATCATTTATCGACTGAACTTTTTATTTTTTTTGTTAAATAAAAAATCATACATAAAAAATGGATTGGGTTATGAACCAGTTAAGATTGTATTTACTTACTGTTTTGTTTCTTTTCAGTGTGTGTGTCTACGCGCAAAACAATAATTCTAAAATGAATCAGGCAAATAATTTGCTTCAGGGGAAAAAATATAATGAGGCAATTACTGCATATAAGGATTTATTAAAAACTGATGAAAATAACAGTATGGCCTGGTTCTATCTGGCGACTGCAGAATATAGTATAAAAGATTATAGTGCGGCTATTGACGCCTATAACAAAGCTATGGCGGGTCTGAGCGGACCCGTTGTTCGGTATAACCTTGCGGGTGTTTATGCATTAAGTGGAAATAAAGAGATGGCTTTTAAACTGTTACAGGAAGCTGCCGACAAAGGATTCGGTCAATATCAAACTCTGGCAGCAGATAATGATTTTACAAGTATCCGAAATGAAAAAAAGTTTAGCAAGATTTTAGATCAGGTTAAAATTAATGGGAATCCCTGCCTGGCGAGAAATGAATACAATCAATTTAATTATTGGGTTGGTAAATGGGACGTTACAAATCCAGCAGGAAAACATGCAGGCGACAGTGAAATAGATTTAATGAATAATGGTTGCACGATAGTTGAAAACTGGTATGGTGCAGGGAATTTTCAAGGAAAAAGCTTTAATTATTTTGATACAACTGATAATATGTGGCACCAGTTCTGGATAAACCAAAACGCACAGAAAACGACTTTTGAAGGAAAATTAGTTGATGGGAATATGGTTTACCACAGTTATGATCACGTAAATGATAGTTCAAAACCATATCTGGAAAGACTTACTTTTTTCAATCTCGGCCCTGATAAAGTAAGACAGTTTGATGAAAGATCTACTGACCAGGGTAAAACATGGAATGTCGGGTACGATCTTATATATACTCGAAAAACTGATTCAACTAATTCGAAGTGATATTTCTTTTTTTCAGGAAAAAATCTTTAAGTAATTTTTCGCTCTCAACAGAATAAAGTCCTGAGAAGAGTTTTATTTTGTGATTATATTTTCCTTCTTCGGCAAGATTGTACAGTGACCCGCAGGCACCAAATTTGGGATCGAATGAGGAAAAATAAATTGAATTTATTCTTGCGTTTAGCAGAGCACCTGTACACATAACACAAGGTTCAAGAGTTACATAAATATCACAGTTATTAAGTCGCCAGTTTGCAAGATGATTTGAAGCAGCCGTAATTGCAATTATTTCAGCGTGTGCGGTAGGGTCTTTAAGTTGTTCAGCTTGATTATGACCTCTACCAATTATTCTATTTTCGTGAACGACAACAGCACCAACAGGTACTTCATCCTTCTCAAACGCTTTCCCAGCTTCCTGCAAGGAAGCAAACATAAATTTGTAATTGTCTTCGGAGAAAATCATATTTTCCTAAAATTATTAAACCTTCAGGGTAACTTAACAAAACCCTGAAGGTTGCTTTTAATAATGATGTACGCCCGGAAGGACTCGAACCCTCAACCCTTTGATCCGAAGTCAAATGCTCTATCCAATTGAGCTACGGGCGCAGAAAATGATTTCAGGTATATGGAATTCTGATTATAGATTTAATAGCACAACAAACCTGAACATTGTATCTAAAATACTATACAATTTACTGTCTTAATTATAAAATTAAAACTTGTTTTTATATAAAATAAGAGTAAAATTTTAGCATAATAATCATCCTTAAAATCGACCCGTATTTTATCGTATATTCTCTTAACCAAAGCCATTTAACTCTTATGAAATATTGGATAAACACTGTTTCCAAAGATCATCTTGAAAGAGGCATTGCAGGAGGTTTTACTCAAGCCAATCATGGTAGTCCCCATAATCTCAGGAGAATGGGGAAAAATGATTTTATTGTCTTCTATTCACACAAAACAAATTTTAAGTATGGAACTCCTCTTCAACAGTTTACTGCTTTGGTCAAATGCATTGATGATGAACCTTACCAGGTAGAAATGTCGCCTGATTTTCATCCCTGGCGAAGAAATATTGAATTTATTAAATGCAAAGAAGCGCCTATCAGAAACCTTATAAATGATCTCAGCTTTATAAAGGATAAACAAAAATGGGGATTCCCTTTTAGAAGTGGACTGTTTGAAATACCGAAAGAAGATTTTTTGAAAATTGTTAACGCGATGGAAGCAAGGATAGAATAAGTCAGAAAAAAATGTGATTACAAATTTGGTGCACCCAGAAGGATTCCTCCAAAGGAGTCCCTTCGGGAGAACCCCCAACCTTCTGATCTCCGGCTTATGTGGGATAAACTCCGTTTGCTTTTCTGAATTAAAGAAAAGTACGAAAAATCTCCAGACTCTTTAAAATTACAAATGGATTATGTCATTTCATCCATATTCCATTTCCCGTATAACATCTCCCATCACTTAGTGCACCCAGAAGGATTCGAACCCTCAACCTTCTGATCCGTAGTCAGATGCTCTATCCAATTGAGCTATGGGTGCAGAAATAATTTAGACTTACATTTACAAATATACTACTTCACCTATTTCTATACAATTTACTGGTAGAGTAAGCATTATTAATAATATATATTACAATTAGAAATTAAACCAGAAAAAAAAATCCCAAATAATTCGCAAATAGGCGATAATTTTTCATATTTTTGTAACGATTTATAATAAATTTTAAGGTAGCCAATATGTTCAAAGGAGCTGGAACAGCAATTGTTACGCCCTTCGACAAAGACCAGAATGTCGATTATAATTCTCTGAAAAGAATTACCAAACACCAGGTTGATAATAGCATCGATGCAATAATTATTCTTGGCACAACCGGTGAAGCGCCAGTAGTTGATGGTGATGAAAGGGAAAAGATAATAGAAACAATTATGACAGAGGCAGCCGGGAAATGTAAAATCATTATTGGCACAGGCGGGAATAACACAAAAAAAGTAGCAGAGCTAAATAAGGCTACAGACGAGTTCAAGCCTGACGGACTCTTGATCGCAAATCCATATTACAACAAGGGTACACAGGAAAGCCTTGTTGAACATTATAAATTTTTATCGGAAAGAACTTCAACTCCTATTATGCTTTACAATGTTCCTTCAAGAACCGGTATGAATTTACTTCCTGAAACAGCAGTAAAAATTCACGAGTTCTGCAAAAATGTGGTAGCTATAAAGGAAGCAAGTGGTAGCATTTCACAGATTGCACATTTATGTTCAATTAAACCTGATTCTTTTCGTGTAATATCGGGTAATGATGACCAAACCCTTCCCATAATGGCTGTGGGAGGTGATGGTGTTATTTCAGTTTTCACAAACGCTTTCCCAAAGCAGATGAAACAAATAACAGATGCATTCTTTGCCGATAAGGTTTCAGAAGCCCAGAAATACAATAATATGTACCTCGAAATGATGAATGCATTGTTTTATGAAACCAGCCCTGGACCATTAAAATATATTATGAATAAAATGGGAATGTGCGAAAATGTATTCAGGCTTCCAATAGCTCCCGTAGGCAAAAAGACAGAAACCAGGCTTGATGAAGTATTTGAGAGATTTTCAAAATTAAATTAGTATAACAATGAGCAATAAAATTAAATATGGCTTGATCGGAGCGAGTGGAAGGCTGGGAAGGGAGGTTAAAAACATCTTTATTGAAAATAATTATGAGCTTATTTTTAGTTATGATATTGAAGGAGAAGACAGAAAAGGCAAACCTGAATTGTTGATTGATTGTTCATTGCCGGATGTGTTTCCTAAAACTTTGGCATATCTAAATGAATTTAATGTTCCGCTAATAATTGCCACCACAGGTTTAAGTGATAATAATATAAATGAGTTGAAAAAAATATCTCAGAAAGTTCCTGTTGTTCAGAGTTATAATTATTCAACTGGGATTCAGATATTATTAAAACTGACTGAACTAGCAAATGAAAAAACAAAGGGCTGGGATGTCGAAATAACCGAAACACATCACAGGTTTAAGAAGGACAAGCCTTCAGGTACCGCCAGAATGATCCAAAGCAAATTTAAGGACAGGGATATAAATACTTCTTCACTAAGGCTTGGTAATGTTTTTGGGGAGCATAGTGTCAGTTTTGCTAGTTTGGGAGAAGTATTGACGATATCCCATACTGCTACCTCACGCAGAACTTTTGCTGAAGGTATTTTAAAATCAGCAGAGTTTATAAAAAGCAAAAAAGGCGGATTTTATTCTTTCACAGATGTCATCTTTCCGGAAAATTAAACTGAGAAGGAGAAGTAATGGATTCGTACGAGATTATAAATTATATATCTAATTCAGTTAAGAAAACACCAGCTAAAATATATTTACAAGGTGATTTAGGCAAAATTGATTTTAGCAACTTCGAGTATTATGGTAATGAAAACTCTGGGATACTATTTTGTGAAATTAATGATTTTACACAACTCTATGAAAAGAATAAGGCCAATATTACCCACTACAGGACTGAAGTTGAAATGAGAAATTCAGCAATTCCTTTGGCAGATCTGACAAAATATAATGCGCGAATTGAACCGGGAGCAGTAATTCGCGATCTGGTCGAAATAGGAGACGGATGTGTGATAATGATGGGAGCAGTGTTGAACATTGGAGCAGAGATAGGTGAGAAAACTATGATTGACATGAATGTTGTAGTTGGTGGAAGAGCAATCGTCGGGAAAAATTGTCATATCGGAGCGGGAACGGTACTGGCAGGCGTAATAGAACCACCCAGCGCTGATCCTGTAATCGTTGAAGATGATGTTTTAATTGGAGCTAACGCTGTTGTGCTTGAAGGTGTAAAGATCGGAAAAGGAGCGGTAATTGCAGCGGGTTCAGTAGTTGTTAAAGATGTTGAACCGTATATGGTAATGGCCGGTGTACCAGCAAAACCGTTAAAAAAAGTTGACGATAAAACACGTAGCAAAACCCAGCTTATGGACGAGTTAAGGAAATTGTGATCCAGGAACCATGCATTGAATAAAATTATTGTTCAGAAATATGGTGGCAGCAGTGTTGCTGACGTTGAAAAGATAAAAAAAATAGCGGCGATGGTAGCTGCTGTTCGAAAGGAAGGATTCGGTGTTGCGGTGGTCGTCTCTGCTATGGGTAAAACCACTAATACTCTGATTGAATTAGCGCACAGTGTTTCATCAGATCCTGCCAAACGTGAAATGGATATGCTGTTAAGTGCAGGCGAAAGAATTACAATGTCCCTGTTATGTATGGCGTTGAATGATCTTGATATTGAAGCGATCTCGCTTACAGGCTCACAATCAGGAATAATCACAAACGACAGACATACTGATGCCAGAGTTATTGAGGTCAGACCAATAAGAGTTCAGGATGAAATGGCGAAAGGTAAAGTGGTAGTCATTGGAGGATTCCAGGGAGTAAGCTATAAAAGGGATGTAACCACTCTGGGACGTGGAGGTTCAGATACGTCTGCCGTTGCGCTTGCTGCTGCTCTGAATGCCGAGAGATGCGAGATTTATTCGGATGTGGATGGTGTTTATACAACCGATCCGGCATTGATAGAAGAAGCAAAACATCTTCCCGAAATATCCTATCAGCAGATGCAGGAAATGAGTACTGCCGGTGCAAAAGTTATAAATGCACAGGCCGTGCAATTTGCAAAGGAGGCCGGGATTATAATCTACGCAAGAAGTACTTTTAACCCCGGTAAAGAAACACTCATAAAAACAATTTCTTCAGGGGAAACAAAAGGTGTTACTGGAATAGTACATGAAAATGATGTAGTGAGAATAATACTTTCATACAACAAAGAAGATAAAGAATTCTATGAACTGCTAAAGCTGCTGGAAGCAAAACAGGTTGGTATAAAAGAATTAAATGTTACTGAAACTGAAAAGGAAAATATAAAATCAAAAGCATCGTTTGTAGTTTCTTTTAAAAATATTTACGGATGGGAAAGTTTTAAGTCTAACCTTGAAAAAAGATTTAAAGATAAAATTGAATTTGATTATGACCTTAGCGCTTTGTCCATCATTGGCGAAGGGTTAAATCGGGATAACGAAATACTACTTGAGTCACTAAAATTATTTGATATTGAAAACATAGGGATAGCTGGAATTTCTACCACATCTTACAGGTTATCGTTTTTGCTTCCTAAGAATAAGCTGGAAAACGGAATAATATTATTACATAAAAAGTGGATAGAGGATAAGATTTAAAGTATGGGTACAATTGTTCAGAAGTACGGTGGCAGTTCTGTAGCCGACACAACCAAAATAAAAAAAATAGCTGAGAAAATTGCAAAGAGAGTTAAAGAGGGAAACAAGCTCGTTGCGGTTGTTTCTGCAATGGGCAAAACGACGGATAATCTAATAGGCATCGCTAAAGAAATTACAAATGATATTGTGCCGAGAGAACTGGATATGCTGCTAACTACCGGTGAGCAGGTAACAGCAGCATTGCTGTCTATCGCGTTGAATGATATTGGAATTAAGAGCAAATCAATGAATGCTTTCCAGCTGGAAATACTTACAACTGATGATTTCAACGCAGCGAGAATAAAAAACCTGAAAGTGGAAAAAATTGAGAAGTTCTTAACTGAATTTGATGCAATTATTGTTACTGGCTTCCAGGGCATTACCGAAGAAGGAGAGATCACCACTCTGGGAAGGGGAGGGTCTGATACATCTGCAGTCGCTCTCGCTGCAGCAATGAATGTAAATTGTGAAATTTACAGCGATGTTGCTGGAATCTTTAGCGCTGATCCCAGAGTTCACCCTGCTGCTAAAAAGCTAAAAAATGTTGCTTATGATGAAATGCTCGAAATGTCGAGCCTTGGCGCAAAAGTACTTCACAGCAGATCAGTCGAAATAGCTAAAAAATTTAATATTAATATTTATTGTGGTTCAACTTTTTCAGATGAGGAGGGTAGTTACGTGGTCGACAATTATTTGGAAGAACCTAGTGTAACCGGCATTAGCTCAATGGATAAACAAACTCAGGTTACAATTTCAAAGCTTCCGCTGGATTACACAATCACACACGATATTTTTGAAAGCGTTGCAAAACACGGACTAAATGTTGATATGATTTCAGTTATAAGTAATAGCGGTTTAAATATTTCTTTTACAATTATCGAAGATGAAAAACATAATTTTCAGAAAGCATTATCCGAAGTCTTACAGGATCTTCCGAAATTGAATATTAAATATCAAAGCGGTTATTCCAAAGTTTCGATTGTGGGAATCGGGATGAAATCAAGCAGTGGTGTTGCTGCTAAATATTTTAATGCATTAAAAAATATCCCGGTAAAACTTGTAACGACCTCGGAAATTAAAATCTCGTGTTTAGTTGAAGAGAAATATAAAAATGAAGCTATGCAGGCTTTAATAAAAATGTTTGGATTATAGATCATGAGTTTAAGTCCTATTGAATTAAGACATACACTGCACAAAAACCCTGAGTTAGCTTTTAATGAAGTTAAAACTTCAAAACTATTAATTGATAATATTAAAGGACTGGATAACTCGTCTAAAATAAGAATTCACACTCCTTATAAGACAGGATTATTAGTCGAGCACAAAGTAAATGAAGGCAATTTTATTTTATTTCGCGCCGATATTGATGCTCTGCCGATCAAGGAAGAAAACGAAATTGAATTTAAATCGACAAACAATTTTATGCATGCCTGCGGACATGATGTGCATACTTCTATTTTATATTCGTTTCTTTCGGAAGTACTCAAAACAAATGTGGACCAGAATATCCTTTTTCTTTTTCAGCCAGCTGAAGAAGCAGGTGGTGGTGCAATGGAATTTTACAAGACCGGCATTTTTGAGAACTTTAATATCAGTAAAGCATTTGCCCTGCACGTAACTGACGAATACAAGGAAGGCACTATCGGAAGCACAGAAGGTGTTTTATTTGCTTCAGCACTTGAAATTGACATTCATTTTATCGGTGTAAGCGCTCACGTGGCATTCCCGAAAGAAGGCAAGAATGCCTTTAATACAATGCGAAAATTCCTTGATATAATCGATGAACAGGATAAGAAAAATAGTGAACCGTTTATCTTCGGAATCGGGATTTATAATGCGGGAAATGTCAGAAATATATCTCCCGGTAAGGCTAAGTTAAGTGGGACTATTCGTGGGTTAAGTCAACAAAAAGTACTTAGTTACGTAGAAAATCTTAAAGTAATTCTAAATAAACTAAGAGAAGAAACCGGAGCAGATTTTTCAATTACTCTGGGTGCACATTACCCTGAAGTAATTGTAAATAAAACTTTGTTCAATGAATTATCCGGCCAATTATCCCAAAAATTTGATTTTATAGATTGCGGATATAAAATGACAGGTGAAGATTTCGGATTCTTCTCGCATAAATTTCCTTCATTTATGTTCTGGCTTGGTACCTCAAGTGGGGAGCGATTCGGTTTGCATAATTCAAGATTTTTGCCTCCCGATTCAATAATTGAAACCGGAAAGAATATTTTTTCAGAGATATTGATTTTGCAAAAAGGTTGAATTTAATTCGAATTTATATTTTTGCCACGAAAAATATACTGTCTCAATTTGGACACACCTCTCAAAAAGAAATAATTCCTGTACCTTAAAGCCTGATTTTACAATCAAATAAAAGAATTATTTGATGGCACAGGAATTGAATAATGAGAGTTATTGTTGACTAATAATTCTTTAAATCTAGTCATTGCCGTTGTTGAGAGGAGTTGGGACAAAACCCAGGAGGGCCTTCTCTTTACGGCAATGTTTATTTTTAAAATAGTTTTTAACCATTTTGAAATTGAAGTGATTATGATTATGTTTTTCAACCACCCAAGGTCATGTAGCAGCCAGATAGAAACCGAATTTAATATCAGGAAACTTAAGAAACCTTTCAGCTTTTTAGGTATTGTGATATAAAGATTCAGGAATCCTATAATAATTAAGAACAGAATAACCGCACTGATTTCCACAAAATTATTTAATGTCGATTCCAATTATTATCTTCTCAGCTTTTCACCAAATAATTTATTAGTATACAAAAATCTATAAATTAGTATGGTTCTTAAATTTAGACTGCGCTAACTCTTTTGCCTCAAATTTGTACAAATAATCAAATCGAAACAAATTATAAATCCCTACCTAATCATTATTATTAAAAAGCTAACATAAGCCTTGGCATATTAAGTGATTAACAAAAACTATCGATTACTTCCAAACCTCATGTCGATGATTTAAATAGCAACATCTACCAGGCCAAGCGATATCAGGCTGTAAAATAGAATAGAGGCAAAACGTGAGCGAATTTAAATTACACTTCACTTTTTATTTATTAAGGAAATTCAAAAGGCTAATGAAGGCCGGAATTTCTGCGCCAATTACTTTTTCAGATAAAGTATGGAAGTATGTAATCTTCAAAGATTTATTAAAGGTGAAAGCGCCTGAAGCGGCAAGCGGCTGCTGTGAAAAAGTAGAGTAGACTATTTTCTTGCTCCGTGTCTGAATCCCCTGTAAGGCAGTGAATGCTGTATTGTAATAAACGCGTCTTTATCAATTGATTCTATAAGTTCAACTACTTTTTTTTGTTTACTTCTTTGGACAATCAATACAATTATCGAAACTCCACCTGCTCCTCCTTCGCCAGGAAGAATTGTGACTCCGTATTTAGTTTTTCTTAAAGTATCAGCAATCTTATCTGTAAAGTGTTTTGAAATGACTGTCAGCTGTGCAAAACCAAGGCCGATCTTTTGTTCCAGAGAAACTCCGATAATATTACCAAGTGCGAATCCGGTAGCATATCCAAACAAATTTGGTATATAATCCAGGTGTTGGAATATATACCTTATGGCGAATACCCAAATTAATACTTCAAAAAACCCTGCAATCCCAGCATAATATTTTTTGCCCTGAACGACTAAAATTGTTCTCATCGTTCCGATGCTTACATCACAGATTCTCATACACATTATGAGAACGGAGCCCAAAATTGAATCAATCATATATTATCGAAATTTAATTAGGCCTTAAAATTAAACAATTATTGAATATTATTTTATCTTTGTAAGTCAAATTATTTCCCAGTCAAAAGCAGAATGTACAAATTACAAAGGCAGGATTTAGTAGATCAGATATCGATGAAGGGGATACATGATATCTCTGTTCTTAAAGCAGTGGGTGAAGTTGAAAGACATAAGTTTGTTCCCGATGCTATGAAGCATTTATCGTATAATGATGTTGCGTTGCCAATTGGGTATGGTCAGACAATATCTCAGCCGTACACGGTTGCATTTATGACACAAGAGTTGAAATTAAAGCAGGGAGATAAAGTACTCGAACTGGGAACAGGGTCTGGTTATCAGGCTGCAATCCTATTCCAAATGGGAATGGAAGTTTACAGTATAGAAAGGAACTATGACATTCTAATTGAAGCGCAAAAGTTATTTGATAAAATTTCTATCAGGGTAAAAACAAAATGCGCTGACGGAACTCTGGGCTGGAAAGAGCATGCGCCATTTGATGGAATAATTGTTACTGCCGGTTCGCCTTCTGTGCCTTTGTCGTTAAGAGATCAGTTAGCTATTGCAGGAAGAATTGTAATCCCGGTTGGAGATAAATATTCGCAGAAGTTAAAGATTGTTACAAAAATTGATGAAAATAGGTTTGAAGAAGAAGATATACCTGAATTTAAATTTGTACCATTAATAGGCAAAGAGGGTTGGAACGAAAAATAATTGTGATTGTCGGCCTAACTTGTTCCGGCAAAACTAATCTAGGAATTCAATTGGCTGAAAAAATTAATGGCGAAATAATCTCTGCGGACAGTAGACAAATTTATAAATACCTGGATGTTGGAACTGCTAAACCTTCAAAAGATGAGCTGAAGAAGGTAAAACATCATTTTATTAGTAAGTTGGAACCGGATGAAGATTTCAATGTGAGTAAATTTGAATGGGAAGCATTAAATATTATTGAAAAGATCTTTGAAAATAGTAAGCAGCCCATAGTAGTTGGAGGTACAGGTTTATATATTAAAGCGTTGATTGACGGAATATTTGATTCTGTTGATACAGATGAAAAATACAGGAAAGAGTTGCTTGAGTTAAAAGCTGAATTTGGTAATGAGTATTTGTATAATGAACTACGGAATGTTGATCCCGAAAGTGCAGCCAGTATGCAGCCTTCAAACTGGAAGAGAATTATACGAGCACTGGAAGTTTATCATTTAACGGGACAAAGGATAGGTGTTCATCAACAAAGATATAAAAGAGAGGGTGATTATAATTTTGTTCAGTATGGCTTAAATTGGGATAGAAAAGTTCTTTATAGAAATATTGAAAATCGTGTTGATG
>Ga0315540_10002031_pt1 | contig 11464 bp, 8 predicted proteins | sample SalMarSW160110MG_FD_203677 | JGI IMG/M metagenome (GOLD analysis project Ga0315540, IMG submission 203677) | Salt marsh sediment microbial communities from the Plum Island Ecosystem LTER, Massachusetts, United States - Salt Marsh Sediment SW1601-10 ... | reverse complement strand
CTATTAATATCAATTCCTAAAGCGTTACGTCTTTGAAAAATTTCTGCTCCGTCGGGGTTGAGCATGGGCATAAAATATATTGTTAGCTTTTTCTCAATTTCATTTATGAGTTCCACAAAATCATTTTTTGAAGAAAGGAAATTCAAAATATCAAAAATTGCCATCGTAGCGGTTGCTTCATCCCCGTGCATTTGTGACCAAAGGAAAATTTTAGTTTTTCCATTTCCGAATGAAATTAAAAATATATCACGTCCTTGAGTCGAAGTTCCTGCTTTTTTGACTTTAAAATTATTATTATCTTTTATTTTATTTATGAGAGGGAAAATATCGGCGTGCTTAAATCTTCTGTTTGCTAAATTTGTTTCAATGTAGTCTTCGTGTTCATAATATAATCTTTTTGCAAACTCTGAATCTGATATCATATTAATTTAATATTATAAAAATTAAATCACTGATAGTAATGCAATTTAATTATAACTTTAATTATAAACTAAATAGTTTTTAGATATATAAGATAAGGAGAGTTATGGCAACCAAAACTCTGAAAATCGGATCAACAATGCCGGCCTTTAATTTGAAGGGAGTTGATGGTAAAACATACGATTCTGAATTGTTCAAAGATAAAAAGGTCCTTATAGTAATTTTTAGCTGTAATCATTGTCCTTATGTTCAGGCATATGAAGACAGGATAATAGCTATCCAGAATGATTTTGAAAGTAGAGCCGTTGCTGTTGTGGCTATAAATTCAAATGATGATACACAATATGAGGAAGACTCATTTCAGAATATGATAAAACGTTCTAAAGAGAAAAAATTCAATTTTCCATACTTGAGAGATGAGGAGCAGGAAATTGCAAACAAATTTGATGCATCGCATACGCCGGAAATTTTTATATTCGATGAGAAAAGGGAACTTCGCTATCATGGTAAAATAGACGATAATTGGAAGGAACCGGAGAAGGTAAAATCAAAATATCTTCAAAATGCGCTGGATGAGTTACTGGCGGGAAAGGAAATTTCTGTGCCAGAGACATTTTCAATTGGCTGCACAATTAAGTGGAAGAATAAATAATTAATAAGCGACTCCCATTCTTTCCTCAAAATCCTGAATAAGTTTCAAAGGATTAGGAGAAATAGCAAAACAATAGATCGGGTAAAGCTTCGAAAAATTTTTTATTGACTCATTCAGAAAATTTGCTGAAGCAATTCTCTTTTGTTTTTTCTCAAATGATTTCTGTAAAAGAATATATTCAAGGCCGGAAAAAACCTCAAAGTGTTTATTCAAATTGGCTTTCTTTCTTACAAGGTCGATATCTTTTCCGAATGTGCAAAGATCAAACCTGTTATTAAGTTCATATTTATTAAATGCAGCTATAATGTCTTTGCTGTAACTCGATAGATTCTGATTTAAATAAAGATCATCTCCACTTGAGTTATTCAGAAACAGTCCATATTCCATTCCATATTTATCAAAATAGACAAAAAACTCACTGTCCATTTTAAATCTTCCGAAATGAATTAGAAAATAAGTCTTGTAGGGGTTGCCTTTCGTAAAGCGCATATCTTTGTTTATGCGCATTAAAGTTTTATTAAATTTTGGTTCTGTTCTTATGGCGGGATTAAGGTGATTAAAGAATTCTCCTATTGCTTCAACATATTCGCGCGCAGGCTTTACAATAACTTCCTGATATCGGTCACGGTTTTTTGAAAACCACTTTAGATTATTATTTCTTTCAAGCTCACTAAAAAATTTAAAAATACCGGGATCAAAGCCGTTAAATCTCTTCACGGAATCGCTCAATACATAGCTCCGATGCTCAGAGAAATAAATATTTCACCAAAATCATTTCTCGGCTGGTCGATGAGACTTTCAACGCTGCCACTTAAAAGTCTTGCATAATAATAGCGGATATTTAATCCAACCAGACTTGATTTGTCAGTTCCCAAATTTGCACCTATACCTATATATCCGCCACCAGCCATATTATTATGGGCTGATCCAAAAGCTTTCAGGAATTCTTTATCGTACGGAGTGGTAAGTACAAACGTTGGCCCGACACCAAATTCAACAAACGGTCTCAGATTATCTGAAATTGTTTCAGAAAACATTCTGAATTGTAATCCGACTGTTAAAGGGATTAGAAAAATTCTGTTCAGTTTACCGTAGGTAAAAGTCTGTAAGGTATAAGGATTAATGTATGTAAATTCATTATCTCCCTTAAATTCCGAAACTGAAAAAGTGCTGACCAGCGTAATGTCGGTTGAATATGAGTGTCTGTAAAATCCTCCAAGTCCAAAACCTCCCTCTGTGAAGACAACATCTCCTCCTAAAGCATTCGGTGGAAAAATTTCAGGTGGTTTTATCGGTACAATTTTGCCAATCCCCTGTGCATTTACATTGATAATGCTAATTAGTAATATTGCCAGTAATGTTAATAATTTCATATGACACCAATATTTTTACCTTAAAAATAACGAACCTAAAAGCAATTGCAACATATAAAAAAAGGAATTAATTGTCGCCTGCGAAATTAACTATTCACGATTTATAGCCATTTTGTATCTTGCATGCGCTCAAAGTGATCAAAAAGAATAAATCTCGAAAAATGTAGTGAGAGAAAGTTATGCCTCAGAATCTTGAAGTAAAAATAAAGCTGGAATCGTTCAGGGATATAAAAAAGGTGTTAAATAAAATTGGTGCTGATTTCACAGCAACTCTTAATCAGAAAGATATTTACTATAAAAATTCCGGCGGATTGTTAAAATTAAGAGTCGAAAAAGGTATTGAAAGTCTTATCCATTACAACCGGGATGAAAACTCGAAAAACAGGTGGTCAAATTACAAACTGTTGAAATTTAGTGCAGGTAATGCAGAAGAATTCTTCAGGCAGATTTTTGAAGTTGAAACTGTCGTCGAAAAGAAGAGACTTCTTTACATGTACAACAATACCCGGATTCACCTTGATAACATAAAACATCTCGGCAATTACCTCGAACTCGAAACACTTGTCCTGAACGGACAGGCCGATGCAAAAAAAAGATTTAAGGAAATAGCTGACCTTTTGAATCTTGATTTGAAAAATCAAATTAAAAAATCAAACAGGGACCTGATGCTGGGAAATAGAAGATGATACTTACAAAGAGCAAAAGAGAAAAGTTTGATGTCAATGCAGAAGTTGATGAAAAAATCAGGAATCGTCGGCTAAATGAGCTGTTGGTTATTGTCCCGACCAACAGGAAAATCAGGGACTTGAAAAAACATATCATAACTTCTGCGCCAAATGAATCAACAGGTAAAATAAATCTTGAAACAATCGGGACTTTTTCCACAAAATTATTTTTTAAAGATCCTGAAATAAAAGGGACTATCTTGAGTGAAGCCGCATCTACTGTCCTTTTAAATCAAAGCATCCAGGAAATAAAGCTTAAATATTTTTCAAATTATAAAGACCAAATTCCATCGGGAACTCTTGAGCGAATTAAGAATGTAATTTCAGAGTATAAAAAACATGGGATAAATCCTGATACTTTAAGAAAGGAATATGAGACTCTTGAGGGTTCTGAAAAATTAAAAGCTGGCGATATTGCTGAGATATACGAAAAACATCAATTGAAATGCGACGAGCTTTCAGTTAAAGAGATCGGTGATGTATATAATCAGCTTGTAAAATTTGAAAAAAATATTTTTGCAGAAAATTTCAGGAAATTTTTTCCTGATGTAAACCTGATTATAGTGCATGGATTTGATGAGTTTACTTCGCCGGAAATTGATATTCTGAATAGAACTTCCGAATTGCCGGAACAGGAATTATTTCTCTCTTTTGATTATTTCAAATATAATCCATTGATGTTTTCGCATCTTGATAAATGTTATGAGAAACTGGAGAGAAGTTGTTTCAGACCAATCATTGATTCTTCATTAACTGAACACAATAAATTTCAGACAATAGTCAGGGAGAAATTATTCAGAACGAAACAGCAGCAGAAGATTTCGGATTACCACGATAGCATAACAAAAATATCAGCGCAAAATCGTGAAAAGGAAATTGAGCTTATCGTTAAAGAAATAAAAACACTTATCATAGAAAAAAATGTTCAACCGAATGAAATATGCCTTGCATTTAACCTGATACAAAAATATTCGCCGACTATAAGGGATATTTTTTCAGTATATGAGATCCCGTTTAATCTTACAGATCGTTACTCCCTGGATGCTTCACCTCCTGTTATATCGGTAATAAATATACTTGAGGTGCTGGAAAATGATTTTTATTACAAAAATATTCTGCGTGCCCTTTCGGGTGGATATCTTGAGACGATAGGAATTCACCAGTCAAACCTGATGAGAGTTTCTGTAGAACTAAAAATAATCTCAGGCTATCAAAACTGGAAGGATTCCATCGATGATGCACTCTCACAAAAATTTGAAGAAGCGGACGAAGAGTTCAGCAGCCTTTCATTTAAGGAAGAGGATTACAAAAAAGCGCTGGAGGATATCGAAACTTTTAATGAACTTCTTGAACCTTTCGATAAAAAAATGTCACTTAAGGAGTTTCTCGATAATTTTACGGAATTAATCTACAAGCTGAATATTCCAATTAAGCTTGTTAGCCGGGGAGGAGAAAGAGTTGAGGAAAATGTAAAGGCTGTAACGGTACTGATAGAAACAGTAACCGAACTGCTTGAATTGTTCAAGCTTGAATATAGTGAAAAAGAAAAATTCAACCTGAAGTTCTTTCTTAGTCACATCAGGACTGCTGTTAATTCATCAAGATATAATATTAAGGAAAGGCAGGGGTATGGCGTTCAGATCACTACACTGAGTGAAATTCGTGGACTTGAATTTGACCATGTGTTCTTAGCGGGCTTATGTGATGGTGATTTCCCTACCCGTTACTCCCCGGAAATTTTCTTTTCACCCTCTTATATGAAAGATGAAATAAAACACCAGGGGGAAGAAAGGTATCATTTTTATCAGGCGCTATGTTCATGGAAAAAAAGACTCTACCTGACTCTTCCTTCAAATGATGAAAAAAAAGAATTAGTGGAATCCAATTTTCTAACAGAATTTACTAACCTGTTCGGAGTTTCAGAAAAAACCGAAAAAGACTTTGAGGATACTCTTTTTTCGAGAGAAGAAGTGCTTGAGTTTATCGGGAATAGAGGTGTTGAAAATGTAAAGAATAATGAGTCGATAAAAGAATATGATATTGATATCCATATGATTGAAGAAGCAATAAAAATAAACGAGCTAAGGACAAATAATCCATTCGGAGATTCGGAATTTACTGGGAATATACTGGAAAACCTTTCGGCTGATGCGAAAGCAAAATTAGCAGAGTATAAAAAAAGAAATTATTCAATTTCCCAGCTTGAGACCTATGCAAAATGTCCATACAAATATTTTGCTGAAAGAGTTTTGAAACTGGAGCCGGTTGAAGAACCGACTGAGGAAATAGAATCCCTTGAAATGGGTACATTACTTCACTCAATATTATTTGAATTTTACGTAGAACTGAACAGGAAAAATATAATTTTACAGAAATCCTCCGGGAGGGATTTTGATTTTGCATACAAATTAATTTTTAGAATTGCGGAAGAAAAAATCGAGAAAGCAAACTTTCGTTCACCTGTCTCTTTTTTTGAAAAGGAGAAAGTACTTGGCATTAAAGGCGACCGGAAAAATTCTCTTCTGTTTAAGTTTCTTACTGCTGAAAAAGACAACACTGATGGATTTACTCCAAGATATTTTGAAAGAGCATTCGGACAGTTTGGAAATGCAAATGACATAAATTCTTCTTTAACTGATTTTACCGTTAGAGATATAAATGTTAGAGGCAAAATTGACAGGATCGATATAAGCGAAGCAGATGAAAAATTTAAAGTGATCGATTATAAAATCGGTGGGAAAATACCCACTGCGAAAGATCTTCTTGAAGGCATTTCGCTTCAACTGCCGCTTTATATGTATGCTGCAAAAAAACTGATAGAGGCCCAATTATCTGTGGATTCTGAACCTTCTTCTGCAGAAATTTATTCATTGAAATTTTCGGACTCTGATTTTGGGAGAAAACAAATAAAAAATTCAGAAAGCAGAAAGAGAAATATTAGTGAAGATGATTACATTTCGGCTAACAATGAATTAATCAATATTTGTCTAGACTCAATTGAAAAACATGTAAAATCGATAGTGAACGGGAGATTTAATCTTACGACTTTAAAAGATCGTGAAAACAAAGTTTGCAAATACTGTAATTTTAAATCAATCTGCAGAATCCAGGAAGTAAATTAGGATGCGGCGAAATACAGGGGGATTACTTATGAAAAAATATTGCATTATATATTGTTTGTTCTTTATTGCTAATCATTTTCTTGTTGCACAGACATTCAATAAGATTCTCGTTGAATCGGAGAAACATCAATATCAAAACTTGAAAAAAATCTCCCAGGTTCAGTACCCCGGGGACTCTACTATTGACGTTATATATTATAAGCTTGATCTTAAGTTAACTTATCAGCCGAAAAACCTTGATGGAATTGTTACGGTTAATTTTAAAAGTAATTCTCTTTCTTTAACTTCATTTTATCTCGACTTGCAAAATGAGCTGCACGTTGATTCCGTGATTATGAATGGAAACAAAATTACTTTTACTCATATGTCTGGTATTCCAAAACTCATTATTAATCTTCCTTCTCCATTAAGCCCGGGGCAAGAGGGAAGCATAACTGTCTATTACAGAGGAATCCCCGGTTCTACAGGCTTTGGGAGTTTTGAATTTGGTAATGACGGATCAGGCGGGCAGGCAATTTACACTTTGAGCGAGCCGTATGGCGCAAGCGACTGGTGGCCGTGCAAAGATACCCCTGCTGATAAAGCAGATTCATCCGATGTCTGGATAACTGTTGCTGACAATTTAACTGCAGTTTCAAACGGAACATTACAGGTAGTAATTGACAATGGAGATGGAACCCATACCTTTAAATGGAAAAACTCCTACCCGATAGCACAGTATCTTATTTCTCTTGCTATAGCAGATTATTCAACCTACGACACGTATTATAAATATGCTGCAACTGATTCAATGCCGATCACAAATTACATTTACTCTTTGGATTATAATCAAAACACTAAAGACCTGCTTGATAAAGTTGCAACTATGATAAAGATTTATTCTGATCATTACGGGCCATACCCTTTTTTGAAGGAAAAATACGGGCATGCAGAATTCGGGTGGGGAGGAGGAATGGAACATCAGACAATTACATCTGTGGGGGGATTCGATGAAACGTTAATTGCACACGAGCTTGCCCACCAATGGTTCGGTGATAAAGTTACATGCAAAACCTGGAATGACATCTGGCTGAACGAAGGCTTTGCAACATTTTCCGAAGCTCTTTATTATGAAGATGAATACGGCAGGCAGGCGTATGATTCAAATATTGAAGGCAAGATGAGTACTGCAAAAAAAGATAAAAATAATTCAGTTTATGTTGATGATATCAGTTCGGTAAACAGGATATTCAGTTATCCGACAACATATGCTAAAGCTGGAATTGTACTTCATATGTTGCGTGGTATAGTAGGTGATTCAGTGTTTTTTAATATTCTTCGTTCTTATAACAGCGATCCCCGTTTTGCTTATGGTGTTGCTTCTACATCAGATTTTGAATCTGTTGCAGAAAGTATTTCAGGAAAAAACCTGGGGTATTTTTTCAATGAATGGATTTATGGATTGGGATATCCGAATTACAGGTATAGCTGGAATTACACCTACGCAGGTTCCGGAAATTATGAGATCAGTCTTAACGTTAACCAGGTGGCTCATACGAATCCCGATTTTTTTACGATGCCGATTCAATTAAAGGTCATTACGGATGTTGGCGATACTGTCATAACGGTTTTTAATAACCAAAGCGCTCAGTCGTTTAACTTTGTTGTAAGCGGGGTGCCATCCGATCTGGTTTTCGATCCGAATAATTTTATAATGAAAGACGAATTGCTCACCGAACAGCCGAAAGAAATAATTCCCGGTCAGTATGTGCTTGACCAGAATTATCCCAACCCTTTCAACCCTGTTACTGTTCTGCGTTACCGTCTTCCGAAAAGAACACAGGTTAAGCTAACAGTGACCGATGCTACCGGAAAGCAGGTTGCAGTTCTTGTAAATGAAGAGCAACTTTTAGGCAGTTACTCTGTACCGTTCGATGGAAGCAAGTACGCAAGTGGTGTATATTTTTATACATTGGAAACGAATGATTTCCAGCAAACTAAAAAGATGGTGCTGCTGAAGTAAATTTATTAAGGACAAAATGCTATAAGCAGGAGTTGCTCGTTAAATTTTGCTGTTATGTCCAATTGTTATTACTACTTTCCCTTTGTGTTTTGCTTCTCCAAAATACCGCATAGCTTCGGGTACTTCACTTAACTTGAAAGGCTTATCTATTACAGGTTTGATTTTGCCCGCTTCGAAGAGCTCATTCATATAAGCTAAATCCTTATTTGGTTTCAGGGCAACGATACGTATTTTCTTTTTACTGAACATCGAAATCAACGGCCCAAATAAAAAAGCTTGTAAAAGTCGGCCTGTTGCTCCGCCGACTGTTACATAAAACCCATTTGTACCTAAAGCGCGCATGTAATCGAACATCGAACGATTTGTTTTTACATCAAGAATCAGATCATAGCACTTTTTGTTTTTTGTAAAATCTTCCTTTGTATAATCAATAACGTTATCAAAGCCCACAGAACGTAATAGGTCCAGTTTCTCTGTGCTGTCAACCCCTGTCACTTCAACATCGTTTTTCAATTTGGCAATTTGTATTCCAAAAGTACCGACACCTCCTCCGGCACCATTTATTAAAATTTTTTGACCCACTTGAATTCGTCCTATATCATGAAGACCCTGTACGGCAAGCATAGCTGCCTGCGGAATCGCTGCTGCTTCTTCGAATGTCATGCCGTGTGGCTTTAGTGCTAATGCATTTTCACGGGCACAGACATACTCGGCAAAACCTCCCCAATCGCCGCTCAGATCCCCGTATACTTCGTCGCCAGGTTGAAATAATTTTACATTTTTACCAACTTCTTCTATCCGCCCCGCTATGTCAGAACCGGGTATATTTTTCTTTGGCTTAAAAAGTCCGGTAAAAAATCGGTTAATGAATGGACTGCCGATAATATTTCCCATGTCCCAATCATTTACCGATGCTGCATAAACTTTTATTAAAACTTCATTATCCTTTGGGGTAGGCTTTTCGATTTCTTTTAATTCGAGAAAATCAGGGGATCCATATTTTGTGAATACGATTGCTTTCATCAATATTCCTAAAGTGTTACACAAATTTAAAACTAACGCCCGAAACAACGAAGGTTAATTAAACCTGCTCGCTACAGAAAAAATATAAGATTCGGAATTTTGTTGACTGTTCATTGGCTGGCCCCGCTTTTATTTCTTGCTAAAACGGATACTGAAATGGAAAGTTATTCAAAAGCCTAACAATAAAATTTGGCAGATATTGCTTTAAAGTCAATTCTTAATTATTGATTGGGTATTAAATTTTATACTTATATTTACCACAGGATTAATAAATCCTACCAGGTAATTTTGGGGGTCTCACATTCGCCTTGGTTAAACAAATGATTTGAAATATCAGAGATGAAAATTCTGATCGTTTGATTTAAGTGTTTATTTGATCTGAGATGATCCGATAACAACAGAGGAGGAGTGACATGTCTATGCAAAAACCTTTCTTACTTTTAACCGTTTTATTTTTATTGCCCTGTCTGATAAAAGCACAGGGGATAAAAGCAGGGGGAGAGGCTCTGGGTACAAGATCGTATGATGATTACAGCAAACCCGCATTTTGCGGAACTTCCTGTCACGTTGATTTTTATCAGCAATGGCAGCAGGCAATGATGTCGCAGGCCTATACGCATCACTGGGATGAAGTTGAATATTTTAAGCTTGCAGTACCGCACGCAGAAAAAGATGCAAAAGTTGCGGAAGTTAAAGCAGGATGCAACGGGTGTCACGCACCGATTGCATTTTTAGCAGGAGATGTTCCGCCGCCTAAACCGGAAATGAATTCCCGCGCAAATGAATCTGTTTCCTGTGATGTATGTCACACGGTTACAGGATTTTCAGGAGATGTACCTCATAACTTTAATTTTATTTCCGAACCCGGTAATATAAAATACGGGCCGCGGGGTACCGGCAATTCACCGGAACACGAAATTAAAAAATCTGATTTTCTTCAGACAGCAGAATTCTGCGGGACCTGTCACAACGAGATGAGTCCTTACGGTGTCTGGGTAAAGTCAACTCACCTTGAATGGAAGGAAGGCCCTTATTCAAAGCAGGGAGTTCAATGCCAGGATTGCCATATGACAAAAGCAGAAGGATATTCTGCCGAGCTCGGTAAAAAATATCCCGATGTCTGGCAGCATCTTTTCCACGGCGCACACGATCCGGGAAAAGTAAGAGGAACAATAGAATTAAGAATTCATCCTGATATAAGAGAAGCGGAACCGACCGAAGCTGTGAAGTTTACAATTGCTTTGTTCAATCAGAAGACGGGGCACAAGTTTCCTACAGGGTCAGTTGAGGACAGGATTGTCTGGATGCACGTTGAAGCTGTTGATGCTGAAGGAAATGTTTATCATCTGCCTGTTGATAAAAAAGGATTCGCTGGTGAAGAATATACAATCGGTGCGGATGTGCTTGCTTACCAGGATATGGGCATTGCTCTGAATGATCCGAATTTTGCAGGAGTACAGAGAGACGGCATACCTGTCGGTGACAGAATTTTCAGGATGGCGTATTTCGATCCGCAGGGAAGAATGACCATTCAGCAATGGAACACAGCATCGCAGGGTGTTGATTACAGGATAGGTCCGCGCGAGACAAAACTTGAAACCTGTACGTTCACGCTTCCTGCAAATGTAAAGCCGGGCAAGATGAAAATTACAGCGGTACTTAATTATCAAAAACTGATTAAGCCTGTTGCTGATTTCCTCGGTGCACCTGAAGAAGCGGAAATAATAAAAGTAAACGATCATTCTACATACATAACTGTTTTGCCATAGTATTATTGTAAATAATGGGATGATATCTTTTCCTGTTGAACAGGGAAAATATAAGATGTCATCCCTTAATAAATTCTGGAGTATATATGAAAAGGACAATAAATTTTATTACGCTATTGATAACTACATTTACATTTACAGCCAGTGATCTGTTCGCAATTCCAGCCTTTGCCAGAAAATATAATATGAGCTGCAAAACCTGTCACAGCCCGATACCTTACTTAAAACCATACGGAAATGAATTTGCTGCAAACGGTTTTACTTTAAAAGATAAAGATGCGCCGAGATATTTTGTTAATACCGGTGATGACAGGCTCGATTTGATAAGAGACTTTCCGATTGCAGTACGTATACAGGGGTTTACAACCTACAACGATG
>Ga0315540_10002028_pt1 | contig 11472 bp, 9 predicted proteins | sample SalMarSW160110MG_FD_203677 | JGI IMG/M metagenome (GOLD analysis project Ga0315540, IMG submission 203677) | Salt marsh sediment microbial communities from the Plum Island Ecosystem LTER, Massachusetts, United States - Salt Marsh Sediment SW1601-10 ... | reverse complement strand
GACCATGGATTTATTGACCACCAATACGCCACCAGGTTGCATCAGTGGTTCGTATTTATCGAAGGATGGCAGGTTCAACACGATGGCAGCCGGCGGATTCTTAACCAGTGGCGATCCGATCTCATCGTCTGCAATGACAACCGTACAGTTGGCTGTGCCGCCGCGCATTTCCGGTCCATAGGACGGGATCCAGGTGACTTCATGGCCGGTATCCATGGCAGCGTAAGCCAGCACCTGACCGGCAAACAGGACTCCCTGTCCCCCAAAACCGGCGATAATAATCTCTTTTTGCATGTCGGGCCTCCTTAAGCCTTGATCTCCGCCACGCTAGCAGTGACCTTGTAATCACCTAGTGGAAATACCGGGATCATATGCTCTTCGACCCACTTTAGTGAATCGATCGCATTGATACCCCAGTTGGTGGGGCAGGTGGATAGCAACTCGACCATCGAAAAGCCCAGTCCGCGCACCTGTGTTTCGAAAGCAGTGCGAATTGCCTTTTTAGCCAGGCGGATATTCTTCGGGTCATGCAGCGAGCGGCGCACAATGTAACCGGCACCGTCCATCTGGGCCAGCATTTCGGACATGCGCAGGGGATAGCCCTGGGTTTCCACATCACGTCCCAGTGGCGAAGAGGTGGTTTTCTGGCCGGGTAGGGTGGTGGGTGCCATCTGCCCACCGGTCATGCCGTAAATGGCGTTGTTGATGAAGACCACGGTGATATTCTCGCCGCGCCCGGCTGCATGCATGATCTCGGCCATGCCGATCGATGCCAGGTCGCCGTCGCCCTGATAGGTGAAGACCACCCGCTCGGGCAATACGCGTTTGATGCCGGTCGCCATCGCCGGCGCGCGTCCGTGTGCCGCTTCGACGAAATCACAGTCGAAATAATTATAGGCAAAGACCGAGCAGCCGACCGGCGCCACGCCGATGGTCTTTTCGGTCACGCCCATCTCGTCCAGCACTTCGGCGATCAGGCGGTGCGCAACCCCATGCGTGCAACCGGGACAGTAATGCGTGGGGAAATCGGTCAGGCCCTCGGGGCGGGTATAGACCAGGTTTTCGGGTTTTGCGATTGTTGTCATCTCTCACCTCTACTTGACAGCGACCATGCGCTCATACCAGGCGTTGCGCGGATCGGGGTCGATACTTAGCTTGGTTGTTGCCACACGCTCGATTTCGCTCAGGATCTCATCCGGGAACGGGACCATGCCGCCGGGGCGTCCGTAGAACTCAACCGGGACGCGTCCCTTGACGGCCAGTTGCACGTCATTCAGCATCTGTCCCATGTTCATCTCGACGACCAGGAATGCCTGCGCTTTGGCAGCCAGCTTGTCGAGCGCCTCGAACGGGAACGGACTGACCGTCACCGGGCGCAGCAAGCCGACCTTGATCCCCTGCTGGCGTGCCTGTCGTACCGCTGAAAGCGCCACGCGCCCGGCGGTACCGAAGCCGACCACCACAAATTCAGCGTCATCCAGGAAATATTCTTTGTAGCGAATCTCGTTCTTTTGGATTTCCTGCCAGCGCTTGAACAGGCGCAGGTTGGTGACTTCTTCGTCGACCGGGTCGATATAAATCGAGGTCAGGATGCGCCGCTCGCGGCCAATCGCACCGTTTGTGGCCCAGTCCCAGTCCTTGCGTTCGACTTTGCGCATGGGCGGCAGTTCAGCCGGTTCCATCATCTGGCCGATGGAGCCGTCGGCCAGGACCATCACGATCGAGCGGTATTTTTCGGCCAGGTCGAAGGAAAGCACCGTCAGATCGATCGCTTCCTGGACCGAAGCCGGAGCCAGCACGATTGGTCGGTAATCCCCGTGCCCGCCGCCGTAGACGGCCTGGAAGTAGTCACCCTGTGCCGGGGCGATATTGCCCAGACCGGGACCGCCGCGCATGACGTTGACCAGCACCACCGGTACCTCGGTTCCGGCCACGTATGATAGGCCTTCCATCATCAGCGATACGCCGGGGCTGGAGGATGAGCTCATCACCCGCGTCCCGGTGCAGGCTGCGCCGTAAACCATGTTGATCGCGGCCACCTCACTCTCGGCCTGGACAAAGGTCCGGCCAAGCTCGGGCATGCGGCGTGACATCCATTCCAATACCTCGGTCTGAGGCGTGATCGGATAGCCAAAATAGGCTTCGAGACCGGCGCGGATGGCTGCCTCGGCAATGGCTTCGTTTCCTTTGAGCATTTCGCGAGTCATGCGAGCCTCCTAAGCCCCTGCCGGGACGGCTTTGGTGATTTCACGGTAGACCGTGATGGCCGCATCGGGACATACCAGCGCACAAATGGCGCAGCCGGTGCAGCCGTCCTTGAAAATATGAGCGGGATGATAACCCTTGGGGGTCAGGTGCGACATATCTAGTTCCATAACATCCTGCGGACAGGCGCTGATGCATAATTCGCAACCCTTACAGTAAAGATCATTAACTTCAACCCAACCTTTGGCTGGCATTTACAAGCCTCCTTCATATTGTGAGAAGTCGGACAATATTTGACGCAATAATCAATCCAGATTGATTATGTCCCATTATTTTGATCGCGTATAGTGCCATGCGTCATTTATCAGAGGATACAAAAATCCTATGTTGATCCAGACAAATTCTCTGCCCTTCGCGCTTTTGGCGGTGATTCTAGCCCTTTGGGAACGATCTCGCGTGCAAAGATCGCTAGCTTGGAGTGAAATGCTTTACTTAATTTTAATTCCATTATGCTCAAGTTTGTGCGAATCTTACCTGTCAGATCGAACCTTAATGTCAACTTTATATAATCTTATTAAATGAATAAAGACGATTGTGTTTTGCCGTCCTATGATAAATGCAATATCCTGTTGCTGGTCTCCAGGAGCCGCCATCTCAGTGGGTTGGTCGCGGCCTCCATGCACAGGAACTGAGTGACGACGCAGATGGATGGCCGGCAGCGGAAAAGTTCAATCTAATCCAATAAACTATCAGTTTGAATTGGAGGTTGAAGAGATGAATAAAATCAGCAAGTCTATGACGATCTTGACCATTTTGATCGCCGCGGCGCTTGCCCTGGCATCCTGTGCGCCAGCGACACCCACGCCACCCGCTTCCGTTTCAACGCCACCCGGAAGCTCGACGGGAACCACCCCGTCATCCCCTCCCACTGCAGCGCCGACCAGCGCTCCCCCCTCATCCCAGGCAAAAAATCCAGATACGCTGATCGAAGCCACCACGGGCGGACCTGAATCATTGGATCCCCAATGGGCCTACGACACAGCCAGTGGTGAGGTGATTTTCAATGTTTATGAGACACTGGTCTTCCCTAAAAAGGATTCCACCACAGAGTTTGTCCCGATGCTTGCGACCAGTTGGGACATTTCTTCGGATGGGTTGACTTACACCTTCCATATCCGCAAAGGTGTCAAATTCCAGGATGGTTCGGATCTGACTCCTCAGGACGTGGCTTACAGCCTGTGGCGCCTGATGATCCTCGACCGCGCCGGTGGTCCGTCATGGATCGTATTGCAACCGTTCTTCGGTTTGGATGTCAATAGCTTTGCCAGCGATGTGGTCCAGAAGCAATTTAATGGTGATTGGACCAAGGCGGCTCAAGCTGTTGAGGATGCTATTACCTACGATAATAGTGCTGGCACGGTAACCATGCATCTCAAGCAGCCTTATGGACCAATGCTGCAAATCCTGAGCGGTACCTGGGCTTCTGTGGTTAACATGTCCTGGGCCATTAAGCAAGGCGCCTGGGATGGCAAACCCGGGGACGCGCAGAAATATAACAACCCCTCGGCTGAGGCCGACCCGCTGTTCAAAGTCATGAACGGAACCGGTCCCTATAAGCTTGAAAAATGGGTTCCCGAACAGGAGACCGACCTGACCCGCAACGATAATTATTGGGTAACCACCCCGTTATGGGACGGTGGTCCCTCCGGTCCAGCCAAGATGAAACGCGCCGTCATCAAAGTCATCAATGAGTGGGGCACACGTTTTGCAACCTTCAAGACTGGTGACGCAGACATCGCCTACGTGGACCGGCAGTATATATCCCAGGTCGATCCGCTGGTCGGTGAAACCTGTGATGCCAGCGGCAAATGTACCCCGACCAATACTGGTGGTGCGATCCGCCTGTACAAGGGTCTGCCCTCGGTGGAAGAAACAGCCATTTACTTCAACGAAAACGTCAGCAACACCGGTGGGAACAACACGCTCGGCAGCGGCAAGCTGGATGGCAATGGCATTCCGGCCAATTTCTTCAGCGACATCAATATCCGCCAGGCTTTCAACTACTGCTTTGACTGGCAAACCTACATCAAGCAGATTTGGAACGGCGAAGCAGTTCAGGCTTATGGCCCGATCCTTCAAGGCGAACTGGGTTACGATCCCAGCCAGGCGCACTACACTTTCGATTTGAATAAATGCACCGCCGCTTTCAAGGCCTCAACCTGGAAATCGGCTGATGGCAAGTCGCTGTGGGATACCGGTTTCTACATGCAATATATCTACAACACCGGTAACGACCAGCGTAAGACGGCTGGGGACATCCTGGCTGCCGATTTGCAGAAGGTCAATCCCAAGTTCCACCTGCAGGTCGTGGGCGAACCGTTCGCCCTGCTGCTGAAGGACCAGGTTTCCGGCCGCATGCCGATCTTTATGCTCGGCTGGTTGGAAGATTATCACGACCCGCAAGACTGGGTAGTCCCCTTCCTGGCCAGCGGCGGAACCTATTCTGGCAGTCAGGCTTTCCCGGCTGACGTACAGAAACAAATGGATCAATTGATCAAGCAGGGTGTTCAGACCAGTGACCAGCAGGCGCGCGCCAAGATTTATTCGCAACTGCAGAACATCACCTACCAGAATGCTCTGGACCTGTTCGTCGTCCAGCCGGAAGGACGTCACTACGAGCAAATGTGGGTCAAAGGGTACTACTACAACCCCATTTACTCGGGTATTTACTTCTACGCACTTTCGAAGTAGCTTTGTAAGCATCAGGCAGGCGAGCAATCGCCTGCCTGATCTGTTTGGAGATGATTGAATGAGCAGGTATATTGTCCGCAGACTGCTGATCCTGCCGCTTGTGATGTTAGGCTTGAGCATTATGATTTTTGGTATGTTGATGATGCTCGACCCGGTCGAACGCGCAGCTTTGTACATTACCAGTATTCCTAAAAATCCTGCAGCGATCCAGGCAATTATCCAAAAATACGGTCTTAACCAACCCGTTTACATTCAATACGGACGCTGGTTGGGTAACGTCCTGCACGGCAACCTGGGTTGGTCGAAGACGGCGCAGATGCCGGTTACGCAAGCCATCCTGACTTATTTCCCGGCTACGCTGGAGTTGGCATTGTGGAGCTTCACGCCGATCATGGTGATCGGAACCTGGCTGGGGGTCCAGGCGGCATTACACCACGATTCATTCATCGACCAGGCAGCGCGGGTCTTCAGCATCATCGGCTACTCTTTCCCCACTTTTGTCTTCGGGCTGCTGGTGCTAATGGTTTTTTACGCCAACCTGCAATGGTTTCCGCCCGGGCGCCTGTCAAATTGGGCCAATGCAATCGTCATCTCCTCGAACTGGCATGCCTATACAGGCATGTATACCCTGGATGCGCTGCTTAATCAGCGCTACGACATTTTTTTCGATGCCTTACGCCACCTGTTCCTACCAGCCCTGACCTTGTCTTATGTGTCCTGGGCCTTACTCCTGCGTGTGGCACGCTCGTCCATGCTGGAAGTGCTCCAGCAGGATTATGTCCGCACGGCGCGCGCCAAAGGTCTGAAGGAGCGCTGGGTCATCAACCGCCACGCCCGCCCAAACGCCATGATCCCAGTCGTGACCATCGGTGGGCTGCTGCTGGTCGGCCTGCTTAATGGGGTGGTTATCACCGAGACGGTCTTCAATTTTCATGGCATGGGATTGTTTGCAGCTAATGCCGCCCTCAACTTTGACGCGGTTTCGATCCTGGGCATTGCTCTGCTGGCGGGTGGTTTACTGGTGATCGCCAACCTGGTGGTGGACTTGTTGTACCGCTTTCTCGACCCGCGTATCGAACTGAATTAAGGAGGCCCACCAGTGGAAACCACGCACGATCAATTACACTCCCACCCGGCCGCCGAGGCGCTCCCACCGCATGAACGCACGCCGCGCTGGCTGGCGGCTTTGCTCAAGAACCCGGTTTCGATCACCGGGACGGTTCTCGTCATCCTGTTTGCGCTGGTGGCCATCTTCGCGCCACTCATTGCGCCGCCGTCGATTCCTTCGCAGCCATACCAAATCCCACGTAATGGGTTTCTGGCTGAGCCGCAGCCACCAACAACTGGCTTGCCCTTTGGAACTACTCAGGGGCAATACGACATCTTCTACGGCGTGGTCTGGGGTACGCGCACAGCCTTCAAGATCGGTTTGATCGTCACCAGCCTGACCTTCATGATCGGCGGAGTTGTCGGCTCGGTGTCAGGCTTCATCGGCGGCTGGTTCGACGAGATTGTCCAGCGGGTGGTCGAAATTTTCCTGGCCTTCCCCTTTCTGCTGGCAGCGCTGACCCTGGCTACCATCCTGGGTTCCAAGATCCAGAACGGCTTGATCACCGGCATGATCGCGCTGATCGTGTTTGGCTGGCCGGGATACGCGCGCATCATCCGCGGGGACGTGCTGGCCGTCAAGGAACAGGATTACGTCATGGCCGCCCGCTCGGTCGGGGTACCGGGTCCGCGCCTGCTGTTCCGGCACATCATTCCCAACGCCGTCTATTCGCTGCTGGTGGTGGCTTCGCTGGACATCGGTACCAATGTGCTGACCTTCGCTGCCCTGAGCTTCCTGGGCCTGGGTGCCAACGAGGGTTATGCGGACTGGGGCCAGCTGCTCAGCTACGCCCGCAACTGGATTCCGAGCCTCAACACCCACTGGTGGATCGTGGTCTTCCCTGGTATGGCGCTGCTGTTGTTCGTGTTGGCCTTCAACCTGATTGGTGACGCCTTCCGCGACGCGCTGGATCCCAAGATGATGCGGACCGGGAAATAATTCGAGGCCAGATGATAAAGAAGCTATTGGTTGCAATGCTTGCCGGATTATTGTTTGCGGCCTGCACACCCGCCGCCAGTCCCACCAGATCGGTCCCGGGGACACACAGCCTCGAGCCAACTGCGACCGCCGTCGTCACGCCAGCGCCCACTCCCACGCTCAACGACCTGCTCGAAAGCTGCAGCCTGCTGGATAGCCACGACCTGGCCAGCTTTTTCACCGGTCACACGGAAATCGTCTTGCCCAATCCTCAGATCGATCAGGTTCAGCATCCGATCTTTGAGAGCGGGGGGGCTGCGGGGACAGAAACCTCCTGTATTTATTACGGCTTCAACATGCCCGGTTCTGTCGACGAAGTGGTGCTGCAGGTCAACTACTGGCTCGACCTGCCAGCCTCTTCCACCACCGAGTCCTGGAGCCGGGACTGGAGTGACGCAAGTGCGCAGGCCCAGACCTTAACTGGTTTTGGTGATGGCGCCTTTTACGAAGACGGCCGCCTGAGCCTCAAGAGCGGAGGATATTACCTGACTCTGGAAGCGGTCGAGACCGACTGGGACTTGACGACTCCCCAGGGAGCCGCAAAACAACTGGCGCTGGAAAAGCAACTGGCGCAGACCATGCTCGGCCGTCTGTGACAAGTGATCCGCTGTCTGCCGGGTCAGGTTTCAAACGCAGCCCGTTTTAAAAGGGAATGCCTTCCCAGTGGTAGAATCGAAATGCGATTCGCTACTCACTGGAGGGAAACATGCCCGTACCTGTCATTGTAGATGCCATCCGCACGCCGATCGGCGCGCTGGGAGGGGGGTTGGCCAGCGTTCGCCCGGACGACCTGGCCGCGCTGGTGATCAAGACGATCGTTGAACGTAATCGGCTTGACCCCGCCCTGGTCGAAGAAGTCTACTTCGGCTGCGCCAACCAGGCCGGGGAGGACAACCGCAACGTGGCGCGCATGGCCTCCCTGCTGGCTGGACTGCCGGTCGAGGTGGCCGCGGTGACCTTCAACCGTCTGTGCGCCTCGGGCCTGAACGCCGTCAACCAGGCGGCGCGCGCCATCCGCGCCGGGGAAGGGGAGGTCTTCATCGCCGGCGGGGTCGAGTCGATGTCGCGCGCGCCCTATTCGCTGCCCAAGGCTGAAAACAGCTATCCGTGGGGCAACCTGACTGCCTGGGATACGACCCTCGGCTGGCGTTACCCCAACCCCATAATGAAAACGCAATACGGCACCGAGCAGATGGGCGAGACGGCTGAAAATATCGCCGCGCTGAAGCCGCACATCTCACGCCAGATGCAGGACGAATTCTCGCTGCGCTCTCACCAGCAAGCGCTGGCTGCGATCGACAGCGGTAAGTTTGCCGAGGAGATCGTCCCGGTCAGCATCCCGCAGCGCAAAGGCGACCCGATCCTGGTCGAGACCGACGAGCGTCCGCGCCGCGACACCTCGCTGGAGGCACTGGCGCGTCTCAGGCCGGCCTTCAAGAAAGAAGGCGGCACGGTTACGGCCGGAAATTCGTCCGGTCTCAACGACGGCGCGGCTGCGCTGCTGCTGATGAGCGCTGAGAAAGCCACCGAACTGGGACTCAAGCCCATGGCGCGGGTGATCGCCTCGGCAGCGGCCGGGGTCCCACCGCGGGTGATGGGTACTGGCCCCATCCCGGCCACACAAAAAGTGCTGGCGCGAGCCGGGCTGAGTGTCGCGGATATCCGCCTGGTGGAGTTGAACGAAGCTTTTGCCGTACAGTCGCTGGCCGTGATCGAGGACTTGGGCCTCGACCCGAACCTGGTCAACGTCAACGGCGGGGCGATCGCCCTGGGGCACCCGCTGGGCTGCTCGGGGGCGCGCATCCTGACCACCCTGCTGCACGAGATGCGGCGTCGTGCCGCGGACGAAATTCGTCCGTACTACGGCCTAGCGACGCTGTGCGTGGGCGTCGGTCAGGGTGAAGCGACCGTCGTCGAATGGCTTGGGGAATAGCGACCGATTAATTACAACACCCAGCGCCGCAGGTTTTCTGCGGCGCTTTGCAATTCACCCATAAGCTGGACTTGGAAGGATGCGCATGCAGGCGTAGAATAGCTTTGCAACCCTTATTCGTATCAGCGCTTCGAATTTTAGGAGGTAATGATGAACGCTCATCTTGCTCGTGTCAGGTTTCTGACCATATTAACGGTCATGCTGCTGGCGGCCCTGGCTTGTTCGCTGCCGGGGACGTTTACGCCGACCCCACCAGGCCCGGCCACAAACACACCTGCTTCCCCGACAGATACGCCCGTTCCCGGTCCAGTGACGGCGACTCCCACCTCCGGCGGCTCGGTCATCTCCGCGCCCGAACTGACCCGGATCGACATGCTCGATACCAACAACGGCTGGGCCTTGGCTGACCACTACGTGCTGCGCAGCGCAGATGGTGGCGCCACCTGGAACAACGTCACCCCGGCCGGCGTCAGTGAAGTCGGTTATGCCGCTGCCGGCTTCTTCATGGACGCCGGGAACGCCTGGGTCCTGATCGGCACCCCAGCCGATCCGCACAGTGGCACGCTTTATCGAACCACGGATGGTGGCGCGAACTGGAGTTCCGCGGCCGTGCCTTTTGCTTCGGCTGGGGTGCAGTTCCTTGACTCCAGTAATGGATTTGCCCTGGCAGCGCTCGGCGCGGGCGCCGGATCTGAAGCGGTGGCGGTTTACCAAACTGCTGACGGCGGCGCGACCTGGACTCAGAACTACATCAATGACCCCACTGTTCCCGGTGCCGGGGACAGCCTGCCGCTGGGCGGACAGAAGGCCGGCATGACCTTCGTAAACACGCAGCATGGCTGGGTCAGCGGTGCTGAACCGATCGACGACTTCGTCTACTTCTACGCCACGCAGGATGGTGGCCACAGTTGGGCTCAGCAGAACGTGGTCCTGCCGCCGCTGGGACCGGGTCTGCAGATTGGGGCTCGGCAACCGCTTTTCTTTGGCACTCAAATCGGAGTCTTACCAACTATCGTCTTGAACGGGGGACAGACCCTTTTTATGTTCTTTAAAACCCAGGACGGCGGCGCCGACTGGATGCCGACCTCGACCCTGATCGGCAGCGGCCGTTATGCGGTCCTCTCGGCCAACGATGCCTGGGTCTGGACCAGCTCCGGGCTGAGCGTTACCCATGACGGCATGCTCACCTGGACAGCCCTGACTCCCAACGTCGACCTGGCCAATTCGCTCGGCCAGCTGGATTTTGTCGATACCCTCACAGGCTGGGCGCTGGCGAATGCCTCCGGCAGCCATAATGCCCTCTACAAGACCACCGACGGCGGCACCACCTGGACGGCGATCATCCCATAGTTACTCCCGCCCCAACCTTGGTCCTTCCCCAGGCTCGAATTATGGGAATCCGCATTACAATAGCGCATGGGATAGAATACCTTGCGCTATTGCTTGTCTGTTCGCTCCAAGGAGAGGATGAAATGAAACCCTATCCGCTGCTACTGGCCGTCTTGTTTTGCGGATTGCTGCTCCCGGCCTGCAGTCCGGCCAAGGTGACCTCCATACCGCATGTGGTCACCCTGACCATTTCGCCGCTGCCCGGGACGGAAACACCTGTCCCAGCGACACTATCTGCGCCGCAAGTCAGCGCGCCCCAGTTTGCACTCCTGAGGATGATCGACGTGTCGCATGGTTGGGCGGTCACACCGAATGCCCTATTGCGCACCGCCGACGGTGGCGTAACCTGGTATGACGTCAGCATGAACGGCGTCTCGGATGGGCTGGATACGACCAGCAGCTTTTTCCTGGACGCCGACCGGGCCTGGATCTTGATTGCCGATGCGTCGGGGCCGCTGTCAGGCGGCACCCTCTTCCACACAAAGGATGGCGGCGTGAGCTGGACCTCGACCGCGGTCCCGTTTGGCGGCGGCATACTCGACTTTTTGGATCCATCCCAGGGTTGGATCATGGCTGACCGCGGTATGGCGGCCGGCAGCATGGCGGTCGCCATCTATCAGACCCGTGACGGAGGTCAGAACTGGGAGCAGGTCTACGCCAACGATCCCAACCTGGCTGATTCCGCTGACAGCCTGCCATTCAGCGGCGACAAGACAGGCTTCACTTCCGTGGATATGCAGCATGCCTGGGTCAGCGGGACGGTTCCTGTCAACAATGCCATCTATCTGTATGGCACCAGCGACGGCGGTCGGACCTGGTTCGCGCCGAAGCTGTCCATGCCAGATGGTGTCGGCGATACCCAGGTGATTTCCTACGGGCCGCAATTCTTCAGCCAGCAAGATGGCCTTTTCTTCACGCTGATGTACGGCAATATCAATAAACTCTACATCTATGTCACCCATGACAGCGGCCAGACCTGGGCTCCGACCACCACCCCTGTCCCCAATGGCGGTGCCGCCGATTTCATTTCGATCGATGATGGCTTCGTCTGGGATAGCAACCAGTTCTACATCACGCATGATGGCGGTGACACCTGGTCAAAAGTGCT
>Ga0315540_10002027_pt1 | contig 11476 bp, 11 predicted proteins | sample SalMarSW160110MG_FD_203677 | JGI IMG/M metagenome (GOLD analysis project Ga0315540, IMG submission 203677) | Salt marsh sediment microbial communities from the Plum Island Ecosystem LTER, Massachusetts, United States - Salt Marsh Sediment SW1601-10 ... | reverse complement strand
CCCGGATTCCGCCCCTCCGGGCGCTACATCGCGATCTCGGCCCACCCCGGCTCTCGGCGGCCGTGGCATTCGGCGCCGCCGCAGGGGCGCTCGCGCTGCTCATCTTCTGGCAGGCCGGGGACGCGGAGCTCGCCTGGAGGCTGCTCGCCGGGGTGGCCGCTGCCATCCTCACCCTTCTCGGGGCGGTCGCCCTCCTCATCCGTATTTCCGCCTCCCTGGCAGGACGCAGCCGAGGGGTGTGGCGGCTGGGTCTCGCCGCCCTCGCCCGGCGGCCGACGGGGGCGCTTTTGCAAATCACAGGCTTCGGCCTCGGCATCCTTGCCCTGCTCCTCCTGGCGGTGGTGCGGGTCGATCTCCTCCGGACCTGGCGGGGAAGCCTGCCGACCGACGCCCCGAATCGATTCCTGATCAACATTCAGCCCCAGGGCGTGCAGCCCCTGCAGGCCTTCTTCCGGCAGCACGGCATCCGGACTTCCGGCATCTTTCCCATGGTCCGCGGACGCCTGATCCGGGTGAACAACGCCAAGGTCGATCCGGAGACCTACCCGAGCCCCCGCGCCCAACGGTTGGCCGCCCGGGGATTCAACCTGAGCTGGAGCGATCACCTCCAGTCGGACAACCGCATCGTGGCGGGCCGCTGGTGGAGGGGGCCGAACCCGCCGCCCCAGCTCTCGGTGGAGGATGGCTTGGCACATACGCTCGGCCTGAAGCTGGGCGATGTCCTTACCTTCTGGGTCTCGGGGCATGAGGTCCAGGCCCCGATAACGAGCCTGCGCAAGGTCCAGTGGGACAGCTTCAACGTCAACTTCTTCGTGATCGCGCCTCCCTCCCTGCTGGGGGAAGAAGCGGCGACCTATGTGACCAGCTTCTACCTGCCGCCGGCGAAGGAAGCCCTGGTGCCGGAGCTGGTTCGGACCTTCCCGAGCGTGACCCTCTTCGACGTGGACGCGCTCATGAACCAGGTCCGCCGCATCATCGACCGCGGCATGATGGCGGTGGAATACGTTTTCCTCTTCAGCCTGGCCGCGGGAATCCTAGTGATGTACGCGGGCATCCAGGCGAGCATCGAGGAAAGACGTGCCGAGCACGGCCTCCTTCGCACCCTCGGTGCGAGCCGCCGCCAGCTGCTGCGGAGCCTCGCGGTGGAGTTCACGGGCGCGGGGCTCCTGGCGGGGCTGCTTGCAACGATCTTCGCGGAGATCATTGGGCTGCTGCTCGCCCACCAGCTGTTCGACCTGGCGCTCCAGTTCAACCCTTGGCTCTGGGTCGTCGGGGTTGCCGGCAGCGCACTCGCGATCGGCGCCGCCGGAACCCTCGCGACCTATCCGCTGCTGATCCAGCCGCCGCTCCCCATGCTTCGCCGCGGAGCCTAGGTGGTAGCCCTCGGCAAGGCTTGCCGGGCCGAGGCACCCTGACGGGCGCTACCCGGCCCTCACCTCGATCTTGCGGGGGCGCAGCTCTGCCCGCTTCGGAATGCGGACCGTCAACACCCCGTCCTTCAGGCTCGCCTCGATCTTGTCGGGCTCAAGCTCGCCGCTCAGGGTGAAGCTGCGGCGATAGTGCGTTACGCGGACGTCCGCGTAGAGCGCCTCCATACCCGCCGGCATATCGATCTTGGCATCGCCTTCCACCACCAGCGTATCCTTGTCCACTTGGAGGTTGAGGCGATCCTTCGAGACGCCCGGCATATCCGCCTCGAGGGTGATGCCGTGTGGATCCTCGAAGATATTTACGGGGGGCCGCAGCACCGGCCGGGCGTCATCCCGGTCCTTCGCCTCGCCAGCGCCCCGGGCCGTCACATCGCTCTTCTCGGTCATGCTGAGCTCCTCCTTATTTCACTTGATCTCAATCTGACGGGGGCGGGTGGCCTCCCGACGCTGCACTGAGACATGGAGAACCCCATCGGTGTAGGTCGCCTCTACCGTCTCGGGGTCAACGTCGTCCGGAAGAGTCACCACCCGCCGAAAGGGCCCATCGAAGCGCTCTTCTCGGTAGTACTGCACGCCCTCGCGCTCCGGCACCTTCCGTTCGCCGGAGATCGTGAGCAGGTTCCGCTGAATAGAGAGATCCAAGGCCTTGGGGTCCATGCCAGCGACGAACAGGTAGACATCCGCCTTCTCCGGCGTGACGCCCACATTCAGGGGGGGATAGGTGCCGCGGGCGACCGAGCGGATTCCGGTCGGCCAGGGCCAGCGGGTGAATGCCTCGTCCATTTCCCGCTGCATCCGCCATAGGTCATCGAACAAGCTGCCCTCGAAGTTGGTCAGGTTTCCGAACATGATTACCTCCTCAACGCCATTCCCCTGGGATAATCCCGTCAAAAGGATAGATGCGGAGGACACGGTTTCAAGGGGCAGCCCAGACGGAACCGAATGCCCCGGAGCGTTGGCATGGCTTGCTCCACGGCCCTGACCGAACGTCCCACTCTTCCGGGGCTTGATCCCGGGCCTGGTCCTGGTGATGATGCAGGGTCAGCGCCCGGATAAGCGCCGCTTCCCCAACTTGAAGCGCTAGGAGAACACCATGTCCAAAGCCCACACGAAGGCATCGACGGAGGCTCAGGAGAAGCCCTTCCTCAGTGACATCAAGACATTGCGCGAACGGGCCCGCAAACATATCGAGGACGGGGCGGTGACGGCGGGCTATCGGGCCGACCGCGACCAAGTGGTCAAGCTCCTCAACGAGGCGTTGGCCACCGAGCTGGTGTGTATCTTGCGCTACAGGCGCCATTACTTCATGGCCGCCGGAATCAACGCGGACGCCGTGGCCCAGGAATTCCTCCAGCATGCCAACGAGGAGCAGATGCACGCGGACCAGATTGCCGCGCGGATCGTGCAGCTCAAGGGCGAACCCAACTTCGACCCGGAGGGACTCGCCACGCGCAGCCACGCGGAATACGTCGAGGGCGAGGATTTGGTCGACATGATCAAGGAGGACCTGGTGGCGGAGCGTATCGCGATCGACAGCTATGGGGAGATGATCCACTACATCGGCGACGACGACATCACCACCCGGCGCATGCTGGAGACGATTCTCGCCATGGAGGAGGAGCACGCCGACGACCTCGCCAGTCTCCTCGAGGACCTGCAAGAGAGTTGAGTGCCCCTCCGAGCTCTGACCGGATCAGCGTCTCTTGCGCGGTCTCGAGACCCCCGCCCCCTCCCCGGCCGGGCGGAGACCCCGCCGGCGGTGGTGGACAGCGAGTCGGAAGTGACTGGAGAAAGGCGAAGATGTGGGAGTGGATCATCCTGCCGGTGCTGGTGCTGATCGTAGGGCTATCCATCGTCACGGCCAAGCCCAAGCAGACCCGCCCGGACCGGGACCAAGACCAGCCGCCCGGTTGAGGAAAGCGGAAAGAAGGCCGCGTCGACATGCTTAGAGCAGAGCCCCAGAGCTCAGAGGCGCTGTAGCGCCAGAGGCTCCGTACCCCGATCAGGCCCCTCGCAGGATAGCCTCATAGTTCGCCTGCACCAGCTCCGGCCCGTACTTGCGCTCCAGGCGCCGCACCACGAAATGGCCGCGAGCCATCTCCTGGAAGTGGTCCATAAAGACGAGATTGATGGCCGCTCCGGTCGCCGCGCCGATCACAGGCACCGCAACGGCCGCCGCCTTCTCGGAGACCGCAATACCGAAGCGGGAGCTGACGAGGCGAAGGAAGTCGACGATCAGGGGCGCCCCGCCTTTGGCAGACAGCCCCTGGTCGGCGATGTGGCTAGCCGCTTGGGTGACCGACAGTGCAAGCGCAAGACGAATGCCGTAATAGCCGGTCTCTGCCGCATCGTCCGACTCCGCGTGGCCGCCGAGGGCAAACACCTCGAGGCAGGCGAGTCGACTCTCGGGTGCGCGCATGTCCTCTCCCTGGGACCTTGCGATCTCCGCAATGGAGCGCAGCATCAGGGTCGTCGTAACCGGCAGGTCGACAACCAGCCCGTACAGGCCAAAAAGGCCGCCGACGGCGCCCGCACCCGCCGCGAGCACCTGATACAGGCGCTTGTGAGGATCCGTCGCATGCGCGTCGTGCAGGGAAGAGGTCGCAACCTCGAAGGCCTTGCCCATGGCAGCGTCGGCCGCGGCATGCAGGCGCTTGTAGAGAGCGCGGGGCAGCAGCTTGAAGGCAATCTCGATGGGGGTGCCGATCATACTGGTCAGCCGCGCCGCCAGGCTGGGGTGCTCGAGATGCTCCGTCGCCCAGCGCAGGGTCGACAGATCCTCGGCAGCCATGGTGGCCGGCATGCCAGTCATGCGGTCGGGCTCGGGTCGGTGAAGTGCTTCGAGGCGTCGGGTCCCGAGTCACCTTGATCCGGCTGCTCGGTGCCGGCCCCCACGCGCCGGCGCTCCAGCTCCTCCCGCATGGACTCGGTGCGGCCGACTTCACGGCCCACGAAGTAACCCAGCGCCAACAGCCCGACGCCGATGAACACTCGAACGAACATCATTGGGATCTCCTTACAAAGATGGGGCTTACATAAACAAGTCTGGCCATGAACCCGCCGATTTTCCAGTCCGCCCGGACAGTCTCTGAGCACCGGCGGAGGTCAACGTCTCCCCACTGCGCTCTTCCATCCTGGGACCCCGATTTCGGGGGCACAGGCATGAGCGATACCGGAGAGTCGCACATAGCGCACCTGGAATCCCCTCTCGCCGACAACGCACCGCCGACTTCTGAAACACCCGGCATCTGAGCCATACTGGAGCACCATCCGCTACGACCTGGAGGCACGCGCATGGCACAGCTGGACGACATGCTCTCGAGTGACCTGGCCAAGGGGGTGATGCTCGGCGTCGGATTGGCGGTCCTGGTCCCGATCGCCGCCACCGCCATGGCACCCATGCTCCGCCCCATGGCCCGTTCTGCCCTCAAGGCGGGCATGATCGCTCTCGAGAGGGGGCGGGAGGCCGCTGCGGAGCTGGGAGAGATGGTCGAGGACGTGATGGCGGAGGTGCAGGACGAGCTGCGAGCCGCCCGGGAGGAGACCGCGGGCGCACCGCCCGGAGACTCCGCCCCCGGCGAAACAGGCTCCCGAGAGGAGGCCGCCGGCAATGTCGAGCCGCAGCCCAGCGATCGAGAAATGGGCTGACCCTGAAAGGCCATCTGAACCTTCAATAACGCCGGCATCTTCCATACTTATGCGGGGTAGGTGCCCCAAACGGGGGACGAGGTTAGATCTCGAGTAGTCAGCGAGAGGAGATCGCAGTGATGACAACCGAATTTGACACAGGACCCGTGGAGGCGGTCGAACGGACCTCTACCGGGGCGACAGATGCGCTGAGGCACGGCGCAGCGGCCGGGGCACAGGCAGCCGCGGACATCTGGCCGGCAGTCGGCCGGGTGTGGTCGAGGACTGTTTATGGGGCCTGCTACTACACGGCCTACGGCGCGACCTTTGGCGCATTGGCAGTGGCGAGCCTGGTCCCGAAAGGCAGCATGCTTGAAAAAGGTTTTCACGAAGGCGCCGAAGCAGGGCGGGAGGCCTTCCATGAGTGGGAGGAGCCCACCGGGCGGAGTGCCGCCGAGGAGTTTCCAGAGCCCGTTTCCTAGGCCTGCCGCCAGAGGGGGCCCCGGCTCGCCAGGGCCCGGGGCCCCAGCGTTGAGCGCGCCGGAGCGGCCTGCGAGCATGGTACCGAGGTGTACCTTAAGAGCTGCCAAAGCGGTACTGTACGAAAGCGTTCAACAAATAGACCGCCACAATGGAAAGACTGGCCCAACCCACCAGATGGCGAATGCGGTGTGGGCGATCGATGAGACCGACCACCGTAACGGCCGTCATGACGCCAGAGCAGAGGCGCGACCGGCGCTGGGTCCAGTGGGCGATAGCGGGCATCGCGGCCGGACCCCGATACGCGGCGGTGATTCGCTCTGGGGGCCCGATCCTGGCAGACGTCTGTGCGTACGCTCCTGCGGCAATCGCCGCAAGAGCGCGTGGTCCGGCCGGGGGGGGTTCCCGGCATTTTCTCCAAACCTGTAGAGGTGATTCAGATGCCCGAGTCGACTACCAGCGAATTCATCATCAGCCCGGAGGTGATCAAGGCCTCGCCGTTGGGCCTGGAGCTGTCCGATGCGCAGTGCAGACGCCTGGCAAAGGTCGTGAGCGCAAGCGGCCTCGAGCACGGGGAGCTCCTATTCGAGGAGGGGCATCGGGACGATGCGCTCCACGTCGTCACACGCGGGAGCTTCGAGGTGGTGAAGGAGGCCGGTGGCGGCGACATGGTGTCGCTGCAGGTGCTGCACGAAGGCGACATGATAGGTCAGATGGGCTTCATCGATGGCGTCGAGCACAGCGCCGGTGTCCGGGCGCTCAACAATTCCGAGGTATTTACCCTCAGCCGGCAGGACATGGAGGAATTGCTGCCGGAGGACCCGGACCTGGTCTACAAGGTCATGCGCGCGATCATTCGAACGATCCACACCATCCTGCGCCGCATGAACATTCAGTACGTTGAGCTGACGAACTATATCGCGAAGGACCACGGAAGATACTGAGACAGCGGCAAGCGCGGCGGCCTCGTCGGCACCTCCCGCTAACGGTCACGGAGGCCGCGCCGAGGGGTGGAGCCTAGTCTGCCGAAATCCCGCTCGCACGGCCCTCCGGAAGGTGCACAGAATCCTCGCGGGAAGCCAGCGCAGCCTCGGCCCCCGCACACATGCCCTACAGGATGGCCGTAGGGAGGAGGTGGGCCAGGCTCGCCGCCCCGGTGAGGAGCAGACTTCGCCGGAGCAGGACAGCGGCCGATTGTAGCGGTGATATCGCAGATCTCTGCCCGCGTTTTCGGGCCTCGTGTGACCCTCGGCGCACCGGTAGTCCCCCTGGATGACGGGACCCCGGGCCGTGCCCGGTTCCGCGTCTTGGGCCTCTACCGCCAAGAGCAGCGCTGCCGGTCCGTGGAACGCGGCTTGTGTGCCCGGTCGGGCATACGCAGCGCCCGGGCCAATCCCCTGACCGCCAGCATCCTGGTACGTTTCGACCCCGCCCTGGATTCCCTTCGGCTTCAGCAGGCCATCGAGACCCTCCTTGCGCAGCACGGCGTCCGGTTAGGGGCGAACAGGGCCGAGAAGAGCCCTACCGAAGCCGGCGAGCCTGAAGACCGCCGCCCCCCCGACGAGGCACAGAAGTCCGACCGTTCGAGCCGCAAGCCCGTGGCAGGGACGCGCCCCCAACGGGAGACGACCGCCTGGCACGCGCTGGGCGTGACTGAGGTTGTGGCTCGGCTTCAGAGCTCGGCCGATGCCGGGCTGGCCCCGGACATAGCGCGTGCTCGGCTGCGCACCCACGGTCCCAACGCACTCGCGCAGACCGAGGGGCGCTCGGATATCGCGATCTTTCTCGGGCAGCTCGTCTCCCTCCCCGTGGGCCTGCTCGGCATCTCGGCCGCCATCTCCGTGGCCACCGGCGGTCTGCTGGATGCGGCCGCCATCGCGGCGGTGGTCCTCATCAACGCCGTCGTGGGGTTTGCCACGGAGCGCCAGGCCGAGCGCACCATCTCCGCCCTCGGCCGCCCTCCCCGACGCAAAGCCACGCTGATCCGCGGTGGCAAGGAGACCACGGTCCCGGTGGAGGACATCGTGCCCGGGGACCTCCTGATCCTCTCCCCGGGGGCCTACGTGGCTGCGGACGCCCGTCTCGTCTCGGCACACCGTCTGACCCTGGATGAGTCACCCCTAACCGGCGAGAGCATGCCGCTGGTCAAGGACGCCAAAGTACAGCTGCCTCCCGAGACCCCGCTTGCCGACCGGGACAATATGGTGTTCATGGGCGCCTCCGTGACCGGGGGATGGGGCCGCGGCCTGGTGACCGCCACGGGCGTGGCGACCCAGATGGGCGAAGTCCACACCCTGATCGAAGGCACCCAGACGCCGGATACGCCGATGGAGCGGCAGCTGGACGACATGGGCCGCCAGCTGGCCCTTATCAGCGGCGGAATCTGCGTCGGGGTATTCGGGCTCGGCCTACTGCGCGGCTACGGCTGGCTCCCCATGCTGAAGGCGGCGACCTCGCTGGCGGTGGCCGCCGTCCCGGAAGGGCTGCCTGCGGTGGCCACGACTACGCTGGCCCTGGGGCTGCGCCACATGCGCCGTCAGCATGTGCTCATCCGGCAGCTCGACGCGGTGGAAACCCTCGGCGCGGTGCAGGTCTTCTGCCTGGACAAGACGGGGACCCTGACCCTCAACCGCATGACGGTGGTCGCCCTGTGCGCCGGCGACCGGCAGATCCGCGTCAGGGACGGGAAGCTCTTCCGCGCGGATGCCCCTCTGGTCCCCGCCGAGCACCCGGAGGTCCAGCGCCTCCTGGAGATCGTCGCCCTCTGCAGCGAGACCGAGGTCGAAGACGGGCCGGACGGCCCGGTTCTCAAGGGCTCCCCCACCGAGAATGCCCTGGTCCGTGCGGCGCTGGACGGCGGCATCGACGTCCAATCCCTGCGGCGGGAGCGACCGCGGGCGCAGCTGCAGTATCGCACGGAGGACCGCCACTTCATGCGGACGTTCCACCAGATGGGAGAGGGCCGCACCCTGCTGGCGGTCAAGGGCAGTCCCGAGCAGGTGCTCGCCATGTGCACCAACGTGATGATTGATGGTGAGATTCGACCGCTGGACGACGGGCACCGGGCGACCGTCTTCGCGGCGAATGCGCGTCTGGCGGGAGAGGCGCTGCGTGTCCTCGGCGTGGCCTTCGTGGAGAGCGGCGAGGGGGAGAAGGTCAGAAAGAAGCATCTCGTCTGGCTGGGCCTGATCGGGATGCGCGACCCCTTGCGTCGGGACATGCCGCGGCTCATGCGGGACTTCCACGATGCCGGCATCGAGACCGTCCTGGTCACCGGAGACCAAAGCGCCACCGCCTACGCCGTCGCCCGCGAGCTGAATCTGGCAAGGGACGGCAACCTGGAGATCCTGGACTCGGACTCCCTGGAGCAGCTCGACCCGGAGATCCTCGCCGGGGTGGTGGACAAGGTGGACGTGTTCGCCCGGGTCAGTCCCGGCCACAAGCTCCGGATCGTGCAGGCCCAGCAGCGTGGCCAGCGGGTCGTCGCCATGACCGGCGACGGGGTGAACGACAGCCCGGCACTCAAGGCCGCTGACATCGGGGTCGCCATGGGCGGCTCCGGCACGGACGTGGCCCGATCCGTGGCGGATGTGGTGCTGGAGGACGACAACCTGCACACCATGCTGGAGGCGGTGCGCCAAGGGCGGACCATCTACGGCAACATCCGCAAGACCCTGCGATTCCTCCTCTCTACCAACCTGAGCGAGATCGAGGTCATGGTGGCGGCGGTGGGACTCGGGCTCGGCGAGCCGCTCACCCCCATGCAGCTCTTGTGGATCAACCTGATTTCGGACATCTTTCCCGGCCTCGCCCTGGCGGCGGAGCCCCCCGAGTCCGACGTCATGAAGCAGCCTCCCAGGGATCCCCGGGAACCGATCCTGCGCCGCGAGGACCTCTGGCAGACGAGCCGCGAGTCCCTGATCATCACCGCCGGTGCCCTGGGCAGCTATCTCTACGCCCTCTCGCGCTGCGGCGCGGGTCCGCAGGCCAGCAGCCAGGCCTTTATGACCCTCTCGTCGGCGCAGCTGCTTCATGCCTTCGCCTGCCGGTCAGGCCGCACCAGCATCTTCGACCGCAGCGGGCGGCCCCCCAACCCCTACCTCAGCGGGGCCGTCGGCATCTCCCTCGTCGTCCAGATCCTGGCCGCACTGGTGCCCGGGCTGCGCACCCTCCTGGGCATCACCCCCTTCACCGCCCCTGATGCCTTGGTGATGTGCGCGGGCAGTGTGGCCCCACTGCTGGTCAACGAGCTGCTCAAGACCGCGACCAGGCGATCGGGTGAGGAGCGCCTCACCGCCTTCGAAGCAGGAGAAACCGCATGACAAGGGACGATTACGTCTTCACCTCCGAATCGGTCACCGAAGGTCACCCGGACAAGCTGAGCGACGTCATCAGCGACGCCATCGTGGACGCCTACCTGACGGAAGACCCGCTCTCCCACGTCCGGGCGGAGTGCGCGGTCGCCAAGGGGGTGCTGTTCGTGGCCACGCGCTTCGCCTCGGCGGGCACCGTGGACGTGGCCGACGTCGCCCGGCGGACCATCGGATACGTCGGCTACACGCCCGAAGAGTTCTCCGCCGAGGACACCACCGTCATCACCAGCCTCTCCCAGGCCCCCCCGGACGAATACGACGGGCGCGACGAACGCACGCTCGCCTCCGACGAGCTCGATACCATGCTGGCGGGCAGCCAGGCCACGGTCTTCGGCTACGCCTGCAGCCAGACAGATGTGCTCATGCCCTTGCCGATCTGCCTTGCCCACCGCCTCGCCATCCGCTTGACCCAGGTGCGCCGGGATCGCCTCGTGACCTACCTGTGTGCCGACGGAAAGACCCAGGTCGGGGTCGAATTCCGGCAGGGCCGACCCTCCCGAATTCACAGCATCGCCCTGATCGCAGCGGTCTCTGCGGAGGGCGCCCCGGATTCCCGTACGATCACCGACGACCTGCGGCAGAGCGTGATCGAGCCGGTGTTCGCCGGCGAGCCCGTGCGCCCGGACGCGGCCACACGGATCTTCGTGAACCCCGACCGCCGCTTCCTGGTCGGCGGCCCAGCCCGGCACGCGGGACTGACGGGGCGAAAGAACCAGGTGGATACCTACGGGGAGTTCGCCCGCCACTCCGGCGCCGCCCTCAGCGGCAAGGACCCCTCCCGTATCGACCGATCCGCGGCATACGCGGCCCGATACGCGGCCAAGAACCTGGTGGCCGCCGGGTTGGCGGACGAGTGCGAGGTCCAGCTGAGCTACGCCATCGGCCTGCCGGGCCCGGTCAGCGTGCACGTGCGCACCTTCAATAGCGGCCGCTTCGACGACGTCGAGCTCAGCAGGCGAGCCAGGAACGCGTTCGACTTCCGCGTCGCCCCCATCCTGCGGGAGCTCGATCTGCGCCGCCAAAGCGTCCTCCACCAGGGCCGCTTCTATCAGCGCCTGGCGGCCTATGGACACATGGGCCGCACGGACCTCGACCCGCCTTGGGAGCGGACAGACAGAGCCGATGCGCTGGCGGGATGACGGGACCCAAAGCGAGGCGGGGCAACCCCTCGGAGCTGAGCGACCATCTCAACGCTGAGTCCTGCGCCACCGCCCGCGCAGGAGACGCGAGCATGTTCAGCGACGAGCGATTGGTGATCCTGGATGCGGATGGAACCACTATCGATGCCTTCGAGGCCATCGACAAGACGTTCGCCCACCACGGCATGGATATCGGTGACCTGGAGCGGTTCCAGAAGCGGCGCCACCTCTTCAAGTACCTGGGCGGGCTAAAGGAGTTCCCCAACAATTTCAAGCGGCAGATCGGGACGAAGCGCCGCAGCCAGCTTGTCGCCACCTTGACGGACGTCTACCGGGAGGAGGCCCGGCTCTACCCCGGCATCGAAGCCCTCATCCAGCGACTCATGACGGCCCCCGATATCCGGTTGGGGCTGGTCACCCGTAATAT
>Ga0315540_10002026_pt1 | contig 11477 bp, 11 predicted proteins | sample SalMarSW160110MG_FD_203677 | JGI IMG/M metagenome (GOLD analysis project Ga0315540, IMG submission 203677) | Salt marsh sediment microbial communities from the Plum Island Ecosystem LTER, Massachusetts, United States - Salt Marsh Sediment SW1601-10 ... | reverse complement strand
AGCCCTCCGTGTTCTCACGGAAGATCAGGAAGTCGATCTCCCGCTCCCCCTTCAGGGGGCAGAGGTCCGGCGCCCTCAGGCGGACGGGACGGAGGTTGATGAACAGGTCCAGGCGAAAGCGCAGCCCGAGCAGGATGTCGCGGGCGTGCTCGTTGCCCGGGACGCGCGGATCGCCCACCGCGCCGAGGAGGATGGCATCGAAGTCGTCGCGGAGACGGACGAAGGTCTCCTCGCCCAGGGTCTCGCCCGTGGACAGGTAGTGGTCGGCGCCGTGCGGGAAGGTCTCGAGCTCGAGCTCGGCTAGCCCGGCCTCCTGCACGGCGTCCAGCACGCGCCGAGCCTCCCGCAGGACCTCGGGGCCGATCCCGTCGCCCGGGATGAGGGCCACCCGGATCACGGGTGCGCCCCCCTTCCGGTCCGGACGGGGCCGACCCTCGGCGCCCGCGCGCTCAGCCGCTCGAGTGGCTCAGCGTCCAGGTGTAGGCGGCCACGGCCCGGACCTGGTCGTCGGTGAGGTCCGCCCCGGCCCTGGGCGGCATGGGGATGCCGGTCGAGGAGCGCTCGGCGGACACGCCCTTCTCGATCGTCGCCGCGATGCCCTTGTACGAGCCGTCCGAGTGCTGCCACTGCCCGTCCGTGAGGCTCGAGCCGAGCCTGGGGAGCCCCTTGCCGTCGGGCCCGTGGCAGGTGTAGCACAGCCCGTTCCCACCGAACAGGCGCTTGCCCTCGCGCACCATGTCGGGCGTGACGCCGGCCGGCAGGGCCTGGAGCGACGCCACGCCCGAAGGCGCAACGGTCGTCTCCGCAGGGACACTCCACATCCATCCCGCGACCAGTGCCGGCACCAGCATGACTCTGAGGCTCCGCATCGTCGCCTCCCGGGCTGCGTCGGTCCGTGGAAGCCCCTTCAGGGGGCCGCTCGCTCACCTGTCCGCCGCCCGGCCGCACGCCGGGCAGTACCGCCATTCCGCTTCCAGCTCCTCGCCACACGCCGCGCAGCGAGGCATCTCCTGGTCCGCACCGCAGTAAGGGCAGAACCGGGCCTCCCGGTTCCGGGGCAGCTCCGCGCCACACGCGCGGCAGGCGGCCGCCTCCGGCGCGCCCTCACTCCCGGGTTCCTCCGCCCCCGCTTCCGCGGCCGGCCGCTCCGTCCTCTTCGACCCCCGGGCCGCCCCCTGGCGGCGCCGGCCGCCGAGTGCCGGGCCCAGCCCCACCATCGAGGCCGCGAACCCGTCCAGCACGGCGAGCTCGGGCTCGGGGCAGGTCAGCTCGCGCCCGACCGCCTCCCGCAGCCCCTCGTCCATCACCTCGACCAGCTCCGGCTCGTTCAGCATCGCGAGCAGGGCGAGATCGTACTCGGCCTTGGTGGCCAGGTCGAGCTCCCCCCGGCAGCTCCGGTAGGAGACGAAGCGCGCGCGCACGTCCTCGACCGTGAGCGTCCCGTTCGGGTCCACGCCCGCGGCCGCCATCCGGCGAGCCAGGAAGCGCCCCAGCGCGACCGCGCTCACCGCTCGATGCGCAGGATGCCCGCCCGGGCCGAGGCCCGGAGGAACCGCTCCGGATCGTCGTCCGGGACGGACATCCCCGTCAAGCTGCGGACGACGCGCGCGGCGTCCCGCATGTAGTCGAAGATGGAGACGTTCGGATCGATGGAATCGTCACGCATGGCCTGAACGATGGCCGCCCAGTCACCGGCGTAAAGCTTGCCGTCACGGGCTCTTACGATGTGAACGTCCGGGTTTCTGGCTTCGGGCCTGCCCCGCTCCAGGACGAACAGGTCGAGCTGGTTCCGATCGGGCACGGAAGGGCCCGCCGACCCGGGATCGGCGGCCGCCTCGACCTCCGCCAGCAGGCGCTCCTCCGGCGCCGGCTCCTCGGTGAGGATCTCGAGCTGGCGCATGAGGGGCTCGATGGCGTCGGCGTCCGGCGGCAGGCCCCGGAAGCCTCTCAGGAGCTCCACGGCGCGCCACACGGCCAGCGGATCCCACATCCGGTCGGGCGGCACCCGCTCGAACTCCTCGAGGGCCCGCTCGTAGTCGCCCCGGTCGTACAGGAGGTTTCCGTAGAACACGCGGGCCTCGTGGTGTTCCGGATGGCGGGCGAGGGCGCCCTCGAGGAGCGGAAGCGCTCCCTCGGCGTCGCCCATCTGGTAGAGCGCGTAAGCCAGCTCGGCGGCGGCCTCCGCCACGGTCACGTCACCGGCCGTCGGGACGCCGTCCGCCCCGACCCGGACTCCCTCGTCGGAGGACACGTCGTCGGTGGACGCGCCGGCGGCGGCCTCCGCCGCGCCGAGCGCCATCCGGTAGAGGGTCACCGCGCGCTCGTACAGCTCCTCGCGGTAGAGAGCCCGCGCCATGGCGAGGAGCAGGTCGGGGTCGGAGCCGAAGCCGAGCTCGAGCACGCGGCCGAAGCAGCGAAAGGCGCGGGCACGCTCGCCCAGCTTGAGCAGGACGTCGCCCAGGCCGACGAGGGCCTCCTCGTGGTCCTCTTCGAGCCCCAGGGCCCGGACGAACGCCTCACGCGCCCATGCGTACGCCTCGCGGGCCAGCTGGGTGTAGCCCAGCGACACCCACAGCTCCGGCGACCCGGGGTGGAGCGCCAGCCCCTCGTGCAGGGTCTGGAGGGCCTCGTCGAAGGCGCCGCGGTCGTACTCGTCCTGCGCGCGGGCGTCGTACTCCTCCCACTCCCACAGATCCCGTCCCATCGCCCGGTCCACCTCCGTCCGAAATGCAGTCCCCTAAGGATATCACTTCGCGATCGCGCCGTCCCGTCCCCCGTCCCCGGCCGGCCGCGCTCCGCTCGACGCCGCGTCGCCGGGAGCCGACCCGGGCCCCGGCCTGTGGAGCTCGAGCCGGGTCACGCGACGGTCGCGCGTCTCCAGCACCTCGAGCACGGCCGGGCCGAGGGGCACGCGCTCCCCCGGCTCGGGAATGTGCCCCAGCTCGCCGATCACGTAGCCGGCCACCGTGTCGTACTCCTCTCCGACCTCGGGGAGGTCGAACTCCTGCTCCAGGTCCGAGAGGGCCGCCCCGCCGTCCACGAGGATGCGGCCGTCCAGCTCCACCCGGATCTCGGCCTGGGCAATGTCGTGCTCGTCGTAGATGTCTCCGACGATCTCCTCGACGAGGTCCTCCAGGGTCACGATGCCGTCCGTGCCGCCGAACTCGTCCACCACCACCGCCATGTGGACCTTGTGGCGCCGCAGCTCGGCCAGCAGGTCGTCCACCGGCTTCGTGTCGGGTACGAAGTAGGCCTCCCGGGCGGCGCGGTCCGCCCGGAAGCCGCTCCGGTCCTGCCGGCGCAGCCACGGGAGCAGGTCCTTGACCAGCACCACGCCCACGACGTCATCGATCGACTCGCGGTACACCGGGAGCCTCGAGAAGCCCGAATCGGCCGCCGCCGCCAGCACCTCGTCCAGGCTGGCGTCGTGCCGGACGGCGACGATGTCGGTGCGCGGCGTCATGACCTCGCGCGCCACCGTGCGCGTGAGCTCGAACACGCCGTGGATCATCGCCTCCTCGTCCTGCTCGACCACCCCGCCCTCGAGGCTCTGGTGCAGGAGCATCTGGATCTCCTCCGGACTGTGGATGTGCTCCCCGCCCCCGGCCGAGCCCCACCCGAACGCCCGCACCACGAGCCCCGCCGAGCTGTTCAGGAGCCACACGGCGGGCGCGGTCAAGCGGTTGAACAGGTTCAGAGGCACGGCCACGTAGCGGCTCACGGTCTCGGGGCGCAGCAGCGCGGCCGTCTTGGGCGCCAGCTCCCCGAGCACGATGTGCAGGAAGGTGATGAGCGCGAAGGCGATCGCCACGGCGACCCCGTGGGTCGCGATCCCGGACCAGAAGCCGGGCAGGCGGGCGAACAGGCCGGAGAGGGTGTCGGCGATGGCCGGCTCGCCGATCCAGCCCAGCCCGATCGAGGCGATCGTGATGCCGAGCTGCGTGCCGGAGATGGACCGGTCCAGGTCGGCCTGTGCCGCCTGGACGGCGCGAGCCAGGAGGTCGCCCCCCTCGGCCAGCTCCTGAATGCGCGTGCGGCGCGCCTTGACCAGGGCGAACTCGGCCGCCACGAAAAAGCCGTTCGCCCCCACGAGGAGCAGAACGGCCAGCAGCTTGAAGGCTAGAGCCGGATCCATCCGAGAAAGTGGGATTCGCCGACCGCGGACGCGGAGTCCGCCGGGCTCGAATCCGATCGAGTCGGCGCGTCAGGCCCGGAACCGTACAGCGGCTCCCGGGCCGACGCATCCCGCCGATGCGACCGTCGGTCAGGCCGGTTCAGGCTGCGGTGACCTCGTCGGTCTCGACTTCGTCCCAAGCAGCGCGCGCATCGGCATCCCCGTGGGGGATCGCCGGACGGCAATACCGATCACCGATCTTCTTCAGCTCGCCCAGCTCCTGACGTGACAGGTTCGGATACCTCTCGGCCAGGAACTCGATCGTATCCTGCATCCACTCTTCCCGCTGGCCGTCCTCGGCTTCGAGGACGCCGCACCGCCGGATGTGGCTGAACAGCTCGTCGCGTGCCCGTTCCAGGTCCGTCGGTTCGTACTTGCCTTTACCCAAACGCTCCTCCGATTCAACTGGTTTCGTGTGATCGCGGATCGTCCTACGCCCCCCGGGCGCGGGAGGTCCCGCATGCTTGAATATACCGGCCAAAGCGGAGGCGGGCAAAACCGCCGGGGCCCGGCGGACCCTGTTCCCGCCCCCGGGTTTCGCTAACTTGAGGGACGGTCGGATCCACCCGGGTCCGGCCGGGCCGCGCCGCGCCGCGGAACCCGCCGCGGCGACCCGGGCACGGCCCAACCGGCGCGTGGCCGAGGGGCCACGGTTCAGAGGTCCACCATGTATTCAAAGATGCACCGCTCGCGGGCGCTGGTCGTGGCGCTGGCGCTCCTCGCGGTCGGGTCCGTCCAGGCCCGGGCCCAGGACGTCCGCTACGAGACGGAGACCACCTTCAAGCTGGGCGGAACGCTGGGCGCCGCCGCCCGGTTCATGGGGGTCGGCAAGCCCCACACCGACACGACTTTCCTCAAGGGCAACGTCCTGCGCATCGACAGCGGCGACCGGTCGAAGATCATCGACCTGGACCGAGAGATGTTCATCGACGTCGACCACGCGAAGAAGGAATACAGCGTCCTCACCTTCGACGAGTTCCGGAAGCGCCTCCAGGAGGCCGCGGACCAGGCCAGTCAGGAGGCCGCCGGCCAGCAGGAGGACACCGCCTCGGCGCCGTCCGGGGCGCCGGCCGACTCCAGCCACGTGAAGGTCACCGGCAGCGTGAAGCTCGACCGGACGGGCAAGACGCAGACGATCGACGGCCACGAATGCGACGAGGCCGTGCTCAGCATGACCGTCCAGGGGGCGGACACCGTGAAGTCCGACACCGCCACCCTGTACGCGACCTCGGACATGTGGCTGGCGAAGGACGTGACGGCCTACGACCAGGTGCACGCCTTCTACAAGAAGCTGGCGGAGAAGCTGGGTGAGTCCTGGCGCGCCTCGACCGCCGGCATCGGCAAGCTCCTGGCGCAGTCCAGTCCCGAGGCGGCCGACAGCTACGCGAAGCTGGCCACGGACGCATCCAAGCTCGAGGGCGCACCGATGCTGACGGTCCTGAAGATCGAGACCGAGGCCAGCGGCAAGAGCGCGCAGGAGGCCCAGAAGAAGGAGGACTCCGGCGGCGGCGGCCTGGGGGGATTCTTCAAGAAGAAGATCGAGAAGAAGATCGAGAAGAAGGTGGAGGGGAACGACCAGGCCGGTCGTGCCCTCCTGTTCCAGAGCACGACCAAGCTCCAGGACCTGTCTACCGCCTCGCTGGACGCGAGCCTGTTCCAGCCTCCGGCGGGCTACACGAAGGTGGAGATGCCGGCGGGGGCGCTCCCGATGGACTGAGCGCGTCGGCGGGGGCGACGGAGTCGGGCCGTACGGTGCCCGGCTCCTCGCCCGGCCGGTAGTCCTTCAGGTAGAGATTCAGCCTGCCCACCTTCATGGATGTCGCCAGCTGGACCACCACGTGCCGTTCGTCGTCGCTGAAGTACACTTCCGCCTTGCCCCCCTCGCCGAACATCCCTCCGGTCCTGATGATCGGATGGACGACGACGGTCCGGAAGCGTCCGGCGGGGACCGTGATGGTCTCGCGCCGGAGCACCTCGAGCACCACGGGGTTCCCCTCGGCCTCGAAGTAGCGGGCGAAGCGGTACGTCGTGCCAGGCGCGAGGGACAGCGTGCGGGCGAAGTACAGGAAGGCGATCTCGTCCAGGGCGGCCGGGGGCATCGGCATCCCCTCGTCCCGGTCGTCGTCACCGGGCGGCGAGCGCCAGCCCCCGTCGTCGGCCCGGTCGAAGCGCCAGTAGCGCCCCGCGCGCTGGTCCAGGCAGTACCTGCGGTCTCGACGGTAGCTTCCCTCCCTCAGGTGCTGCTCGAAGCGCAGGGACCGGAAGGGCCGTGGCGCGATCCAGCTCACCTGACGATCGTCCAGGTGATAGAAGAAGGTGCCGCCCCGGAGCGCCATGGCGACGCGCCAGGTGGGCGTCCCCCGGATCGTGTCGGCCGCCTCGACCGCCAGGGAGGCGCCGCCCACCTTCACCGGACCGAGGGTCACGGCGTAGGTGGCCCGCTCCCCGACGCGGAAGGGCCAGGCCGCCTCCGCGGTGGTGTCGGGGGCCAGCGTGTCGACCCGGGTCGTGTCGGCCCCGGCGGCGGGCGCCGTCGCCAGGAGCACGGCGGCCGCGGCGGCCGCGGCGGCCGGCAGCGTGGGAACGGCGCGAGCCCGCCGCGTCACCCCGACCCGCCTCCGGCCTCCAGCGCCTGCTCCGGCCCGTCGCCGCCGCGCGCGGCCCTGCGCAGCCCGCGGTCCAGGCCGACCCTGACCAGCCCCCACAGCTCCGGGAGGGCCCGGAACCGGCTCTCCCTATAGCGGCGCGTGTAGGTGAGCGGGAACTCCACCTCCTCCACCCTGCGGGCGTGAGCGAGGACGCGGACGAGCAGCTCGGCGTTGGCCGCCCACCCCTGGTGCCGCAACAGCCGACCGTCCGCGCCGGACGCCTCCCGGAGTGCCCGCTCCAGCAGGAACAGCCGGTAGAGCCGGAACCCGCCGAGGGGATCCTCCACCTCGTGGGCCGCCGGGAGCGAGCGGGTCAGGAACGAGGCTCCCGCCCGGCCCAGCCGCACCGCGGTCGGGGGCCTGCGGTCGAGGCGTGGAGCGCCGACCACCAGGTCGGCCCCGCTCCGGAAGCGGCGGATCATTTCCGGGATGGCCTCCGGGGCGTCGGTGAAGTCGGCCTGCAGGGTGAGGAGCGCATCGCGGCGGTGGTAGCCCGAGCGCTCCAGAACCTCCCGGACGATGCGCTCCAGCGAGGCCGCATAGCCCTTGCGAGCCTCGTGGTGGATGAGGGTGAGGGGGAGGATGCGCCGATACGGCTCGAGCGCCCGGTCGGTCCCGTCCGTGGACGCGTCGTCCACGACCACCAGGTGGAAGTCTCCGCCCTGCTCCAGCAGCACCTTTCGGATGCGCCACAGCAGGGGCCCGATCGTGTGCCGCTCGTCGTGGACCGGGAGTCCGATGTAGATCAAGGTGACCTCGTCTTCGTTACATCGCCCGTCGTGGGCCGCGGCCCGACGAGGCCCGGCCCCCCAGCACGTCCCGCAATCCTGCGTACCCTCGCCGCCTCCCTCCGTGCCGGTCAGCGCTCGCCCGGCGCGCCGTCGGCCCTGCGCTCGCCCGGGGGGCGCGTCTTCCAGCGCCGGTGGAACCAGAAGTACTGGCCCGGCCAGCGGCGCACCGCGGCCTCGAGGCGGCCCACCCAGCGGCGGGTGAGCTCCGCCTCGGCGGCGACGGCGTCCCCGGCGACCGCCTCGGCGTCGGGCGCCCCGGCGTGCGCCACCTCCTCGATCTCCGTGCGGTAGCCCTCTCCGTCGCGGACCACGAACCCGAACATCAGCGGCGCACCCGTCCGCAGGGACAGGTACGCCGGGCCGCGAAACGTGGACGCCGGCCGGCCCAGGAAGGGCACGAACACGCCGCGGCTCCCCGCGTCCTGGTCCGCCACCAGAGCCACGACCGCGCCCCCGGCCACAGCCTCCGGGATCCTGTGCCCCGCCCGCGCCATGGTCACCGTCTCGATCCCCAGCCGGCGCCGCAGCCCCTCCAGCCGCCGGTCGAAGCGCCGGTTGGCCTGACGCTTCACCACCGCCAGCACGGGGAGCCCGAGCCCGGCCAGCAGCGCCCCCCCCAGCTCCCAGTTGCCCAGGTGGCCGGTCACGATGATCCGTCCGCCTCCGGGGCTTCCGGCTCCCGCCAGCGCCCCGCGCAGGACCTCGACGCCCCGCGTGCCCGTCACCAGGCGCGCGGGATCCAGGCGTGACATGCGGGCGAGCGCGGCCGCCTCCCGGCCGAAGTGACGGTAGCAGGCCGACGCGGTCTCCTCCACCCAGGCGGCGTCACGTCCCGGAAACGCGGCGGCGATCTGCGGCCGCACCACCTCCGCGCGCACGCCCGCCGCGCGGGCCGCGGCGCCGAGCGCGACGCCCACCGCCTCTCCCGCGCGCGGCGGAAGGGCCGAGAATCCGGCCTCGAGCGCCCTCGCGCCCAGGTACTCGAGCCGACCCCGCGCCCCGCTCACGGCTCGGCGCGGCGGTAGGCGCGAGCCACCAGGGCCTCCTCCCGCCGCCGAAGCGCCACCGCCCGGTAGGCGTCCAGCGTTCGCTCGGCCATGGCCGCGGCCGAAAACGCCCGTACCCGTTCCCGGCCGGCCCGAGCGACCCGGGCGCGAGCCTCCGGATCGGCCAGGAGCCGGAGGATCGCGGCAGCCAGGGCGGCCGAGTCGCCGGGCGGAACCGAGGGGAGGACATCCCCGGCCACGTCCACCAGGCCGCCGGCCCGGGTCAGCACGACCGGGACGCCCGCGGCCAGCGCCTCGAGCGAGGCCGAGCCGAGCCCCTCGCCGCTGGAGGAGAGGACGAACAGGTCGAGCTCGGCCAGGGAGCCGGCCACGTCGGGCAGGTGCCCTGGAAGCGACACCCGCGGCCCCAGACCGAGCGTCTCCGCCAGTCGCTCCAGCTCCGGGCGCAGCGGCCCTTCGCCGGCCACCACGAAGCGCGCTTCCGGGCGCGCGCGCACCACCTCGGCGGCGGCCTGGAGGAGGGTGGCGTGGTCCTTGTGGCCGACCAGCGCCCCGGCCGTCCCCACCAGGAGGTCGCCGGGCCCGGCGCCCGCCGCCCGGCGCAGGCGCCCGGGAGCGCCGGACCCGGAACGGGCATCCGGACCCGGGACGGGGCGGGGCTTCGTCTCCCGGAGGTCCACCCCGTCGTGGACGACGCGCACCCGGGCCGGCTCGAGCCCCCCGGTCACCAGCACGTCGCGGACGGCCCAGGACACGGCCAGCACCACGTCCGCCCGCCTCCACACGGCCGGCGAGCGCAGCGGGAAGTCCAGCCGCCTGGACCCGACCAGCGCGGAACGACCGCCCGCCAGCGCCAGGGCGAGCAGGGAGGTCTGCAGGGCGTGGGAGCTGTGTGCGTGCACGACGTCCCAGCCACCGGCCCCGAGCTCCCGCGCGAGGCCGACCACGGCGGCCGGATCGAGCCCCGTACGCCACCGGAGGGGGACGACCCGGACGCCCAGCGCATCCACCTCCGCGGCCAGTCGGGAATCCGGCCGGGCGGCCAGCGCCTGCTCCAGTCCGCGGCGGGCCAGCTCGGAGACGAGGAGGCGCGCCTGGTTCTGGCCGCCGCGCCACTCCCGCGCCGCATCCACGTGGAGGACGGTCGGGAGGTCAGGCATCCTCGCCCCGCCCCAGCTCCCACAGCTCCAGGTAGGCCAGCAGGCTGGCCTCCGCGGCCAGGAGCTCGTGGGCGAGGCCGGCCCAGCCGTCCAGGAAGCGGCCCTGGAGCAGGTAGCCGCCGAACAGGCGGCCGAGAGCGTGCGCGCAGGCCGAGGCCGGGGTGCCGCGCCGGCCGCGCTCGCGGAGGTCCCTCGCCTTGAGCCGGGCGTACTCGGCCATCTTGGCCTGGTGGTGGGCGACGCTCCGGTAGCTGTAGTGGCGGATCGGGCCCCGCAGCCGCCCGACCGGGCCCGCCACCTCGAGCCCCTCGTGCACGCGCCGCTCGGTCACCCGGAGCGCGTCCTTGCGCGCCAGCCTCAGGTGCCGCTCCCGGTACCAGCCCCGGCGCCCGAACCAGTGGTCCAGGTATCGGGTGTGGAAGGTGATCTCGTAGCCGGCGGGGCCGCCGGCCGGGGTGCCGACCACATCCCGGATCTCCCGGGCGAGCTCCGGGGTGACCTCCTCGTCGGCGTCGAGGACCAGAATCCAGGGGCCGGCCGCGGCCTCGATGGCGCGGCGGCGCTGAGCGGCGTAGCCAGGCCACGGCGGATCCGTGCCGAGCACGCGGGCGCCGGCCTCTCGTGCGATCTCCGGGGTGCGGTCGGAGCTCCCGCCGTCGACCAGCACCACCTGGTCGGCCCACGCCACCGAGGCCAGGGCCCGGTCGATCCGGTCCTCCTCGTCCGTGGCGATCATCGCCACGGACACGCCCGTCGAGCCCGCGCGCCCGCTCACGCGCCGCCTCCGGCGCTCTCCTCCGGCCCGAGGCCACCTCCCGCGGCCTCGCGGTACAGCCGCAGGTAGTCCTCGGCCATGCGGCGCGCCGTGAAGCGCTCCTCCACCCGGGCACGGCACGCCCCCGGCTCGATGCGGTCCAGCTCGGCTACCGCCTCCACGAACTCCTCCTCGCTCGCGCACAGGAAGCCGGTCTCCGGGCTCACCAGCTCGGGCAGGGAGCCGCGCCGGCTGGCCAGGACGGGCGTCCCGGAGGCGAGGGCCTCGATCACCGCCAGCCCGAACGGCTCGTCCCAGCGCACCGGGAACAGGAGCGCCCGCGCGTCCGCCAGCAGCTCCCGCTTGCGCTCGCCGCCCACCATGCCCACCGACCGGATGCTCCGCTCGAACGGGTGTGGGCGCCACCCCCCGGCGATCACCAGCGAAACGCCGGCCGCCCGCGCCACCCGCTCGGCGCGGTCCACCCCCTTCACCTTCCATCGCACCTTGGCCAGGAACAGGAGCCACTCCTCCTTCCTCTCCCGGAAGGTGTAGTCGTCCGGGGAGAGACCGTGGAGGACGTAGCGGCTGCCGCCCATGCGCTCCATGTGGTCGCGGGAGACGAACACCGCGTCGGGCCCGAAGGAGCCCGGCTCCCCGTTCCCGTGGATGGTGGTGAGACGCGGGAGGCCCGTGCGCGCGGCCGCCACCGAGTGGAAGTGGATCACGTCGAGGCCCGGCGGCAGGTGCGCGTCCAGCTCGAACCCGGGCTCGGCCTCGGCCCGGCGCATCACCTTCCGGGGGAGGGCCACGACGTCCGCCGTCCGCGACCGGGAGCCCGGCGGGGTGAGGAGCACGGGCTCGTGTCCCAGCTCGGCCAGGGCGTCGGCGAGCCACACCACCACCCGCTGCGTCCCGCCGTAGCGGCGCACCGGCACGGTCG
>Ga0315540_10002025_pt1 | contig 11478 bp, 7 predicted proteins | sample SalMarSW160110MG_FD_203677 | JGI IMG/M metagenome (GOLD analysis project Ga0315540, IMG submission 203677) | Salt marsh sediment microbial communities from the Plum Island Ecosystem LTER, Massachusetts, United States - Salt Marsh Sediment SW1601-10 ... | reverse complement strand
ACCTATCCTGGGCGGGAATGGCATGGCCGTGTTGCGAGTCTCAGTCAGGCCACGGGTTCCGAGTTTTCGGTACTGCCGCCCCAGAACGCAACCGGCAACTGGGTCAAGGTGGTGCAGCGGATTCCGGTACGGATCGCGGTAGACACCGCCGCCAACGACAAGGTGCTGCGCGCGGGCATGAGCACCGAGGTCGCTATCGACACCGGCAGCTACCGCGCCATCCCGGGCTTCGCCCACGCGATGCTCGATCGCCTGGGCGTGCTCACTGCGAACGCCGCTGACCGTCCGCCCGCAGGCTCATGAGCACGGCCCGCCACCGCGGGCTGATCACCGCATCCATCATGCTGGCGACGGTGATGCAGGCGCTGGACACCACCATCGCCAACGTCGCCCTCCCGCACATGCAGGGCGCACTGTCGGCGACCCTGGACCAGGTGGGCTGGGTGCTCACCTCGTATATCATCGCCGCGGCGATCATGACCCCGCCAACCGGTTTTCTCGCTGCCCGCTTCGGTCGCAAGCGGGTGTTCCTGGCGGCGGTGAGCGGCTTCACCATTGCTTCCATGCTCTGCGGTGCGGCGACCTCACTCAACGAGATGGTGGTGTTCCGCTTGCTGCAGGGCGCCTTCGGCGCGGGGCTGGTGCCGTTGTCCCAGGCGGTGCTGCTGGATACCTACCCGCGCGAGCGCCACGCCTCGGCCATGGCCATGTGGGGCGTGGGCGTGATGGTGGGCCCGATTCTCGGTCCGACCCTGGGCGGTTATCTCACCGAGGTCTACAACTGGCGCTGGGTGTTTTACATCAACCTGCCGTTCGGTCTGCTGGCGCTGCTGGGCATCCTGAGTTTCGTTCCCGAAACCGCGCGCGACCGCGGCCGCCCGCTGGACTGGTTCGGCTTCACCCTGCTGAGTCTCGCCATCGGTACACTGCAACTGATGCTCGACCGGGGCCAGTCTCAGGACTGGTTCACCTCCAGCGAGATTATCATCGAGAGCGTGCTGTCGGCGCTGTTCCTGTACCTGTTCGTGGTCCACATGCTCACTCATCGGCGGCCGTTCCTGGAACCAGGCCTGTTCAGGGATCGCAACTTTTCCATCGGCCTGGTGTTCATTTTCGTGGTAGGCATCATCCTGCTGGCAACACTGGCGTTGCTGCCGCCGTTTCTGCAGAACCTCATGGGCTATCCCGTGGTCACCACCGGGTTCGTGCTGGCACCGCGCGGCGTCGGCACCATGTTCGCCATGCTGCTGGTCGGGCGCCTGTCGGGCAAAGTCGATCCACGGGCTATGATCCTGGCCGGCCTGTGCCTGACCGCAGTTTCGCTGTGGGAGATGAGTCAATTCACGCTTCAGGTCGACGCCTGGAGCATTGTCCGTACGGGCGTCACCCAGGGGCTGGGGCTGGGGTTCATTTTCGTTCCCTTGAGCACCATCACCTTCGCCACCCTGCGGCCGCAATGGCGCAACGAAGGCACCGCCATGTTCAGTCTGATGCGAAACATCGGCAGCAGCATTGGCATATCCGTCATGGTGACCCTGCTGGCGCGCAACACCCAGGCCAATCACGCCCTGTTGTCCGACCAACTGACGCCTTTCAACAGCGCCTTGCAGGCGGCCGGGCATGCCTGGGCCCCGGACACACTCGCAGGCATGCTGGCGCTGAACAGCGAAGTCACGCGCCAGGCGGCGGCCATTGCCTACCTGAGCGATTTCCGCATGATGATGTGGGTGACGCTGCTGGCGCTACCCTTGCTGGCCCTGCTGCGCAAACCGAGCCACCCGGTTGCCGTCGAGCCGGGTTAGTTCACATCCAGGCAACTGATTCGGGCCCCGGTGATCAGGCAGCCCGTTGCGCGTCGCCCTTGATCGCCCGGATCAGCGGATACAGCTGTTCGGTCTCGTCCTGGATGCGGTTCAGTATGAGATCGAACACTTCGCCGGTTTCCTTCAGGAACTCGTCGTGATTGACGACATTCAGCTCCTGTTTGTGCCGTTCACACCACTGTTTCCGGTACTGGTTGAAAATGAGCTTGATTTCCCGGGACCCGCCCATGAACTTGTTCGCCACCTTCTTGGCGCGCTCATCCTGGCTGTTCAGCAGCGTCGTGTAGGTATGGTCCACCGTGTCCAGATGGGCCTGTATTTTTTCGCCGTAACGATAGAACAGCTCACAACAGGTGTCCGTATCGCACATGCTGCGGTCTTTCAACAGGTAGGAAAGAACGTTGGATAATTCGATGATCTCGTGGCTTTGAGCATTCAGCTCATCATAAGTGATCATTAGCTTTTGCCTCCAAACTCCCAATACATCCAAAACACGCCACAGGCGCAGTCGTTAGTGGAAGAATAAGACGCCAGGGTACAATGTCAACGGCACAGGTACTATTAATCGCTTCTTCTGACACACGTCAAACCAGCAATGAATAATTTTCGGGCATTCGCGCGCAGTGCTCAGCTTGTTTGCCTCCGATGCGTGCACCGGGATATGGACATTTGGCTCTAGACAGCAGTTGCCCGTTTGCCCGACCGATTCATGCATTCCGGGCTGATCATCCGCCAACGGCGCGCCGCAACGAAATCTTCCGCCATTACGCGGAACTCGACGCGTAGCATGCGTTTCACGGGTGGCTCACGCATGCGGGCGCCACATCATGGGGCAGTCCGGCAGTTCTTTATCGTTCCTCGCCAAAAAAATGGGCTATCCTGAGTATTGATCCCGTTTTCGATAGCAATATCCCGAGAAATCCGCGACTAAAGGGATTATAGGAATGAATACGATGACGAAACGCGGGGCCGCCATTATTCTAACGTGCGTCGGCTCCTTCAGCTCGATAAGCGCAAATGCCTGGTGGAGCGATGATGATTACTATGATCGCTGGTACGGGGGCCCATGGTACGGTGGTGGCTACCCAGGCTACGGCCCGTACGGCTACCGCCGCTACGGTTGGTACGGTTACCCCGGTTACGGCTGGGGCAGCTACCCGGGATACGGCCATGCCAAAACGATCATCGTGATCCCGCAGATCAACGAAAAACCAGACAAATCGGAAGAACCCAGGCTTCCCAAATAGCGCCGTCGGTCACCCGTAAGCCTGGGCTTTTCAGCCAAGCGTGAATCTCTGCCAGCGGCCGGAATAATTCCAATGGACTTTAATTAGTTCCTACATGTAGCTGAAAAATATATCATCGAAAAACCGGATTGATCAGCAGCGGCGCCAACCGGCCGGCACGCCAGTTCGGGCGACAAGCACAATCAGGGTACTCGCGGGTGAACCGTATCGGTGTTCGCGCAGACGCCGACCGATTGCGAGTGATTCCGATCACCGCTGCGAAGTGAGAACTCATCGAAAATAACTATAATAGTAGAAGGGCTGAGATGAATGTGTCGTTTCGCCCTTTTCAGTGTCAGGAGGAAAACAGCGATGAAAAAAGCAGTAATGACGTTAGGTGGCGTCGCACTGGCAGCCATTCTCTCGCTTGCAGCCATGCCGGCGAGCGCATGGTGGGGAAGTGGCTGGGGCGACGATTATTATGGTCCCTGGGGTGGCGGCCCATGGTATGGGTATCCCGGTTATGGCTGGGGTGGCTACCCGGGTTACGGCTGGGGGGGCTACCCCGGTTATGGCTGGGGCGGCTACCCCGGTTATGGCTGGGGCGGCTACCCCGGTTATGGCTGGGGCGGCTACCCGGGCTATGGCTGGGGCTATCCCGGTTATGGCTGGGGCGCCCCGCAAACCGTGGCGCCGGTACAACCGTCAACCGGCAAGGAGATGGCGAAGTAAGGCCACTCCGCAGGCAACTGGCAGGGACGGGGCGTATCGCGCGCTGTCCCTGCCCGCAATAAAGTTAACCGGGTTCTGAGCGCCTGTATCGCGCTCACGATTTCTGTTGCCGCGGATTTAAAACGGAACGGGCGCAGGATAATCCCGGAAAGGCCCGACAGGGTCCAGCGGCCCGGGGGTCAGCACGGGGTCATCCACCGGCCAGACCGGCTGTTGCGGCATCATCCCCTGCTTGTAGGCAGCCAGGGTTTTCTGCAGCGACTCCGACTCCTGCTGCGGAGCCATCCAGCCAAACATGTCAATCAGCTGCTGTTGCACCCGCGCGGCCTCGTCAAATTGCCCGTCGGCGGCGGCGGCCAGTGCAAGCACTGCGATGTTGGACGGCGAAGGCTGGCTGGGGGCCAGTGCATTGGCGAGCGACAGCGCGGCCACACTGTCGCGAACAGCGGGATCCTTGCTCAGCGCGCGCAAGCGCGCCAGGGCATATTTAAGCTCAGGCCGCCGCGGCCAGGCCTTGACCCGTTTTTCCAGTTCGGCGGCGATTTCCGCGTCGGTCTCGCCGGCACGGTGTCGTGCAACCAGTTCCAGCAGTCGCGCCGGTGGTATGTCCTTGTTGGCTGCCAACGCGGCCTGGTACTGCTGCGCGGCTTCCCGGTAGGTCCCAGCCTGGAACAGCAGGTTACCGAGATAGAAACGGGCGCCTTCGTGTTTCGGGTCGAGTGCCAGGACCCGGCGGTACAGGGCAGCCGCCTGCTCGGTGTTGCCCTGGGCCTCGCGTAGAACAGCAAGCAGGAAGTTGGCCAGTACCTGTTGCTGATCGCGCGCGAGCACGTGGTTGAGTTGCTTTTCGGCGGCATCGGACTGTCCGCCGAGATACAGCGCACGGGCATAACTGACGCGTGCCGCGAGATTTTCCGGATCGACCTCAAGCCCTTTCTCGAACTGCTCGATCGCGGTCTGGTAATCGCGCTCCACGATGGCTTTCATGCCTCGACTGAAATCCTTGCGCGAGGTTTGCAGTACATTGTTCAGTTCCGCCACCAAGGGGTCGTCGGCATCGGGACGTTTCAGTTTGAAACGGGCCAGGTGTTCGCGCGCGAGCCGCTCTTCGCCGAGATGCCGATACGCCTGGGCAAGCGGGTAATGGACGCCGCTGGCCTGCGGATCGATTTTCAGCGCCTCGGTCATGTGACTGACCGCGGCCTTATAGTCGCGCTTGAGCAGATCGACCTGCCCCAGGTAAAACAATGCCGCAGCGCGCAGACCGGGTTCGGCAGCCGCGGTCTGCAGTGCGGCTTGTGCCTTGTCCAGCTGGTCGGTGTCGAGCCAGAGCTGTCCCAGGCGCAGGTTCAACGGCGCATAGTCAGGCTTGAGTTCCAGCGCCCGTTGCAAGCGCGACAGCGCGGTATCCGTCTGTCCCTGGGTAAGCGCCAGGTAACCGGCGTAGTAACTCCAGCGGAATTCATCCGGCTGCAGGCTGCGCGCGTTTTCCCAGCACAGTGCGGCAGCCCGGTTGATGTCGACCAGCTGGTACAGCGCGGCGAGTTTTCCGTAACCGACGGCGAGATTACCCGCATCGGTATTGGCCGCGGCGAGCAGTTCCGCGAGCCGCTCGCGGGTCGCGGTAATCGATTCCTGCGCCACCCGTTCGGCTCCGGAGATGTCGGCCTCGGGCACCGGTGTGAGCGTGCCGGTCCACGCCGCAGGCAGTTGCGCCACGGCATCGGCCGAGACCCGCAAGGGCAGGCTGAGGATCGTAATACCGGATAACAGGGCGAGCCAGCGGACTACACCGCGTCGCGACCCGGCACGCAGCGGACGCTCCGCTGTCACGTACCGGTTTCCGGTTGGGTGATCGTTAACGTTGTGTCGACGTGCTGCGGCACCAGCGCCTGGGTGGCACCATCCGGCCAGGTGATGCCGAGCTTGTCCACCGTCGTACTGTCGCCCAGCCCGAAGGTGACCGGCAACTCCACCTGGGACAGATAAGAACGGCTGGGCATCACGGTGCGATACTGGGTGACGCCACCGGCGGTCAGGGTCACGCTCGCGCCAATGGCATCGCGATTGGGCGCCTTGCCCACCAGTTTCAGACGCAGCCAGTGGTGGCCGAGCTGCTGGTCGTTACGCAACAGCACCGCGGGACGTCCGTTCTGACTGATCAGCAGATCGAGATCGCCGTCACCGTCGATGTCTGCAAACGCCGCCGCACGCCCGACCAGCGGGCGGGAAAGGTCACCTGGATCGGCCACCGGCACCAGCGGCGCAGCGCAGGAGGTCCCGCAGTTCCAGAAAAGCTGCGCCGGCTGGGCGTAGTGCTGGCTGGCCTGCACCTTGTTGATTTCGTGCTCCAGGTGGCCGTTGGCCTGCAGCAGGTCCAGGCGTCCGTCGAGGTCGTAATCGAAGAACAGGACACCGAAGGTCAGGCTCAGCCGCGAAGGACCACCCAGCCCCTCGATGACAGCTTCATCGGCAAACGGCGCCTTGCCATCGGCGGTGACGAACAGCGAACTCATTTCATTGGCAAAATTTCCGATGACAATGCCCAGATCGGCATCGTTGCGGTAGCGGGCCGCGTCGATGCCCATGGCGCCGGTCGCCTTGCCGCGCGGATCGTAGGCCAGGCCCTCGAAGGCACCGATCTCCTCGAAGCTGCCGTTGCCCCTATTGTGAAACAGGAAATTGCGCGCCGTGTCGTTGGCGACAATCAGGTCCAGCCAGCCGTCGCCATCATAGTCCACCGGGATGACACTCAGCCCCTTGCCCACCGGCAGACCCGATACCGGGTCGTGCACCTGGATGCCCGCCGCGCCCGAAACATCGGTGAAATGTCCGTCACCGTCGTTGCGGTAGAGGTAGCTGTCCGTGCCGGTAAAATTGTTCGGTGCGCCGTAGGCGCGCCCCAGACCGGCGAGGCGAAAATCGATCTCCAGGTCCGCCTCGCGCGTCCAGCTGACGTAGTTGAGCGCGAACAGATCAAGATCGCCGTCGCCATCGTAATCGAAAAACGCCGCGCCGGTCGTCCACATGTCATCGCGCCCGGCGACGCCGGCCGCGTCGGTCACTTCGCGAAAATGCCCGTGCTCATTGTGGAACAAATGGTTCGCTTTCAGCGAGGAAAGAAACAGATCATCCCAGCCGTCACCATCATAGTCGCCAACAGCAACGCCCATGCCGTAGGTTTCGACAGCCAGCCCGACCTCCTTGCTGACGTCCTGAAAGTGCCCGCCGCCGTCGTTGCGATACAGCGCCTGGGTCGGCACGCTGCCGTCCCCGGGGTGGTCGGGCCAGTATCGGAAGTTGACCAGAAAAAGGTCCTGGTCGCCGTCGTTGTCGTAATCCAGGAACGCGGCGCCGCTGCCGATGGTTTCCGGCATGAGCCGCTCGCCATAGGCGCCGTTGACGTGGGTAAAGCGAATGCCGGCAGCCTGTGTCACGTCGCTGAAGTGCACCGCGGGCGGCTGTCCTGCCGGTGCCGCCGCCTGTGGCGGCACGATTTCAACTTCCGCCACCGGCTCAGGCTGCTGGGGCTCGCGCGTTAACAGGTACGCAGCGCCCCCGCCAAACACCAGCAGCAGGCCTATTACCATAAGCGATCGGCGAAAGGCGCGGCGGATGGCCGCTTCACCTGCGTTGAGTGGCCTTGGAGTGTTTTCCCGTTTCATGCGCGCAACGGCCGCCGCGCCGGACAGCGCCGCATGCTGAAAGCAGCGGGCGCACGCCCATTGGTAACTTTACGGATAGTCATGTTTGCCTGTCATCCCATGCGTTGTTTCGGCAGCCACGGTGGTCGGGGCACGTGCCGGCGGTTCGGCCTGGCGCAGATCGTAGATCGCCACCGCCTCGGCGGCATGATTGGCGGCCGGGTTGCTGCGGCGGTGGCGGGAAACCGCACGTTCGATGGCCTGGTCATCGGTGCGGTATCGCTCGTGCAACTCGCGGTGCAGCGCCGCCTGTTGCGGCTGACCCAGTTCTGCATACACCAGCGCCAGATTGAAATGGGCGGTGGCGTTTTCCGGGTCCAGCGCCAGTACCTGGTCGAAGCGCGTGCGCGCCTTGTCCAGCAGGGCCGTGCGCGCCGCCTTGCGGGCCGCACCGCGCTCCTTGCGCGCGCGTTCGAACAAGGTGCGGCCAAGTTCGTTCAGCATGTTGTAGTCGCGGCTGAAATCAAAGCCTCGTTCACGTGCGGACTGGAAGCCGGTATCGGCGAGGGCGGTAAGGTCTTCGATAGCCTGATCGAGGTTACCCTGTTGCCGCTCCACCAGCGCGGAGAACCACGTCAGGGTCCAGGGTGGCGGCGGTGGATCGAAGCCGGCGGCCCGGCGCAGCGCGGCGGCTGCGTCTTCCACCCTGCCCTCCTTGTAATAGACGCGGGCCAGATTCAGGGGACCGTCGGCCCGCCCCAGGTGCTCGACCTGTTCGAAGGCCGCGGTGGCCGCACGCAGCTCGCCCTTGTTGCCCCCGCTGTTGCCCTCGCGCAAGAGACCAATGCCGTAGTCGTTCCAGCGTTCCCAGGCAGCGATTGAAACCGGCTCCACCGGCACGCCGGCGTCTTCTGTCACCGGCAGCGTTACCTGGTCGACCGCCAGCGTGGTGATGGGCAGGTCGTTGCGCCTGAAGTCGGCTTTCTGGACATGGCGCATGATCCGGGTATCGAACTTGCGGTACTGCAGTTTCGCCTCGATGGTCACAGGTTCGACAGCATCCGGCGGGATGGTCACCGCATAATGGACCACGGCCGCCGCGCCTGGCGGTATCTGGTGGTTGTACAGCGTCACGAATATGTCCTGTGCATTGCGCCGGTCGATGCGGTTGCCGTCGCGGTCCAGCAGGTAGGCATTCAGAAAGTAGGCCCAGGGGTCGACGTCGCCCTCGGCGCCCAGTGCGCCGGAACGACCGATCACCCGGTCACCGCTTCGGATGGTCACGTCCAGCCAGAGTTCGTTGGAATCGGAAGTGCCCTGGGTCAGCGCGTGCCCCATGCCCAGTGTGCGCACCACCGTTTCGACCAGGTAACTGCGGCCCGGCTGCAGCACGGGCTGTTGCGGGCGCAGCGGCGCATGCAGCGCGCCATCGACGGCCGCGTCTTCGCGGATGCCGAATATATCCACCCGGGCCGCTTTCGACAGCATTTCCCGCCGCGCCTGGTTCTCCTCCTCGGGCCGCCCCAGCATCAGCGGCACCGCGGTGTTGCCGGCCGCAAAGCGATGGTCGTGCACCTTGCGCTCGCCCTGGCCGTCGAAGTCGCGCGCGGCCGGGTCGTCGGAGGCGGTCAGCGGCATATGACACTCTGCGCAGCGCTCTTTCGCCCTGGACGGGTAATAGAAACTGTCCACCCGGTGACCAGAGACACCGCTCAACAGAAAGCTGTCATAGTGATCCTGCCCGCGCAGCCAGCGGTAGTGGTTCAGCGCGTAGGGCAGGTGCACCTTGTGGCAGCTGGAACAGAATTCCGCGCTCCTGTGCAGGGGTTTCAGCATGGATTGCTTATGCAGCGCGGGTTTGGCCTTGATCAGCTGGCGATTGACCGCGCGCAACAGCGGATTGTCACTGAATGCAAACGGATAGCGCAGCGGGTCGATCAGCGTGTAGTCGGCGTTGCCGCGCGGACTGTTTATTTGGGTGATGGCGTGACAGGTTATACAGGTGATGCCCGCGCTGGCAGCCGGGTCTTTGTCGGGATCGTAGTTCACGTCACTGAAGCGGCCGGACATCAGCGGCACCGGGTCGTGGCAACCGGCACAGAACTGCGAGGCCCGCACGTCGCCGTCGCGCTTGAGTACCACCTGGCGTGCCTCGTCGACGCTCAGGCGGTAGACGGGGTTGTTGAACGAACTCATGCGGTGCACCGCGCCCTCGGCCTGGCGCAGGATGTCCGGGTGGCACTCGCCACAGGTCTGATCGGTGGCCAGATGCCCCGCCGGAATCCGTTGGCCAGCCGTGTTCTGCACCAGCGCCGGCAGAAACGGCCGGGTCAACGGCGGCGCCGGTGGTTGAACCCACAGGTGCAGCCCCAGGGCCGCCACGGCGAAGACACCGGCCGCCGCGGCCCACCAGGCTCCGCTTCTCCAGTGCAGGCGCGGTCCCGCGAGGCGGTGCAGAACAAACAGCCACATAAGCACCAGCGGGGACAGCAGGTGCAACCAGTAGGTCGGCTCCCGCACCCGCGGGTCGTCGATCTCGAAGAAGCCGAAGCGGGTCAGCAGAATACCCGAGACAAACAGCACAATGACCGTAATGTAGAGCGCCAGCCCCGCCCTCACTGCGTAGCGGTTGTCGCGCCCCCAGGCGCGGCGCATGTGCAGGGCACCGAACAGCAACGCAGGCACCAGCAGCAGCAACCCCAGGCCGAGATGCGCGAGGAACATCAGGAGGTAAAAATAGTTCTCGTAGTTCCGGGAGCCGAGTTCGCCGGCCACATGGATGACGACCAGATACAGGGAATTGACTGCCAGCAGCCCGAACAGCGCGAGCGCAAAAATCAGCAGTCGCCGCAGCCCCGGGCTGACGACCGCGGGTGCAGCTGTTTGGGGGTCGCCAATGGATTTCGATCTGGCTGCCATGATTTCTGGTATTTTTCCCCCGTAAATCTGCCTGGAAAATTCTAACCCGGACAACAGGGCTGATGGAATATATCAGCGGATTTCTTGACGCCGCGCAACTGCGCGCCAGGGAGACGGCCCTGCCTGCGGCGAACAGGTACACGAGTATTCCTGTGAAAGCCTGATCGCGATCCTGCTGCACCACGCGCTGGCACCATCACCCAACAACGCACCGCCCGGCGTAGCGACGTGAGTCGCTGAACTATATTATTGATGTCTTGATTAAAACCGCCGGAGGACTACATCCGCTTAATGTTGCCGAGGCGTACCCCGGCGCCTTGCCAACAGGCACAAAAGCCCCCTTGGGCAGCGTTGAAGTACGCTGCCCCCATGTTGCTCCCGAAGGTCCCCTTCCCTAGTGTGGCCGCTCCGGTGTCATGACATGCGCGGAGTTTCTCACCAGTGCCTGGCGCTGTTCCTTTGTGAGCATTTCCTCCGCCCGATTCGCGGCATCCATGTTAGCGAACATCAAATGACCTCTAAGGTCACTCAGACTTTGACCCGCCAGGGCTTGCTCATGAGAGACCATTCGCAGCTTCGATGATGCCGCAGCGATCTTTTCCAGGAGTTCCTGCTGACGGCGCTTCAAATCCGCCTGAACGGCGTTCAGCTTTGCCCGCTGCTCATCGGTCAGATCCAGACGCCCGACGGCATCCAGCATGGCCATGGCGGGCCCCCCTGCCGCAGGACCACCTATCTTAGCCGGACCAGCAGCCTGGGCTCCCTCCATCAAAGCCGGGCCAGGCATCTGCCCCGGACCGCCCATCTCGGTCGGACCACCCTGGGGACCTGCCATCATGCCGGGACCACCCATCTGCTCCGGACCGCCCTGGGGACCGCCCATCATGCCCGGACCGCTCATCTGACCGGGGCCACCCATCTCAGCCGCACCACCCTGGGGACCGCCCATCATGCCTGGAGCACCCATCTGTCCCGGACCGCCCTGGGGACCGCCCATCATGCCCGGACCGCTCATCTGACCGGGGCCACCCTGGGGACCGCCCATCATGCCCGGGCGACCACGGGGGCCACCCATTCCATAACTCTCGGGACCTTGCCCGGGTCCCATCCCGTAGGGCCCCGGACCTCGTGTTG
>Ga0315540_10002024_pt1 | contig 11480 bp, 9 predicted proteins | sample SalMarSW160110MG_FD_203677 | JGI IMG/M metagenome (GOLD analysis project Ga0315540, IMG submission 203677) | Salt marsh sediment microbial communities from the Plum Island Ecosystem LTER, Massachusetts, United States - Salt Marsh Sediment SW1601-10 ... | reverse complement strand
TGCGTTCTGGGGGCGGGGGGGGGCGGGGCCCCCCCGCCGCTCGGGCCCCGCTGGCAGCTCGTGCGCCACGCCGGGGGGCGGCCGCTCACGCCCGGTGCGGCCCGCAACGCCGGCTTCGCCGCGTGCGGCGGCGCGTGGGTGCTCTTCGCCGACGCCGACGTCGAGGTGGACGCCGCCTGGCTCGTGCGCGCGCTCGAGGTCACGGCCGACCCGGCGGTCGGCGGGATCTGGGGCCGCCTCGAGGAGTGGTTCACCGACGCGAAGGGCGAGCGGCCCGGCTCGCCCGACCTCTACCGGATCGGCGACGCGCCCCGCGAGTGCGACTACCTCGCGACGCTCGCGCTCTACCGGCGCGAGGCGCTCGAGCGCTCGGGAGGCTACGAGCCGCGCCTCTCGAGCGAGGAGGACTTCGAGCTGGGCCTGCGCCTGCGCGCGACCGGCTTCCGGCTGCTCAGCACGGGCGGCCTGGCCGCCCGCCACTGGAGCGGCCCGCGGCCGAGCTTCGCCGAGATCGGCCGCCGCTGGCGCACGGGCCTCTGCTTCGGCCAGGGCCAGGTGCTGCGGCTCTACCTCGGGCGCCCGGGCCTCGGGGCGCACCTGCGCCGGCAGGCCCACTACTTCGCCACGCTGGCGCTGTGGCTCGCGGCGCCGGTCGCCTTCGCCTTCGGGGGGCCGCGCGCGCTCGCGCTGTGGGCCCTCGCGCCGCTCGCCGTGCTCGCGCTGATGACGCTGCGCAAGCGCAGCCCGCGGCTCGCGCTCCATTCCCTTCTCACCTGGACGGTGAATGCGGCGGGGCTGGTCGCCGGCTTCGTGCTCGGCGCCCCCCCGGCGCCCCCCGCGCCGCTCGCCAACCGGGAGGCGTCGTGCTGATCCACGCGGCCGTCGACAACGACATCCATCCGCCCCGCTTCGGGGGAGCGCAGCGCTCCTTCGGCCTCGCGCGCGGCCTCGCGAAGCGCCACGACGTGCGCGTGCTGTGCGTGACGCCGAACCGGTCCGCGGGCCCCGCGGAGGAGACCGTCGACGGCGTGCGGATCGTGCGCCGCAAGGCGTGGCACACGAGCGTCGCCTGGCGGCTCGAGCGCGCCCGCCTCGCCCCGCTGTTCTCCGCCGAGGCCGGCCACCGCGCGAACGCGGTCCGCTACGCGGCGACGCTCGGGCGCGGCGCCGACGTGCTCGCGGCCGACCTGAACCTCGCCTCGCTGTTCCGCGCGGCGCCGGCCGGCCTGCGCGTGCACACCTCGCACAACGTCGAATACGACCGTTTCCGCTCTTCGGCGCCGCCCGTCGCCGGGCGGCGGCGGTGGGCCGAGCGGCTGAGGCGGCTCGAGGCGGACGCGGTCGCGTCGGCGCACCTGACCGTCGTGTGCACCGACGAGGACGCCACGCGCATGCGCGAGCTCTACGGCGCGCCGCCGGAGCGCCTCGCGGTGGTGCCGAACGGCTTCGACGAGACGCGCCTGCGCCCGCCCGCGGCCGACGAGCGCTCGCGCGCCCGCGCGGCGCTGGGCCTGGACGCCGGCGACTACGTCGCCGCGTTCGTCGGGGCCGACTGGGGACCGAACCGCGAGGCCCTGGCGCTGCTCGCCGATCGCGTGCTGCCCGGGGTGGCCGCGGACGGCCTGCGGCTGCTCGTGGTCGGGACCGTGGGCCGCTCGCTGGGCTCGCGTCGCGAGCGGTGGCTCGTCGTGGCCGGCGAGGTGCCCGAGCTCGCGCCGGTGCTCGCGGCGGCCGACTGCGGCGTGAACCCGGTCGCGGGCGGCGGCGGCAGCAACGTCAAGGTGCCCGGCTACCTCGCGTGCGGGCTCGCGGTGGTCACGACCCCGTTCGGCATCCGTGGGTATGGGCCGCTCGAGGCGTCCTGCGTCGTCGCGGGCGTGGACGGCCTCGCCGACGCGCTGCGGACGCGGCCCGCGGGCTGGGCGGCCCGCGGGGCGCCACCGCCGCTGGCACTGGCGGACTACGCGTGGGGGCGGCTCGGGGAGCGGCTCGGCGGGCGGCTGGAGACGATGCGCGCGGCGGCCGGCGCGAGGGGGGCCGCGTGATGCGCGTCGCCATGATCGGGCAGAAGGGGATTCCCGCGACGTACGGCGGCATCGAGCGGCACGTGGACGAGATCGCGCGCCGGATCGTGCCGATGGGCGTCGACGTGGACGTGTTCTGCCGTCTCTACTACACGCCCGCCGGAACGGCCTACCACGGCGTGCGCCTGCTGCGACGGCCGAGCGTGCACACGAAGCACCTCGACGCGATCACGCACGTGACCTGGGCGACGCTCGAGGCGCTGCTGAGGCGCTACGACGTCGTGCACTACCACGCGCTCGGACCCGCGGCGCTCTCGGGCCTGCCGCGCCTGACCGGCGCGAAGACGGTCGTCACGATCCACGGGCTCGACTGGAAGCGCGAGAAGTGGGGGCGCTTCGCGCGCTGGTTCCTCCACCGCTGCGAGGGCCCCGCCGTGCACCTGCCCGACCGCACCATCGTGGTCAGCAAGACGCTGCGCGAGCACTTCCGGACCGTGCACGGCGCCGAGACGGTGTTCATCCCGAACGGTACGAACCTGCCGCAGCCGCGGGCGGCGAAGAAGCTCGCCTCGCTCGGGCTCGTGCCGGGGAAGTACGTCCTGTTCGTGGGCCGCCTCGTGCCCGAGAAGGGCGTCCACTTCCTGTGCGAGGCGTTCAACCGCATCGACACCGACATGACCCTCGCGCTCGCCGGGGGCGTGTCGTTCGAGGGCGGCTACGCGGACCTGCTCAAGCGCTACGAGGGCGAGCGCGTAAAGCGGCTCGACTACGTGTTCGGCGAGGCGCTCGAGGAGCTGTGGAGCAACGCCTACTGTGTCGTCCAGCCCTCGACGATGGAGGGGCTCTCGATCGCGCTGCTCGAGGCGCTCTCGTACGGGCGCTGCGTGCTCGTCTCGGACATCCCCGAGAACCTCGAGGTGGCCGAGGAGTGCGCGCTCAGCTTCCGCTCCCAGGACGTGGACGACCTGCAGACGAAGCTCGAGCACCTGATCCGCAACCCGGACGTCGTCGCCGCCTACGGCGAGCGCGCCCGGCAGCACATCCTGCGCCACTACTCGTGGGACACGGTGGCGCAGGCGACCGCCGACGTGTACCGCTCGCTGGCCCGGCCGGGCGCGTGACGCCGCCCTCGCGCCTGTGCTAATCCTGCCGCGTTCATGAGCCCTTCCCCGACCTCCACCGGCGTCCTGATCCTCGCGGGCGGACGCGGCGAGCGCTTCTGGCCGTGGAGCACCGACGCGCGGCCGAAGCAGCTCCTGCCGCTCGCGTCCGGCGGGCGCACGCTGCTGCGCGCGACGTTCGAGCGCGCCCTGCGCGTCGCCGCCTCGCCCGCCGACGTGCTCGTGATGACGTCCGAGGACCTCCGCGGGGCCTGCGCGCGCGAGTGCCCGGGGGCCCGTGTGCTCGGCGAGCCGATGATGCGCAACACGGCCCCGGCGATCGCGGCGGCGGCCTCGGTCTTCGCGCCCGGCACGACGTTTGCCGTGCTGCCCGCCGACCACGCGATCGAGGACGACGACGCCTTCGCCGCCGACCTCTCGCGCGCGGCGTCGGTCGCGGCGCGCGAAGACGTGCTCGTGACGTTCGGCATCGCCCCGGGCCACCCCGAGACGAACTTCGGCTACATCCACCGCGGAACGTCCCTCGGCGAGCGGCTCCACCGCGTGGCCACGTTCAAGGAGAAGCCCGACCGGGCCACGGCCGAAGCATGGCTCGCGAGCGGCGAGTACTACTGGAACAGCGGCATCTTCGTGTGGCGCCGGGAGACTTTCTTCGCCGCCCTGTCGGCGCGCCATCCCGACATCGCCGCGCTGCGGGACTTCACGTGGGCGGGGGACGACGACGCCTTCGCCGCCGCGCTCCGGCCGAGGTTCGAGCCGCTGACGAAGATCTCGGTGGACTACGCCGTGCTCGAGGGCGCGCCGAACACGGTCGTTCTCGAAGCCGCGTTCGACTGGGACGACCTGGGCTCGTGGGGCGCCTGGGCGCGCCGGCAGCCGCACGACGAGGCGGGCAACGTCCGCTGGGGCGACGCGGTGCCGGTGGACTGCGAGGGCTGCGTCGTCGTCGGCGACGGCGTCACGGCCGCCCCGCTGGGCCTGCGCGACATGGTCGTCGTCGCGACGCGGCAGGGCGTGCTCGCCTGCCGGCTCGACGCCACGGACCGCGTGCGGCGCGTCTCCGAGGCCGTGCGCGCGAGGGGGGCCTCGTGAGGCGCGCGGCCGGTACGCTCGCCGTCCTCCTCGCGCTCGCCGCGTCGGGCTGTGCGGGTCTCGTCCCCGCCCCGTCGCCGGCGCCGCCGCCCGCGCCGGCCGTGACGCCGCCGCCCGCGTCGCCCGGCACCGCGGCCGCCGTGCCCGACACGAACCCGAGCCCGGAGGCGCTCGCGGTGCTCGCCACGATTCCCGAGCCGCTCGGCGCCGCGCCGGCCCCGGTCGTCCGCGTCGCGCCGCCCGCGGCGTACGACACGCTGCGCACCGCTGTGCCCGTGCCCTCGCCGACCCAGCCGCTGCGCCCGGCGACGGTGCTGCCCGAGGTCGCGCCGCCCGCGGCCGACTCCACGCCGGCGCCCCCGGCGGCGGGCGCCCCGCCCGACACGTGCTGGCGGATCCAGATCGCCGCGCCCGCCGACCGCGCGAGGGGCAAGGAGATGCGCGACGCGTCCGAATCGCTGCTCATGGTGCCGATGATCGTCGATCGCGAGGGCGGCCGCTTCAAGGTGCGCTCGCGCGACTGCCTCTCGCGCGAGGCCGCCGAGAGCCTCAAGGCGCGCGCGATCGAGTCGGGATTCAAGGGTGCCTTCCTCGTCCGCCTGGTGACGAAGCGCTGATGGCCCGGATCGTCCTGTTCGAAGACCGGCACTGGCCGGACCTGCGGCCCCTCACCGACGTGCTCCCGGTGCCGGCGCTCGCCTTCGGCGCGGCGGACGCCGCGCGTCGGTGGCTGCGCGTCGCCGGGCTGCGGCTCTTCGGGATCGAGGCGCGCGCCCTCGCGATGGCCGCGTGGCACGACGCCCCGGTGCCCGACACCTCGAGCCTGGACCCGGCCGAGGAGGCGGTCGTGGTGAACGCGGCCGCGCTGCCGGGGCCGTGGACCGCGCCGCTCCTCGAGACCGGCGTGAGCGTCCTGCTGCTCTCGGGCGAGCGCGTGGCCGGCGCGCGGCTGCCGCTCGCGCTCCTGCTGCCCGCGCTGGGCCGCGGCGAGCGGTTCGAGGACGGGCTGCTCGCGCTCGGCCTGCCGACCGCCCCGGCGGCCACGGCATTCCTCGAGCGGCCCTGGCACCTCGTCGAGCGCAACCCGGACGCGATCGCCGAGGACCTCGCCGGGGCCCGCGGCGGCGTGCGCGGCGAGGTCCACCGGCTCGCCTGCCTCGAGTCCCCGGAGCGGATCGTGGTGGGCGAGGGGGCGCGGGTCGGCCCGTACGCCGTGCTCGACGCCGGACCCGGGCCGATCCTGGTGGGCCGCGGGGCGAGCGTCGCGCCGCACACGGTCGTGACCGGGCCGTGCGTGATCGGCCCGGGCACCCGGCTGCTCGGCGGCTTCGTCTCGGGCACGACGTTCGGGCCGCAGTGCCGCGTCGCCGGCGAGGTCGAGGCGAGCGTCTGGCAGGGTTACGGCAACAAGCGCCACCACGGCTTCGTGGGCCACAGCGTCCTGGGCGAATGGGTCAACCTCGGGGCGCTGACCGCGACCAGCGACCTCAAGAACAACTACGGCACCGTCCGGGTGCGCACCCCGGGGGGCGAGATCGACTCGGGCAGCCCCAAGGTGGGCTCGCTGGTCGGAGCCCACGTCAAGACCGGGATCGGCACGCTGCTGCCGACCGGCGCCTGGGTCGGCACCGGGGCGAACCTGTTCGGGGGCGGCGCGTTCGCGCCGAAGTGGCTGCCCGCCTTCGCCTGGTGGGACGGCCGGACGGCGGCCGAGCACGACCTCGAGCGCTTCCTCGCCACGGCCCGGACCGTCTTCGGCCGGCGCGGCCGGGAGCTGGACCCGGGGACCGAGGAAGCCCTCCGGCAGCATTTCCACTCGACCGCCGCCGAGCGCCGACCGATGACCTGAGGTGCGGGCGCCGCCGCGCCCACCCCGGCCGCCTTGACCCCACGCGAAGCGGCTCCCTAGACTATTCCGCCCCCTCGACAGACAGCCCGGCGCCCGTCGCGGCGCCGGGGACGAATCCTTCCAAGGACGGCTCATGCCAGAACTTCGCAAGGACCCGGTCGTCGGCCGGTGGGTCATCATTTCCACCGAGCGCAGCCGCCGTCCCACCAACTTCCACTCCGAGAACCCGACCGTCGCGCAGACGTTTTCACCGTTCGCCGACGGACGCGAGAACATGACCCCCCCCGAGGTCTACGCCGTCCGCCCGCCGGGCGGGAAGGCGAACGGTCCGGGGTGGACGGTGCGCGTGGTGCCGAACAAGTTCCCGGCCCTCGAGATCGAGGGCCAGCTCGAGCGGCGGGGCGAGGGCCTGTACGACAAGATGAACGGCATCGGGGCCCACGAGGTCGTGGTGGAGGGCTCCGACCCCGACCGGCAACTCGCGGAGCAGCCGGTCGAGCAGATCCAGCAGGTGCTGGTCGCGTTCCGGGAGCGCATGCTCGACCTCAAGAAGGACAGGCGGCTGCGCTACGTGCTGGTTTTCAAGAACCAGGGCGCGGGCGCCGGCGCGACGCTCGAGCACCCGCACAGCCAGATCATCGCGACCCCGATCATCCCGCGGATGGTGCAGGAGGAGCTCGACGGGGCGCGCCGCTACTACGAGCTCAAGGAGCGCTGCGTCTTCACGGACATCCTGGACCAGGAGATGTCCGAGGGGAACGGCCGGCGCATCGTGAGCACGACCGAGCGTTTCGTGGCCCTCGCGCCTTACGCGCCGCGGTTCCCGTTCGAGACCTGGATCCTGCCGCGCGAGCACCGCTCGAGCTACCACATGATCACCGACCCGGAGGAGTTCCTCGACCTCGCGCGCATCCTCAAGGACACGCTGCAGCGGTTGAACGTCGCGCTCGACACGCCGCCGTTCAACTTCGTGCTGCACACGGCGCCGCTGGCCGACGACGACCTGCCCTACTACCACTGGCACTTCGAGATCATGCCCAAGCTCACCCGGGTGGCCGGGTTCGAGATCGGTTCGGGGTTCTACATCAACCCCACGCCGCCGGAGGACGCGGCCCAGTACCTGCGCGAGATCGTCGCGCTGGCCTGACCGCCCGATCCCCATGCCGGGCCGTTCCCTGTCCGTCGCCCACGTGGCGAGCGAGATGACGCCGCTCGTGAAGGTCGGCGGCCTGGCCGACGTCGTCGCGGCCCTCGCGGGCGAGCAGGCACGCCGGGGCCACCGGGTCCTCGTCGCGCTGCCGCGCTACCGGACGCTCGAGATCCCCGCCGGCTGGACGACGCACGAGATCGGCGGCACGCGCGTGCCGTGGGGCCTGGGGCAGGAGCCCGCGCGGTTCACGGTGGCCGAGGACCCGGCCTCCGAGCTGCGCGTGCTGCTCGTCGAACACGCCGGGGAGCGGCGCTTCTTCGACCGCCCGGGCGTCTACGACGACCCGGTCACGCGCGAGGGCTGGCCCGACAACGCCGAGCGCTACCTGTTCTTCGCCCGGGCGGCGGTCGAGGGCCTGAAGGGCTTCGGCGAGCGCTTCGACGTCGTGCACGCGCACGACCAGCAGGCGGCCTGGGTGCCGTGCTTCGTGCGCACGCACGACGCCGACGAGCCGGCCTTCGGCGGGCTCGCGACCGTGTTCACGATCCACAACCTCGGCTACCAGGGCATCGTGGACCCCTGGATCCTCTCGGTCGCGGGGTTCTCGCGCGAGCTGTTCTTCCCGCAGAGCCCGTTCGAATACTGGGGCCGGGTGAACTTCATGAAGATCGGCCTCGTGTTCGCGGACCTCGTGAGCACGGTGAGCCCGACCTACGCGCGCGAGATCCAGTCCAACGCCGAGCTGGGCTTCGGTCTCGAGGGCGTGCTGCGGCGTCGCACCGGCGACGTGCGCGGCATCCTGAACGGCATCGACGAGTCACTCTGGAACCCGGAGACCGACCCGTTCCTCGACGCGCACTTCTCCCGCGAGGCGCTGGAGGGCAAGCGGGCGAACCGCCGCGCGCTCTCGCTGGCCTGCGGCTTCCCGCTCGACCCCGACTGGCCGATCGTCGGCATGGTCTCGCGCCTCGTCGAGCAGAAGGGACTCGAGCTGGTCGAGGCGGCCGAGCACGAGCTGTGCGACCTGCCGGCGCGGTTCGTCGTGCTCGGGGTCGGGCAGCCGCGCTGGCAGGACCTGTTCCGCCGCCTCGCGTTCGAGCGGCCCTGGCAGTGGTGGTTCGGGACGTCCCACGACGAGCCGCTGGCCCACCGCATCGAGGCCGGATCGGACCTGTTCCTGATGCCGTCGCGCTACGAGCCGTGCGGGCTCAACCAGATGTACTCGCTCCGTTACGGCACGGTGCCCGTCGTGCGCGGGACGGGCGGGCTGGCCGACACCGTCCACGAGTTCGACCCGGTCTCGCGCGAGGGCAACGGCTTCGTGTTCACGTCCTTCTCCGCCGACGACATGGTCATGGCCCTGCGCCGCGCGCTCGCGGTGCACGGCGAGCCCGCGCTGTGGTGCGCGCTGCAGCGGAACGGCATGAGGCAGGACTTCAGCTGGCGGGTGAGCGCCGACGGCTACGACCACCTCTACGAGGAGGCCCTCGAGCGCGTCGCGACCGGCCGCATCCCCAGCCTGCGGACGGTGCGCGACACGTTCTGAGAGACGGCCGCGGCGGCGCTCAGCCGATCATCTCCGTGTGCAGCGCCCGCACGGCGTCCTCGCAGCGTTCGAGCGGCACGCGGAAGACCAGCCCCGCGGGCGTCGCCCGCACCGCCAGCACGGCGATACCCGCCTTCTCGAGCGCGGCCTCGGCCTTCGAGGCCTCGCGCGCGCCGAGACCGAAGCCGACAAGCGAGACGAACGCGCAGCCGTGCTGCGCTTCGAGCCGCCACTCTCCGCCGGGACCCCGCAGCTCGCGGAAGCGGGCCTGGAGCGATTCGGCGTCCTCGCGAGGGCCGATCCAGACCAGCGCGGCGTGCGCTTCGCCCGCCTGCTCGCGCGCGACGAACTCGAGCGCCGGGTAGTGCTGCGCGACTGTCTCGAGGATGCCGCGCGTCTCCCCGCGGCCCCCGGCGTTGCCCTCGGCCACGACGATCGACACGTCGAACTGGTGCGCCACGGCCTCTACCCTCGGTTCTTCCACTTCGACCTCCACGATCTCGGTGCCGGGCCCGTCGCCGAACGACGAGCGCACGAGGAGCGGCACGCGCCGGCGCGCCGCCAGGTCCACGCAGCGCGCGTGCAGCACGCGCCCGCCGAGGTGGGCGAGCGCGGAGCACGCGCGGAGCGACATCCGGGGAAGGACGCGCGCCCCCGGCACGACCCGCGGGTCGGCGGTGTGCACGCCGTCCACGTCGGTGCAGATCTCGCACCGCGCCGCGGACAGGGCGGCGGCCAGTGCGACCGCGGTCGTGTCGGAGCCGCCGCGCCCGAGCGTCGTGATCTCCCTGGTCACCGGGCTCACGCCCTGGAAGCCCGCCACGATCACGACCCGGCCGCGATCGAGCTCGGCGCGGATGCGCTCGGGCCGGATCGCCACGATGCGAGCGTTCGAGTGCGACTCGTCGGTGAGGATGCCGCTCTGCGAGCCGGTGAACGAGATCGCCTCGACGCCGAGGTCGTGCAGGGCCATCGCCACCAGCGCCATGGACACGCGCTCGCCGGTCGTGACGAGCATGTCCATCTCGCGCCGGTTGGGCGAGGGCGAGACGCGGTGGGCGAGCGCGATCAGCTCGTCGGTCGTCTCGCCCATGGCCGAGACGACGACGACCAGCGCGGCCCCGGCGGCGCGCGAGTCGGCGATGCGGCGCGCGACGGCCCGGATGCGCTCCGGTCCGTTCACGGAGGTGCCGCCGTACTTCTGGACGAGGATCGTCACGGCGGTATTTGTAGCCCGGCCGGGCCGCGCGCGCACGTGTCCGCTCGTGGAATCCGCGCCCGCCGGCTCTTGACGCTGTGAAACCGCATGGCTATAGTGCCCGCCGCTCTTCTTCGCGGAAGTAGCTCAGCCCGGTAGAGCATCACCTTGCCAAGGTGAGGGTCGCGGGTTCGAATCCCGTCTTCCGCTCCATGTCACGGGGCCGGCTGCTCCAGCCGGCCCCGTCGTCTATCCGGAGGAGAACGGTCATGAACGAATCCCGCCCGGGCCGCGACGACGCGGCCGCCCGGCGTGCGATCGCCGACCTCATCCGCGCGCTGGGGCTCGATCCGGCGACGGAGCCGGAGCTTTCGGAAACGCCCGCGCGGGTGGCCGCCCTCTACCGGGAGGTCTTCGCGGGCCTCGACCCGGGGGCCGAGCCGGAGGTCGCGACGTTCCCCGCCGGGGGTGCGGGCGACCTCGTCGTCGTGCGCGACATCCCGTTCCACTCCCTCTGCGTCCACCACTTCGTGCCGTTCTTCGGGCACGCCCACGTGGCCTACCTGCCCGGGGAGAGGCTGCCCGGCATCAGCGCCGTGGCGCGCATCCTCGAGTTCTACGCCCGGCGGCCGCAGCTGCAGGAGCGCCTCGGGCGGCAGGTGGCCGACCACCTCGAGCGGCGGATCGCCCCGCGGGGCATCGCCGTCGTGCTGGAGGCCCGCCACCTCTGCATGGAGATGCGCGGCATCCGGCGCTACGGCCTCGTCGAGACGCGGACGGTGCGAGGCGAGCTGGCCGACCCGCGCTGGGCCGGTGTGCTGCGGCCGGGTCCGGGCGGCGGGGCCTGACCGGGGAGCGCCCGCCATGGCCGCGCGCGGCGTCTCGGTGATCGTGGTGACCCGCGACCGGCCGCGCCTGCTCGCGGACGCGCTGGCGAGCGTCGCGGCGCAGCGGCTCGCCCCGCTCGAAGTCCGGCTCGCGGACGACGGCTCGGGGGCGGGGCCGGCCGCACTGCCCGACCTGCCGATCCTCGAGTTCACCGTGCTGGACGTGCAGTTCGGGAATCCCGGCGCGGCCCGGAACGCCGCGGCGCGGGGCGCCCGCGGCGAGCTGCTCGCCTTCCTCGACGACGACGACCGCTGGCGGCCGGACCACCTCGAGGGACTCGTCACGGCGTTCGAGGATCCCGCCGTGGGCTTCGCCTGGCGCGACAGCCTCGTGATCCGGGAGAACGTACGGCCGGACGGCGTGCGCGAGGCGGTCGAATCGGCGATGCTGGCCTCGGACTGGGACGAGGACCGCATGCGCACGAACGACTACCTGCCCCCGAGCGCGTGGGGAGTCCGCCGCGGGCTGTTCGAGCGGCTGGGCGGCTTCGACGAGTCGTTCGCCTGCAGCGAGGACTGGGACTTCGTCCTGCGCGCCGCGCGCGTGACCGGCGTCCGCCGGATTCCCGGCCTGACGGTCGAGATCCGGCTGCGCGACCGGGAGAACGCTTCG
>Ga0315540_10002023_pt1 | contig 11481 bp, 12 predicted proteins | sample SalMarSW160110MG_FD_203677 | JGI IMG/M metagenome (GOLD analysis project Ga0315540, IMG submission 203677) | Salt marsh sediment microbial communities from the Plum Island Ecosystem LTER, Massachusetts, United States - Salt Marsh Sediment SW1601-10 ... | reverse complement strand
CAGTCCGGGATCCACCGGCTCCAGGCGCTCCGGTCCGACGAGCTGTACGCGGCCGCCAAGGAGCTGCGGGCTCCCGTGGACCTGGTCCAGCGGACCGCCGAGCTGGGTGAGCTGCCGGTGCCGAACTTCAGCGCCGGTGGTGTGGCCACGCCGGCTGACGCCGCGCTGATGCGCCAGCTGGGCGCCCAGTCCGTGTTCGTCGGGAGCGGGATCTTCAAGTCGGAGAGCCCCGAGCGCTATGCGCGCGCGATCGTGAAGGCCACGACCCACTTCGACAACCCGGATATCCTCGCCGAGGTGAGCGCCGGCCTGGGCGAGCCCATGCACGGCCTGGAGCTGAGCGAGATCCCGGCCGAGGAGCGGCTCGCCACACGAGGCTGGTAGCCGACCCCATGGAGCCTCGCGTGGTGGGTCGCCGTCCGCGCATCGGCGTCCTCGCCCTGCAGGGAGCGGTGCGCGAGCACGTCGCAGCGCTGCGTTCCCTGGGGGCCGAGCCGGTCGAGGTCCGTCTGCCGCGTGACCTGGCCGGCCTCGACGCCCTCATCCTGCCCGGCGGCGAGAGCACGACCATGCGCAAGCTGATCGACGAGTACGGCCTGCAGGAGCCGATCCGTGCCCTCGCCAGCGCGGGCGCGCCCATGCTCGGAACCTGTGCCGGGATGATCCTGCTGGCCGACCGGATCGCCGATGGTGACGACCCGGTCTTCCCGCTGCTCGACATCGAGGTGCGGCGCAATGCCTATGGCCGCCAACTCGACAGCTTCGAGGCCGAGATCGATGTCCCCGTCCTGGGCGACCCGCCGTTTCACGGCGTCTTCATCCGGGCTCCTGCGGTGACCGGCGTTGGGGCGGATGCCGAGGTGCTGGCCGTCGATCCGGACGGCCAGCCGGCCGCGGTCCGGCAGGGGCGCGTCGTGGCCACCGCCTTCCACCCCGAGCTGACCGGAGACCGCCGCTTCCACGAGCTGCTGCTCGGGATGCTGGACGCCAGCGTGGAGGCGGAACGGTGACGATCAGCGCGGGCACGGTGCGCGCGGCACGCCTCACGGATCGCCAGGCGCTGGGCGATCTCTCGCGGCAGGTCCACGCCGCGGACGACGCCCATCGGCGCAGCCTGGGCGTCCCGGCCTCCCCCGGAGCGCAGCCGCAGCTCAGCCTGGCCGCCCTGATGCCGACCTGGATCCCCCTGCGGCCGCCATCGGTCCATCTCGTGGCGGAGGCCGACGGCCGGCTGATCGGCAGCTGCCGGGCCATCGAGGAGCCGCACCGCGATGACTGGGTGATCATCGAGCTCGACGCCGCGGACGGACCCATGGCCGCGGAGGTCCGCTGGGCGCTGCTCCAGGCCCTCGTCGAGGAGGGCGCAACGAAGAACGTCGCGCGCTACCACGTCGCCTGCAGCGACGTTCGCGAAAACCTCGAGCTCTTCGGGCAGGCGAGCTTCGTGGCCTACGCGCAGGAGGAGGTCCTCTACCTGGCGCCGGTGACCGAGCGTGGGCCGGCCGGGTGGCTGCGACGCGCGGTGGGGCGCGCCCGGCCGCCGCGCGGCCATGACGGCGAGCAGCCCGAGCACTGGGGCGAGGCGCACGGGGCCACCGAACGCCACGCGTCGCTGCAGGCCGCCGGTGCGCCGGATGCCTGGCACCTCTTCGACCTGTGGACGCACGCCACGCCCCCCGCCATCGCGCGGATCGAGTCCTACGCCGCCGCGGACTGGGAGGCGGTGGGTCACGAGGCCATCGTCCCGCGCTCCAGTCTCAACCCGATCCTGCACTTCAGCGAGGTGAGCGCCTGGTTCATGCCCCACGACCAGCGGGCCGGCGGGTTTGCCCAGCACGGCGCCTGTCGCGAGGGACCCCACTACCTGCGATTCCTGGTGCGCGACGGGACCGATGGCACCGCGTTCCTGCGGGCCGCCCTGGACGCCATGGGGGCGGACGCCACCGCAGCAGGGATCCTGGCTCCGGTGCGAACATACGAGTCGGCGGGCATGCGCGCCGCCTCCGCCGCGGGCTTCGAGCCCATCGGCCGGGTGACCATGCTGGTCCGGGAGGTGCGCGCGTCGATCCGTCAGCCGGCGATGGTTCCGGCGGTCAGATAGCGCCTACGTGCGAGGAGGCAGCGTGGCACCTGTGCCGCGTCGAGAGACGACCGACGACCTGGACGACCTGATGGCGGCGCTCCCCGAGGAGATCGTGGCGCGCCTCAGCACGTTCGCCGACCGCAGCGACCTGCTCGAGATCGTGATGGACCTCGGTCGTCGCCCGGAGGCGCGCTTCGCCCACGGGGAGGAGGTGCTCCTCGAGCGCGAGGTGACCGAGGCCGACATCGGCCACGTCGTGGACCACATCGGTGTCTTCGGCGACGACAACCGGGCTGGGATCGAGCGCACGCTGCACCGCATCAGCGCCATCCGCAACCGGGCGGGGAAGGTGGTGGGCCTCACCTGCCGCATCGGGCGGGCGGTGTTCGGCACCATCGACATCATCCGGGACATGGTGGAGAGCGGTCAGAGCATCCTGCTCCTCGGGCGGCCCGGGGTGGGCAAGACGACCATGCTGCGCGAGGTGGCACGGGTCCTGGCCGACGACTTCGGCAAGCGGGTCGTCGTGGTCGACACGTCGAACGAGATCGCCGGGGACGGCGACATCCCGCACCCCGGTATCGGCGATGCGCGGCGCATGCAGGTGCGCACGCCTCCCGACCAGCACAACGTGATGATCGAGGCGGTCGAGAACCACATGCCCGAGGTGATCGTGATCGACGAGATCGGGACGGAGCTCGAGGCGCAGGCCGCCCGCACCATCGCCGAGCGCGGCGTCCAGCTGGTGGGCACCGCCCACGGCAACACCCTCGACAACCTGATGCTGAACCCGACGCTGTCGGACCTGGTGGGCGGGATCCAGCCGGTCACCCTGGGCGACGAGGAGGCACGGCGGCGCGGGACCCAGAAGACGGTCCTGGAGCGCAAGGCCCCGCCGACCTTCGACGTCCTGGTGGAGATCGTCGAGCGAGACAACGTCATCGTCCACCGCAACGTGGCCGAGACCGTCGATGCCATCCTGCGCGGGCACATGGTTCCCCCGGAGGCACGCTGGCGGGACGACGCCGGCGACGTGCACGCGGCGACGAAGTACGACTACCGGATCAGCGACACGGAGGCGGGCAACCCGGCCTTTGCGCCGCTCGAGCCACTCGGCGGCTACGGCACCTTCTCCGGGCGCGGGCGCGCCGGCGGTGGCTACGGCGGCGCAACCGGCCTGCGCCCGCTCCCCGGACGCCGCGATGCACGGGTCGAGGAGCGCGGCGAGCGCGGGCTGCGGCCTCTGCCCGGCGAGCGCCTGGCCGAGCGAGGCGACCAGGTGGAGCGGGAGCCGACCTTCGACCGACCTATCGGCGCGACGCGGCCGGAGCGGCCCACGGCCCGCAACCATCGGCCCATGAGCCTGTTCGCCTTCGGCGTGAGCCGCAAGCGGCTGGAACAGTCCGTCCGCGAGCTGGGCCTTCCGGTCGCCGTGGCGCGCGAGCTGGACGAGGCCGACGCGGTCGTGACGTTGCGCAACTACTACCGCCGCAAGCCGGCGGCGCTGCGCGACGCGGAGTCGTCGGGCGTGCCGATCTACGTGCTCAAGACGAACACGGTGCTCCAGATGGAAAACATGCTCGCCAGCCTGTACGACCTCGAGGCCGATCCGCAGGAGGCTGCCCTGCGTGAGACAGCGGAGGCGATCGGCCTGGTGGAGGCATCCGGCCAGTCGGTGGAGCTGTCGCCGCAGAACGCCTACGTGCGCCGGCTGCAGCACCAGATGGCGGAGCGACACAGCCTCATGAGCCGATCCCGGGGCACGGAGCCCAATCGCCGGGTGGAGCTGCTCCCGGACGAGGGACGGGCGTGGCGCTGAGCGGTCGGGCATGACCACGGCCGACGCCCGCGGCCGGTTCATCACCCTGGAGGGGCCGGAGGGAAGCGGCAAGACGACCGCGGCCCGGCACCTGGCACGCTGGCTGGAAGCCCGCGGCCGCAGCGTGGTCCTGACCCGCGAGCCGGGCGGCACGCCGGTCGGCGACGAGATCCGGACCCTGGTGCTGCATCATCGAGGCCTGGCCGACGACCTCGATCCGCGGACCGATGCCCTCCTCTTCGCCGCCCAGCGCGCCCAGCACGTGGCGCGCCTCATCCGCCCCGCACTCAACCGCGGGGCGTGGGTCGTCTGCGCCCGCTACGCGGATTCGTCGCTCGCCTACCAGGGGGCCGCCTACGGCAACGATCCCGACGAGATGCGACGGCTCCAGGCGTTCGCCACCGGCGGCCTGGTTCCAGACCTGACCATCCTGATCGACGTCCCGGTGGAGGTCGGCCTGGCCCGCAAGCGCCACGGGGCATGGAACCGGTTCGAGGACACGGAGGGGATCGCGTTCTTCGAGAAGGTCCGCGCCGCGTACCTTGCCCTCGCGGCCGCCGATCCGGCCCGCTTCCGGGTCATCGACGGATCCGGCTCCGTGTCGGCCATGGACGCCGCAGTCGCGGACCTCGTCTCGCGGCTGCTGCAGGCCGACGCGGGCGCCTTGCGCGGCGGTTGACAGTCGGCCGATACTCCTGCGGCGGCCGCATCCGGCCCGCGCGCCGCCCCATTGGAGGACCCCGTGCCGCAGCCTTCATCCCAGTCGTCTGGACCACGGCACAAGCGTGACGCGGGCATCAGCGTGCTCGCGGTGCTGGCGCTCATCGACGGCGTGTTCGACGCGCTCGCCGGCGTGACCCTGCTGGGCCTGGGAAACGCCATCGCCACGAACACCGTCCTGAGCGGAGGCCTCGCGACCCTGGTGGGCATGCTCCTCCTGGTCTTCGCCTTCCTCCTGCTCTCCCTGGCCTACGGGCTGTGGTTGGTGCGACCCTGGGCGTGGTCGCTGGGGGTGGGGCTCGAGGTCGCCAACATTCTCCTGGCGCTCGTGCGGCTCGCCCGCGGGCGCGAGGCGATCGCCGGCGTGCTGCTGACCGTCCTGCTGGCAGGCACGATCCTCTACTACCTCTCGAAGCGTCCGGTGCGAGCCATCTTTGGCCGGTCCTGACCGGAGGATCGGCGGATGGCGGCGTTGGGCGGCCGCTGAGTCAGGCGCTCGTCACCCGGAAGCTGCCTACGCCGCCCTGCAGATCGATCTCGACCCGGTTGGGGGCGCTCGCGAAGCCCGCGGACTCGTAGCGATCGCCCGTGCGGGGGAAGCGCGCAGTGTCGACCTGGGTGGTGCCGAGCGCCACCCTCGAACGGATGCTTGCGGCAACCCCATCGGGCACGCGGAAGGTCACCTGCGCGGCGCCCGCGTCGGCCCGCACCCGAGTCTCGCCTGCCCCTTGCGGAAGGGTGATGGTCGTCTCGCTGGCGCCCGTCTGCAGCCGGAGGGACCGCAGCATGAGGTCGCGCAGGTCAAGCTCGCCGCGTGCCGCACCGGTCTCCAGCCGCAGGTCGAGCGGCACCTCGGCACTGAGGCCCACCCGCCAGTGGAGCGGCCGGTCGACCCATGACCAGCCCCGGGCCGAGTCGGGTTGCAGCTCCACGTCCCCGCCGGCGCGCAGCCGATGGACCACGCCGCCCTCGAACTCCCCGTCAACGAGCGTTCCGGCCGGTCCACGCCCGACATGCAGGTCACCCGCGCCGAACCGGATGCGGACCGAGGCCGACGATCCCGAGAGCGGGATCGTGAGGCGCTCCTGGCTGGCGGCGGCGGGCCAGAAGGCGCCGACCAGGAACCAGGCGCCAAGCACGAGCAGCCCGACCGGCCACCAGGTGCCGACCAGCTCGCCGAGCTCCACGCCCAGGGACCCGGTCGTGGAGAGCAGGAAGAGCACGCCGACGGCGACGAGGGCGATGGGCCAGGTCAGCGTCCAGAGGGTCGTGGGACGGCGACGCCCCCAGGCAATCTCACTGACGCCGGTCCCGAACCCCGCGAGGATGACGAACATGGGCCACGCCTCGCTCCAGCTCCATCCCAGCGCGTCGCGGATGAGGAATATGCTGCCCAGGCCGATGAGCCAGGTCGCCACCACGATGGTTCCCGCGGGGCGCCCAGCCCGGCGGGGGCGCGCGGATCGCTCCATGCTGATCTTCTCCCTCTGTGTTGCTGGTGCGAACCATTGCACGTCGGGAGGCCGCTGTCTCCGGCCAAGGTCATCCGCGGGCGGGCCGTCCGGCCCTGTCGCGCGGCGGACGACCACCGCGAGCATGGCATACTAGCCACGCACCGCCGCCGCGCGCGCCCACGCAGGAGGTCCCATGAAGCTGGTCACCGCCATCGTGCACAACGAGGACGCCGCCAACCTGGTCGACGCCCTGCTCGAGCGCGAGTTCCGGGCGACGCGGCTCCACTCCTCCGGAGGCTTCCTGAAGCAGGGGAATGCCACCATCCTGGTGGGCATTGACGACGATCAGGTCGACGGCGTTCTCGACGTGATCCGCGCGAACTGCCATTCGCGTCGCCAGTTCGTGAACCCGATGCCGCCCATCATGGAGCCGGGGGAGTTCTACATGCCCTACCCGGTCGAGGTGGAGGTCGGCGGGGCGACCGTCTTCGTGCTGCCCGTCGAGCGCTTCGAGCGGATCTGACCGGACCCATGGGCGCGCCGTCTTCCGCGCCCCGCCCGCCGGCCTGGCTGGGCACCCTGGTCGAGACCGCCCCCGACGTCGCGGCGGTCTGGCTGGCCATGGGCGGCGACTTCGCGGGGCTCCTCGCGGCACGCCGCGAGATGCGTCGACGCGTCACCCCGGGCAGCGCTCCCGCCATCTTGGCGCAGCAGGAGGCGGTCGCCGACGCGCTGGCCAGCGTCCTGCGCGCCATGCCGGAGGCAGCACTTCGAGCGCCCGGTGGCGAGGAGGACTGGAACGTCGCGCAGGCGTTCGCGCACACGACCGCGGCACGCCGCTTCCTGCCCGCCTGGGCCGCCATGGCGGCGGCCGACGAGTGGCCCGCCGACCGGCCGCCGGTCGTGACACCCTCGATCCCCGGGCCGCCGGATGCCTCCGTCGAAGACCTGCTGGCCCTGCTCGACAAGAGCCGACGTTCGCAGGAGCGCTCCGCCGCGCTGATTGCCGGGCACGAGACCCGCCGCAGCCCCCTCGACCATCCGCTGGTGGGGCACCTGCGCTGCGGCGACTGGCTCCTCTTCGCCGGCGTCCACGACCTCATGCACCTCGAGCAGCTGCATCGGATCGAGAGCGAGTGGCGCGGCGTGGACCCCGCGGCAAGCCCGCACGCTGACTGAACACCGATGCGCGAGCGGCCCGCCCCCCTCGTCCTCGTCCCGGTCCCGGAGACCGGACGGGCGCCGTTCGGTTCGTATGCGGCGGTGGCGGAGACCGGCAGGCACCTGCTCGCCGCGGAGATGACCGGGCGGCTGGCACGCGCCGGGGCCGTCGTGCAGCCACTCGCACCCCCGCCCCCGCCCACGCCCGGGACACCATTCCACTGGGGACGGTGGTACGCACCGGCGGCTCGCGCCGCGCTGGCCGCCGCCCGCGATGCGAACCGTGCGGTCGACGCCATCGGTTACGTGGGGGCCGGGGCCCTGGCGCTGGCACCCGACAGCGCGCTGGAAGACCTCCTGTCACCCGTTCCCGGCGAGGTCGTGGCCAACAACCGCTTCAGCGCCGACGCGTTCGTGGTTGCGGCCTCGCCTGCGGAGGGGACCCCGGCGCCCGACGGGACCACGCGGCGGGGCCCCGATCTCGATCGCGCCCTGGACCGGCTCGACGCCTGCCCAACGGACAACACGGCCGCCCGGTGCCTGGAGACTGGCGGGTTTCGCAGCCGCGACCTGGCCGGTCAGCCCTGGACGCGGTTCGACGTGGACACGCCGCTCGACCTGGCACTGCTGCGACTGGCCACCCGCCTCCCCGAGGTGGAGTGGCGCCCCGGCCCCGGGCTGGCCGGCTTCCTCGAGATGGCGCGGCTGCCCGGAGACCGAGCGCTGGACGTCCCGGGGCTCGAGCAGGTCGGCGACGTGATGCGCAACCGCGCCGGGCAGCTGGTCGTCGCCGGGCGCGTCCCGGCCGCGGTGCTGGGAGTCCTCGAGACCGAGACCGCCTGCCGCGTGCGGGCCTTCGTCGAGGAGCGTGGCATGCGGGCAGCTCGTGACCTGCGGCCGCGATCCCTGCTCGCGCGCTGGGTCGAGGAGCGTGGCGCGGCCGCGCTGGTCGCCGAGCTGGCGAGCCTCGGCGACGCGGTCGTCCTGGACACGCGGGTCCTGATGGCCGCCCTGGCCAGCAGTGCCGAAGCGGACGCCTGGCCCCCCGAGGAGGAGCGCTTCGCCGCGGACTTCGGCGATCCGGGACCTCTCCGCACGCCCTGGCTGCGTGAGCTCGTTTCGACCGCCCGGGACGCGTCAGTGCCGTTCCTGCTGGGGGGCCATGCGCTCATCAGTGATGGCCTGCGCCTGGTGGTTGCGGCGGCCTGGCTGGGCCGCTAGCGCGCTCCGACATCGAGGAGCGTGCCTGCTAGACTTGAGACGAGCGCCTCGCGGGTTCCGCGACCGGGCTCCAAGAGATTACGTACGACAACCGAGCGCACGCGGCGCCGCGCGTTCGAGGCGCTGCGTGCCAGTCAGGCACCCGCACGGTGCCGTGGAGTGGAGATGGACCAGACCGGCCTGATCTACGTCATCGGCTTCGGAATCGCCGCGACGATCTTCGTCTTCGCCACGATCCTCGCTGCGTGGGTCCTCTCGCATCGCCGCCGCAGCCCCCAGAAGGGGCTCCCCTACGAATGCGGGATCGACACCATCGGCGACACGTGGAGCCGCTTTGGGCTGGCCTTCTACCTGTTCGCCCTGCTCTTCGTCGCGTTCGACGTGGAGATCATCTTCGTCTACCTGTGGGCGGTGGTGATCCGGGTCATCGCGGTTCCCGGCATCGTGATGATGGGGATCTTCCTGGTCGTCCTCATGTTCGGGGAGTTCTACGCCTGGCGGAAGGGAGACCTCCGATGGCACTGAGCCCCAGCACCACACCCTCCGATCCGGGGACAGGGTCGGAGATCGAGCCCGCGGCCGACGCAGCCCGAATCGTCATCCCGGACGACGAGCTCCTCGCCCCCTTCGACATGGAGGAGCACCCGCAGGGCGGATTCCACGGCCTGCTGGAGGTGATCCCCACCAAGGCCGACATCGTTCTCGACCTGATCCGGGCCAACAGCCTCTGGCCGCTCCTCTCCGGGCTGTCGTGCTGCGCCATCGAGATGATGAGCACCGCGACCAGCAGGAACGACATCGATCGCTTCGGGATGTTCCCGTTCCGCGCGTCGCCGCGCCAGTCCGACGTGCTCATCGTGGCCGGCACGCTGACCACCAAGATGGCCGGTCCGCTGGTGCGCCTCTGGGAGCAGATGCCCGAGCCGAAGTGGTGCGTGGCGATGGGCACCTGCACCACCTCCGGCGGCCGCTTCAAGCGCAGCTACAGCGTGGTCCAGGGCGTGGACCGGGTGATGCCGGTCGACGTCTACGTCCCGGGCTGCCCGCCGCGACCGGAGGGCCTGATCTACGGGATGCTCAAGCTGCGCGAGCTGGTGATGGAGCGTCGCGGGCAGTGGCGCACGTACGCCGAGCGCGGGCCACAGCGGCTCGCCTGGGAAGGGGACGTCCGCTGACCGCCCCGGCGCGGGCCGCCGCACTGGTACGCCTGCTCGTCGACCGCCTCGGCGACACGGCCGGCGAGCTGTGGACCGACGAGGACACGGTCGAGATCCAGGTCTCCCGCGAGCGGATCGTGGACACCCTCAGCACGCTGCGCGACGACCCCGACTTCGGCTTCTTCTTCCTCGCCGATGCTGCCGCCGTCGATTACGGGGTGGGCGCCCGGTTCGAGGTGGTCTACCACCTCTACTCCGATCGCCATCCGGCCTGGCTTCGGGTCCGTGTCCCGGTGGACCGCCGCGACCCACGCACCGCCTCGGTCACCGGGATCTGGCCGGGGGCCATGTTCCACGAGCGCGAGATGTACGACATGATGGGCATCGTCTTCGAGGGGAACCGCGACCTGCGGCGGATCTACATGTCGCCGGACTACCGCTCGTTCCCCCAGCGCAAGGACTTCCTGCTCCCCGATGATGCCGCCGACTCCCCCGCGGCAGGCATCAACCCGTTGGAGCGACCCGAGACCTGGGACCTCAGCGTCTTCACCCGCGAGCTGACGAGCGCCGGCGCCACGTACGCGCCCACCTCCACCGCCGTGGACGTCCCCGCCGAGGACTTCCCGCAGGCCGATGACGTCGCCGACAAGAGCCGACCGCAATGACCAGCGTGGACCCCGAGACCCGCATCCCCGATCCGATCGACCTCGACCGCGCCGAGGAGGCGCGCCTGCAGGCCGCCGCCGGTCTGCGGCCATCGCCGCTGGCCGGACAGGGCGAGTACGCCGGCTTCGAGCTGGTGGGCGTCCCGGACCGTCCGCTCCAGACGGAGCGCGAGGTCGAGATGTACACCCTCGAAGAGGGCGAGATGCTCGTGAACATGGGGCCACAGCACCCATCGACCCACGGCGTCCTGCGGCTCGTGATCAAGATCCGCGGCGAGGTGGTCACCGATCTGGACCCGGTCTTCGGCTATCTGCACCGCGGCATCGAGAAGCTGTGTGAGAACGCGACCTACACGACCGCGCTCACCTACGTCGATCCCATGGACTACCTCTCGTCGATGCACAACGAGCACGCACCGGCGATCGCCTTCGAGAAGCTCTACGGGATTCGCGCGCCAAAGCGCGCCGAGTACATTCGCGCCCTCGTCGTCGAGCTGAACCGCGTCTTCAGCCACGGACTGATGGTTGGCTTCCTCGCCCTGGACATGGGCGGCATCACGCCCATCCTCTACTCGTTCATCAACCGCGACGAAATCGTCGAGCTCCTCGCCTCCATCTCCGGGCAGCGCATGCTGTTCAACTTCTTCCGGGTGGGCGGCGTGAACTGGGACGTCAACGACGAGTTCCTCTCACGGCTGGGAACCTGGCACGGCAACGTGATGCGAACGGTGTCGGACAACGAGCGGCTCATCACCGAGAACGAGATCTTCAAGGGGCGGACCAAGGGGATGGGCGTCCTCACCGCCGACCAGGCCATCGCCCACGGGGTCAGCGGGCCGAACCTGCGGGCTTCCGGCGTGCCATTCGACGTGCGCAAGGCCCACCCGTACTCGATTTACGACGAGCTGGAGTTCGAGGTCGTCACCCAGAAGAGCGGCGACGTCTACGCGCGCTACCTGCAGCGGATCGCGGAGCTCAAGCAGAGCCTCCACCTGATCGACCAGATCATGGACCGCATGCCGCACGGTCCGGTGCAGGCGCAGGTGCCCGGGATCATCCGGCCCAAGCCGGGGCGCGCCTACGGGGCCGTCGAGAGCCCGCGCGGCCTGTACAGCGTGTACGCCATCAGCGACGGCGGTCCCACGCCGTACCGCTTCCGGATGCGCGACCCCAGCTTCATCACCCTGCAGGTGATGCCCAT
>Ga0315540_10002022_pt1 | contig 11483 bp, 7 predicted proteins | sample SalMarSW160110MG_FD_203677 | JGI IMG/M metagenome (GOLD analysis project Ga0315540, IMG submission 203677) | Salt marsh sediment microbial communities from the Plum Island Ecosystem LTER, Massachusetts, United States - Salt Marsh Sediment SW1601-10 ... | reverse complement strand
AAAGTCCACGCCGCGCCATGCCACAGACCTCCGAGAAACATCGTAATCATCAGATTTACATATGTTCGGACTTTTCCGCGGCGATTGCCGCCGAGGGGAATATACAGATAATCCCGAAGCCAAGTCGACAAGGAAATATGCCAACGCCTCCAGAACTCGGTAACGCTTCTGCTCAAGTAAGGAGCGTTGAAGTTCTCCAGGATCTCAAATCCAAGTATTTTTGCGATACCGCGTGCAATATCAGTATATCCGGAGAAATCACCATAAATCTGAAAAGCGAACGCATAAACACCCGACCATAATTGACCGCTGGACATCCCTGCAGGATTCGCAAATATCTTATCGACAATAGGTGCCAAGGTGTCGGCGATTGCGATCTTTTTGAAATATCCTAGCAATACAAGATTTAATCCCATCAAAACCTTCTCCCGTGTCATATGACGTGGTTTACAGATTTGAGGAAGAAGATTTACGGCGCGTTCGATGGGTCCTGCTACAAGTTGTGGGAAGAAAGAAACATATAATGCAAAGTCGATGAAGTTCTCCGAGGGTGAAAGCTTGCCGTTATAGATGTCTATTGTGTAGCTCATCGTCTGGAATGTGTAAAAACTGATACCAACAGGCAGGATGATACGGAGTACCGGCATGTGTGGTTCAAACCCGACCGCAGACAACACGGAAGCTGCAGAATCTATAAAAAAATTAAAATACTTGAAGAAACCTAAAATCCCAAGGTTAACGCCTACACTGGCAAAGAGCAGTAATTTTCTGTGATTTTTTTTATTAGAATCGAAAATCCTTTTGCCGACCCAAAAGTCGACAACAGTTGATGTCAGAAGTAGGAAGTTAAAGCGCCAGTCCCAGTAACCATAAAAGAAATAACTTGCAACTAACAGGAATATATTTTGTCTTCGATGATTCAAATTTGGATAGATGATCAACACAATAGCAAAAAACACAATAAAAGCGAACGAATTAAAAAGCATTATTTAACCTGTCACCAATTAATCTATATCACTCAAGAAAACGGTTTATTTTTAAATGGTTGGATTGTATGCTGACGCCTGAATCTGCTCGAGTGCATTTTCTACGGTTAGAAGCAAGGAGCCGGAATGAGCCGCATATTTCACGACCTCATCGAAAAACTGTGGCGTACACCCATATGGAGAAGGATTGTCGGCTATGTCATGTGTCGCGAAAATGAGCCATCCTCGATATGAAGTATTATAATTGATCAATTGTTTGATCTCATTTATGTTAGCCATGTTTCTTCGATCCAAAAAGAAAGCTTTTAGCAAATTCAGATCGGCTTTGCCCACATTTGATGTTTGTCCTCCGCCTCTGCAGCAGGCGAAATGTTTTTCAAGATAAAATTTTATGGATGGATTCGGCTCGTTTTTTGGATATGAGAACGTTTTGAAATTTGTTCCGGGTAAAATTCGGGAGAGCACCTGCCCGTTCTCTAAAACTGACCTTACAAATTGTCTTGCGGGCACTTCCCATGTATCAAAATGATCAAATGTGTGGCAACCAAGTTCATGCCCCGTCATTATTGCACGGGACAGATCACTCAGGTTCGCGATTAATCCGACTTCGGTTGTTGTTCCAAGAAGACCGAGTGATACAAAAAAAGTAGCTCTTGCGCCGAACGATTCCAGAATATAACCGCCGGCAGTGAATGCGGTCCTGGGTGCATCATCAAACGTAAACGAAATGATCGGCACTGGTGTCTGAATCGATACCATTCGTTTATTGAACTGGTAAGCTAACGTGCGATGATATTTTCCTTTAATTCTTGCCAGCAGATCGATAGTTTTCACGGATTGACTTTACTGTATATTAATCTATGTATTATTTTAGTATCTATTCGCCGTTTGGGAATCTCTATTATGATAGATGTGTCTTAGTTGAAGTAAACTCTTGATATAATATGAATCTATGGCTACTTTCTTATTCGGAATTTCAATAACTCCCAATAAAAATATCAGCCACATATTGTTGATCCCATAAAATGATGCCTCTGTGTAGTTGTAAAGAACTGCTGTGCCAATAAAACAGAGTCTCAGGATTGCCGAAGGATAATCCGTATACAGATGACTTCTGACCTTGATCAAACCAACAATCATAATTATGACGATAAAGGCGACCCCAACAATACCCAAGTTCAAATATTGCTCTAAATAACCGTTGTGCGCCTGAATAATATTGGAATGGGTCATTTCCCATATCGTCCTCATCCTATCTCCTGACCAGAAACTCATATAGCCGAAACCTAAAATTGGATTCTTAACCATTTGCAAGAGTTCATGCCAAATTGGCACTCTTGATGTCAAATTCGAATTACGACCTAACATCATGATAACTTCACTTTTAAGATTTATTGTCACATCCAGCAACAACACTAATGAACAGGCTGCCACGCCAAGCCCTAAAATTCTAGAGGGTTTGTTTTTTATAAATCTCATGCGGCTGCATAGAAACAAGATCAGCGCACCCACAAAGCAAGCTATTGATGTGGCGCTATTTGCCATGTACAAAAGCCATAAAATCATAGCCAGAAAGATATAACCAATCAGATTTTCTTTTTCATAAAAAGAAAAAACGTTTTTTTGTTTTATGAGAAATTTCCACAAGAAATAGATGCCGGTTATCAGGCAGAGCTGCCCGAGATCGTTTTTCTGGTTTGTCACACCTATGAATGTTGGGACTCCCTGCCAGTAGTCTCGTCCCAAATAGGGATAATACTTTATGAATAATACTGATAATGGAATCAATAAATAGCTCAATCGTCTCAGTATGAGTTCAACTGCTCCGTATGGGTTCTCTTCGGTTAAAATGACAAGCACCATTATTATGTTCCCCATCTCTTTTATTAATCGTTTTAAGGAAAGCAAGGGAACATCAGACCATATAAAACTTAATCCGCAATACAGGAAATACATCCATAGTGCTTTGTTTCCTGCCAAAAGCTTATTCCAATCGATTCTCCTTTTAGACAGCATGAACATCCCGATCCCAATGATGATAAGAAAAACCATCCGGTCTATTGGGCTGCCCTCAGAGTAAAGATTCCCAGGTCCAAATTGTCTGCCTAGCTGGAGCCAATATGATACGTATCGTGAGCCGGCCAGAACTATCCAGATTGTTGGAAGCCACAATGCTTTGGAAAAACGATCGGTTTTCTTTCTTTCCATCCAAAATAGGTAGAAAATGAAAACCACACAGATTATAGTCGCTATTTTTGAAACCACTTACTACTCCTAAAATTGGATGGACTTAGGAACATACCTGTTCAGATCATTTTATTCTGAGATTGGGTCTTTAAAACAAAAACCAGGCTATTGGTTCTTCATTAATGAGGCAGCATTGAAAAATCTTTGAAAATCTTATGGAATCTGCTTGCAGAAGAGACAATGAATCGAGGTGATTTCGGCACTATATTCGGACGATTTGCCGTCTTACTGTTGCGAAATCTAATTTACGCGGTGGTAACATTACTTTAATCAGTGACCACGTCCCAGGGACATGGTCACTGATTTCATATTTTAACGTAGACTTGGCTACTCAAATCTAAAATTCTTCGGTGCTTCAGGATTTCGAAGTGGGTGCGGGTAAGTGTATGGCGTATAACCTGGTTTTGGTGTCCTACCATTGTTGATATAGTCCCGACCGGATTGAACCGCCGAGTCTGTTGTCTGATTTGTCATGATGACATTGTTGTTGCAGTTGCCACCCGTATGACAACCTTCATCAGAACCATTGTTCCAGATGTATAGCGGAACCGAGGGTTGATCTGCTCCAAAGGCAACCCCCGAGCCTCTGCCTATCTGATCTAGGCAGGGCCAGCCACCAGATCTATTGCCATCCCAAGATTTAGTCCCATCACAAGCGCCATAGGGGCTCGAGGTATTTCCTCCATCACTTCTCTGGTTATCAACATTCATGGTGTTGAAATATCCACGAAGTGTGTTGTTAAAGACGACGCCGGTTCCCGACCGAATATGTATAGCCCTGTACCATGCTGGATCGGTAGCATTAAAATCATTGTTATAAATTTCTGCATTTAGATTACCTCCGCGTTCGTCACCTCTGCAGGCGTGGTTTTGCCAATAAGCATTGGTTACGGTATTGTAACGGAAAACAATCCGTCCACCATAATAAGAATCTCCAACCCCATAATAGCAACCATTCGGCATGGTAAAGGTACAGTCTTCAATAAATACGGCTTCATCAGAACCTTGATGCAAAGGAAGTGACCATGAATACCCCCCCATACCAGGGTTCGTCGATTGATATTCATTGTAATAATTCATAAACCCACTGTAGAATATTGCGTTGCCAGCACCACTGAATCTACAGTTATCGATGAGTCCCCACGTTGTGCCTGTAATCCAAATTGCCATGTTCTGGGTACACCCGCTGTACGAAAAAGCACAATGATCTATTCTCCACCCTCTGGTTACTGTCGGGTATGAATTTCCGCTGATTGGGTTTAGCCTGATTTGACCGCTTCCAAATGATATGCCGGTAATTCTCCATGACGCTTTGCTTGTCTGGGTGGTATCTACTTCTAAATTCAGACCGCTAACAGTTGTCGTCGTTATCCCTTGGCCTTTAACGGTGATATTTTTGTTTGACCAGGTGACAGTACCGGCAGAACAACTGCCAGCAGAAATATTTACTATATCGCCATCAACAGACGAGTTAATGGCTGATTGGAGGTTGGATGTAATCGTTCCTGAGCATGTCACGTTTCGAGTTACCGCATATCCATTCGAAAGCAATATAATACTTATTAACAGAGTAAAAATCGCAGTTTTTATCGTTATTATTCCCGTTGGGGAAAGGTGACTATATTTGAACTTAATTTCAGAATCTATATTATTTATAAACAAAATATCACCTCCACTTACTTTGCATTTGGTTTATCAAGAAAGTTGTAATACTTCTAAACTTGTTTTCCTGAGACCATTGATGGATTTGTTTTCCTAAGCAAACCTCAATATTAGGGGAAATAGATACCTATGTATTTTTAGCGTCTCTTTTATGAATAGGTATCGCTATTCAATAAATTATAGCAAAAAGAATGCCAAATATACCTGAAAAATAACTGTTGGAGGAAGAAAGTTTGGCGCTATTTGTAACAAACTAAAATAATATAATATATTTATTTTTTTATTTTTTTAACAGCCGTTGAATTAACATTTACCCTACTATAAATTCGAGATAGGGAATAAGCCATGTATGGAAATTTAGACATTTGATTGTAATAAATCATACACACAGTAGATTCGGAAAAGGCTTACCCATCCAGGGAGAGGGTAACAAGTCATTGAAAATGCGAAAAATGAATATATCAGAGCTTGAAAATCATCGAAATGCCAGAGATACGCATTCGGTTGAAGGTGCGGTTAAATACCTCAAGTTGAAGTCCTCGGAGTTGAATAAAACAATATTTTAGCTCTTTATCCGTAAAACCTCTTGCATCTGTCAGCCTTTTTAGCTGCACCACGAAGATAATTCCCTATAGGCGGAAAAAATCAAACTATAAGTCGTTGACTAAAAAATCTTCTATAAACGGCCAAAAATAAAGCCGAGTCTCTAAACAATTCTACAGTTTTTGAATATCTTGATTTTCATTTCGCACTGGGGTAATTAGTGCGTATTTCAAGTTTGTACGAGCCATGATCCTAATCATTTACGAGAATGAACAGTCAATTAATTTTTATCAATCCAAACAGATCGTTCCACTACGAGCTTTAACCCAAAAAGTGCCATAATTTTTCCAAGATGGTCACAATCTCTTATCAAATATTTCATAAACAGATCATGTCGAATTAATAAAAAAAACGGTAAGACCAAAGTATACAATAGTATGGCCATAGTAGACTTGAGGGCATTTAAACTTAAAAAAGAAACTTTTTCTGCATTTACGACCCCTCGCAATAAAGCTCTTTTAATAAAATAACCTCTCTTCATACGATAAATTGGTACTGCTTCGTAGACTTCCGCCTCATTACACCAAACAAAGATGCTTTTTTTTAATATCATTCTATTAAAAAAATCGACATCTTCTCCTCCTGTTTTGCCATAACGAGGATCAAAAGGCTGGTTCAAATCACTAAAGAGTTTATTTGATATCAGAACATTACCTGTTCGTGTATGTTCGGATTTATTAATAATAGTTCCTGTTGGAAAGGATTTTCTTTCACAAAATTTGCCTCGGACAATCCAACCGGGAGGATTTCCCTCAAAATAAGGCAGGACAGGTCCAAGGACACCATTTACCTCATAGTTGTTATATATTTTATATAAATTTAATAACCAGTTTGACACCGGGAATTCATCATCATCGATCAAAGCCACAAAATCCCCTTTTGCATTCTCTATTGCCTTGTTTCTTGCCAGAGCGATGTTCTGTTCCGATTCCACATAGTATTTTATGGATTTTTTTGATTTCTTGGAAAAAGTTTCTACGATTTGGCGTCCAGATTCAGATCTATCATTGTCCACGATGATGATTGAGTAGTCAAATTGATCTTCAGTTTCTTGAACTTCAAGCTTTAACAATAATCGCTTAAGGAGTTCAGTCCTTTTATACGTGCAAATACAAACGTCAATATGTGCGAGTTCTTTCACTTCAAACATTCACTGATATCAAGATATGATTTTACCTAGCATATATTATCAAAATTCCCTAAATGACAACCCAATGATATGCAGCCTTAGCAATTTCAGTAAAACTTCATTTCATTTCCTCAAATTCTTTAAATTCTGACCGCTGAAGTAATATGAATATCCATAGTTATCTTTCATATTTTATCTTTTATGTTCAATAAGATGCCTCTGAATCAATTCGAAAGAAAGAATACGGCTAATCTCTTGCGTGTAATTTCGCTTACCAGCTAAATGGCTGTTAACCATCTTTTCCAGATATTTCCTTTGGATATACGGTCTCTCAAGAGAGCGTTGTTCGAGTAGAATGTCTTTTACATATTGATTTAATTTATCGCGGTACCAAACTCGAAAATGATAGAATTTTTGCCTCCCCATAAACAGCCTTTCAACATGCAACGGCTCTATAATGCGGTCGATTCTTGCGAGCCATTGTGGCATTCCGTAGTCATACGCATATTCCGATTTATAGGTAAGCTCCTGATAAAGATGTCGGAAATTCCCAATAATCGGAGTCGGTTGACATAAAAGTCCACGGTCTGTAGGTATCTTTGCCAATTCGCCATTTCCTTCTGCTATTAATCGTAAAATAGGCTGTGGACTTAAACTAAAATTTTGAGGCGCTTTATACATTAAATAAACGAGTTCATTATCCAAAAAAGGTGAACGAAGTGTTAGTTGGGACTGTTCAACGGAAAGTCGCGAGTAATGGTGCCATGGAACCTGCTTGAAAGCTATAAATGATAGCTCATTTCCCCGACACTCACTGTCATATGTCGCAGCAGCATTTTTAACGAGCCTTCCGAATTCAGGCTCTATCAATTCAGCATACAAAGAGGCAGGCCTGAATGCTATATTCCTTCTTATAATTTCAGAGCCGTAATTTCCAGTAAGCCTAATCGGTGCGATTTGTCTTGCCATCTTATTAACATATAACTCAACCGAACCCGTAACATCCATAGTACCGTCAGATATATACACGGATTGCTCAGCTAAACGTGGAAACTCCGAAAAAAACTGAGGGCCAACGACAATGGTTTCGTGGGATTGCCCACAGAGTTTCGCTAATTTTCTGGCAATTTTGACATCAGCGCAGTCACGATAAATCCCGGAAAATGAATAACAAGGCAATTCGCCTGGGAAACGATTGGCCCAAGCCATTATCATCCGGCCATCCAGTCCGCCTGTCAGAGACATGCCCACCTGTTTTTTACCACGAAAATATCTCGGCAGAATTCGTCTGAAGGTTTCCCTGAACTGCTGATAAAACTCGTTTTCTTTTAATAAAGGTTGAGATTGCCAATTTTTTAAGTCAAAATAGGAATCTTTTCTCAACTTCCCGTTTTCATTTATAGCCCAGATCGACCCAGCTGGAACCAGCCTGATTTCTGAAAAGAGAGTTTTATCCTGCAAAACGCAGCCGCAAGAAAAAGCTTCAGCCAAGCTCTTATAATTCAAGCGCCGAAGCTCCGGTAAAACTTTGAGAAGGGATTTAGCTTCGGAAGCAAAATAGAGTTGGTCACATTTTTCGTAAAAATAAATCCGGCCTAATCCGTATCGATCATTGAATATAAAAATACGCTTTTTACGCAGATCAATTAACAATCCGCTGAACCAACCATTGAGACTTTTTATAAAATCGATGCCCTTCTCTTCATAGAGATGTACCAGATAACTTGCGTTTTCCTGATCAAAGTTATGACCGTTGGCTTTTAAAATTTTAAGTTCATCAGGGTCTGTAAAGTCTTCGCCAAAAAATATAAGACATACATCTTTTTTTTCGTTCCAAACGGGCATGCAATCCGAAAATGAACTTTGGTGACAAGCCCATCCTATCTGAAGCCCAAGTTGCCTGTTGACATAGGTACCCGATTCATAAAAAGGCTCGTGAAACATGCACTTTATCATTGAATCAAGAGCGTTCTCTTCACTTCGGCACTCCGCACTCTCAATTATTCCAACAATCCCTGGCATAGGCTATTTACGATTTAATGAATTTGATGGTTTTTTAAAAGATCCAAAAATCTTCAATTTTCAAATTACGCATTTTATTATTTCAATACGGAGGAAACTCAGCTTTTTCATATATTCTGTATTTTTCACATCTTAACACAAATGCAAAATATTTATATGCAATGGGTTTCTCCACCTCTGATCAGCCTTGATAAAGCCGAGAATGGCTTCTGCACTTTTCAAAATCAATGGGATTTTAAATAGGTTTGGGGTTATATAGACCCTGGTGTGGGAATTGATATTTCCTGTTCGGTATTAAATTTTGTCGCGAATGAAATAAGCGTTATTAAGCAGCAAAAAAATGAATAAAGTCTTGGAGCCGGCGGGAGGATTTGCACACTCCATCTGCTGATTACGTTTCAGCCGCTCTACTATTAAGCTACACCGGCTTTGTTTAAAGAATTATTTTACAGTTTCTTAATTTTTACTATAATAGTTTATTTATTTCTTTCCTGCCGGCTAATTTTCACAGTATAATGATTTTAATGTTTTGTCATACCATTTTGATCTTAGCCTCTGCATTAAAAAATACAATTTTTGAGGTATAAGTCCTACGAGTCCGTGATGTAGTCTTAATTTCAGTATAAGTTTGCCTTTAATATTCAATGGAATATAATATCTTGGTATTTCAACCAGTTCAAATCCGTTCCGCCGCTTAAATTCGATCACGGAACTTTTTGAATTCTTCCCATAAATATACTTCCCATAAATAAAATAATCCATATTTTTTTCATGGCACAACTCTACTGCTTTAGCGATTAACGCATTGGTCGGCCGTTTGTCCTGATGTTTGGCCATCGCTAAAATTTGCATTATTCTGGCCTCTTTTTCAATATACACCAATTTTAAAAAACCAATTAATTCGTCCTTATAGTAAGCTCCGAGGAAATCACATCTTTCTAAATACGAAGCGTTTATTTTTTTAACAGTCTCGAAATTTTTGCCGTAGTGCCAGAAAGCTCTCCCCTGCCTGACAGGGCATTCATTATATATTTTAACGATTCCTTTTACGAACTCATCGTCGTAATCGACACCTCTGACAATCACCCCTCTTTTTTTTGATCTTCTTACATTTTTTCTTGTTACTTGCGGGAGTCTTTTTGTCCACCAATCTTCATAATTTGTTATAGGAATTGCAGCGACATTATCCCATTCCATGTAATATGGGTATTTAAGGTCAATATCCGGCAACTTCTGTGAAAAAACGAATATATCAATTTTTTTGTTATCATCTTTTAGAAATTGGACAATTCTTTCAGGATCACCAATGGATTTTTTGCCCAGCCAATCTTCGTCATGGATTTCCCCAATCTTAATGATTCCATGCGACACAGACAGCAGGATTCCGTTTGTGTTTATTATAGACACTTTTCCTCCTGAGTCACATCTCTTAATAAATCAATAAACAATCAAGCCAATCAACCAATGTTGTCTTTTTTAACGAATATTTTCAATTTTCGATAACAAAAGTGCAAGCGCTCGATATGTCGTTGCTTGAGCCCAGTGTATCATGGGAACTTTTAATATTATAAATGGATATCGCATGAAATAGAAATAACCGGATCGGTCCTGCATATTATCAATCGTCCATTTGGCAACTTTAAGTCCCAGATTTAAAGATGACTCATCATAGTCAAAATAATTTGCCAAGGTTTCGATAGCCTGCGAGGCACACTGACTATCGATAGGGTATGTCCGATTGTGATAGTATTTGGGTCTTCCTGTCGCTTCAAAGAAATTGTTTTTAAAAAAATTAAAACCTTTAACCAGATGATCTTCATAAGTTTTGTCATCTGTATTTTCAATATAACATTTTAGAGCGTCCAAATTATATCCGGTATGAAAATTATCGATCCAACGGTATTTTGGTTCTTCTCCATAATACCAAGACCCGTCTGGGTTCTGACGAGTACATGTATATTTAATGGCTTCTTTCGAGACACCTAAAAACTCATCGTTGTTGTTGAATTTGGCAGTCCGTGCCAATAACGCCGCAGCCAGCATACTTTGATTGTGAATTGTGCAATCTCCAACACCAAAGGCCGTATAATTTAAACAGATACCTGAATCTGTGATATTTTTTGGTATTTCGAGGATCCAATTACATATGCTTTCTGCGACTTTAAAATAAATTTCCTTTTTGGTCAGTTCAAATGCATCAAGAAATGCCTGCCCGATCAGACTGGACCAAACAGTAATTGGTTCAAACCTTCCTTGCCGACCTCCGCGACTGGCAAAGTCGAACATCTTACCCCAGCAGTAATTTCCAAAACCGGGCGCTTTATTTTCTTGTAGCCATGTGAGGCATGAAACCGCCTTTTTATTATAATTGTCATTACCCGTATTTTTTAGCATCGTAAGGTAGCCCCAGGCCATATAACCCCTGCCTATACAAGAATCTAAAGGCTGAACGCCGAGTAATGGACGGAGGTTTATGGGGCATCGCCATACCAATTGCAGCAATAGTCGATCCAAAAATAAATTACGAACTGTCAGCGGTCTTAAATATGATGTCAAACCATCCGCGGGATCGTAGCCCTTATAATCGTGATCTTCGACCCATTTTTCAAGTTTATTGAGACTCATCAATATGAGTTTTTTAGTGCTGTCAACATTAACTGAGTTCATATGCTTATTAATGTCCAGATTCTATTCTTCTGGAATCGCTTTCGTTCAAATTTAACCTCAAGACTTTCTTGAACGTATTGTTTAATCTTTTCATCTGTTCTCTGCGGATGAACTCACCGAGTTCTCTTGAAATAGGTTTCTTAACTAGACTAAGACTAGCCCATAAA
>Ga0315540_10002020_pt1 | contig 11486 bp, 13 predicted proteins | sample SalMarSW160110MG_FD_203677 | JGI IMG/M metagenome (GOLD analysis project Ga0315540, IMG submission 203677) | Salt marsh sediment microbial communities from the Plum Island Ecosystem LTER, Massachusetts, United States - Salt Marsh Sediment SW1601-10 ... | reverse complement strand
TCCATTTTAATTAATTATCCACCAATCTCCTGTGATAATTGATCTGTCCCAGATGATAATTAAGATGTGTTGCCAGGTGTACTAAGAAAAATTCAGTTGTCATTTCGTAACCAAATACATTTACAGGATAAATCTCATTGAATTTATCTTCTTTTAATTCGGAAATCGTTTTTTCAACTACTTTTGCCGTCACATTTATTTCATCCAATAATTTTTCTTTTGGGATATCTTTAGTGCTAAATTCGGCTTCACGATTTCTGACGTAACCCGAATTACCAATTATATTTCCAATAAAATGTTGAAGGTTTCCGCAGAGGTGCATGCAAAGATTACCTGCAGAGTTTTTTATCTCGCCGGAGATTTTCCATAATTTCTTTTCATCATTATATGAACTAATCTCGGTTTTTAGTTTTTCAAGATCACGATTAAATAGCTTTTTCAAAGTATCAATCATTTAAACCTCAGTCGGTTAATTTATGAAAAATTTCTTCAAGCAGCCCGTTAAACTCATCCGGTTTTTCAAGCATAGGGAAATGTCCTGTGCCTTTTATGATCCTTAAATCAAAATCTTTGATATGCTTTTTGGCTGATTCTGGATTTGTTGGAAATTTATCCGAGTTAAGAAACCGGACAGGTATATCGATTTTATCAAATTCTGCGGCTTCTTTAAAGTTAAATAAACCAATAAAAGAAGCGAGTGCAATATCTTTCGGTTCTGAAGCAATATCTTCTGATATAGATTTAACGAGATTACTATCAGCTTTATTTCCGAATATTGAACTTATATATTTTTTGGTTGCATCCGAGAAATCATCTTCAAACCGTTTGTAAAAGGCATCGAATTGTTCTTTTGAGAATACTTCTTCAATATCCTGGAATGTATCGATTGCAATCAACGCTTTTACTTTATTGCCGAGTTGCTGAGCTGCGGATAGAACAACCGGTCCGCCCATCGAGTGACCGATTAAGATTACATCTGTTAGATTTTCTTTTTCAACTACGGCTTTAACATCTTTTCCATAATTTTCTACAGTCCATCCTGTCCCGTTTGCGGGATCTTTTCTATCAAGACCGGATTCACCGTGACCCGCCAAATCGATTGCAATTACTGTGTACTTATTGCTGAAATATTTAAGCTGCCCCTCCCAATAACTTTTATCGCATCCCCAGCAGTGAACAAAAACAAGTGTTAGTTCTCCGTTTCCTGCTTTTTTGTAAACGATTGGAACCTTGTCGAATGAGTAAGCGGTATCTGTTTGGATTGCAAGCTGTTCTTTTTGGGCCTTGCTAGTAGCGAATAATGTTGTGAATAATATAGTTGCAATAAATATAAATAATTTCATAAAGCCCTCTTTGAAAATATTTATAATCCCAAAAGTGATTTCCAATTTTCGAAATAATGTACCTTTATATAAAAAATAAACAGTATAATGTATATTTTTCCTAATAGCCACTCTGAAGTAGCTATTAATAAAAAATTACTTGTGTCATAGTCTTTTGCTATTCGAATCCATCGTCCTTTAAATCTAATACCAAGTAATACTGAAGCGCTGAAATGCAATGTATGCCAAAGACGTGTGATGAAATTTATATTTGGGGAAGTTTTACTATGATCAACAATTTTAATTCTCTTTTTCTTAATAAAATGAAAAGTTACATTAGAAAATTGTGGAAGACCGAGGTCAGTATTAAGATCTTTATTTAAAATATAAGCTACTATATTATAGTAAAAATTATACCATATGAACCAAAAGACTATTATGGTAACTAAAATTGGAAAGATTAAATACCTTATAGGTGAATATCCATATCCAAGTGAAACTCCATATAACCACTGCCAGAAGCTTCCCAATATAATTTCTTTTTGCCAAGCTAATTCATACATTACTTGGTCCGCTGAAGTATTATCTCCCTGTGCAATATAGTTTTTATTGAGTCTTTTATATATTTCTTCGATTCTTTTATAATTATCATCCTTATCCTCTGATAAGTTCTTTAAACTTATCTTTGGTTTCTGCTTACCTTTTACCTCTTCCCAATATATAGTTAGCTCTCCCGGAGGATAGTCCAAATTTTCTAAAAAGATGGCATTTGTTTTGGACAAATCTGTTCTTCTTAAATCTATACCATTTTCAAAACTTGTATTTGTCAAATCAAGTGTATCAGAGATACTAATGTGATTAAATTTAGGTTTATACTCAAATGTACAATTACTCAAAAGAAGATTATAGATTTTTGAGTCTTGAATTAAAAATGTTGATTTAAATGTGCTACCTTTAAGTGAATATGTTGAATCAAAAGTAGAACTATAGATACGAAAAGGGATTTCAAAATTACTCCCAGTCATCTTTACTGCATCTTTAAATTCGGATTTTACAATATCAAAAATTCCCTTTTCATATTTTCCGTGCCAGAATAAAAGCCCACGCTCAAAGATTGAATTCATGATTTGTATCCAACCTGAATTTTGAATACTACTTACAAAAAAGCCTTTTAATATTCTTGAACTTTCAATATAGAATCCTTGAGTAATGTTACAATTTAAAAAGGTAATAGATTTTGAAAAGTCAACAGGGCTACCTGTAAAAGATTCACCAATTAATAAGAAATCTAGAGTAATGTGTTGAAGGTGAATATAATTCAGTTCTTTAGCATAGACAATTTTGCGAATTTCTTGTTGATTGAAATTTCTATCTTCAACATAATAAACTGAGTTGGCTGTAACCACTCCCTCCTTGTTATAAGGATTTCCCAATTCGTTTATAGCACTTGTTGAATCATTCCAATACCAAGCTTTTCCAAAACTAAATTCTTTTAGTTCTACACCTTTATTTGCCTGTGGAAATGTTATGGTGGAAACTAAAATAAATAATAATATTTTTAATACTTTATTAATGGTTCATCCACATTAAAACTAATAAAAAATGCCACATCTAAAGATATGGCATTATGGAAAATTAAAGAATAATATTTTAGATTTTTTAAGTTTTCAACCTCACCGGTCCTGCTTTTTTTACTTCTACCGCAGTACCGTCTGCAAAGAGTTTAAAGTTTTCTACAAACCTTGCGGCAAGTGCGTCGTATTTTTTCCAGTACTCGTCCTTGTTTCCCCAGCTATTGGATGGCTCAAGCACATCTTCTGGAACTTCGGGGCAGGAGAGTGGCACTTCAAAACCAAACAGCTTGTCTTTTCTATATTTTACTTTGTCAAGCTTTCCTTCAAGTGCTGCGTTTAAAAGATTTCTTGTATGACGAATGCTTATTCGTTTACCAACACCGAATCTTCCGCCAACCCAGCCGGTATTTACTAGCCAGACGTTTGCTTTGTGCTTCAGCATTCTTTCTTTCAGCATCTGCGAATATTCATAAGGATGACGAACCATAAATGGTGCACCAAAGCATGCAGAAAAAGTAATTTGTGGTTCAATGCCAAGTCCGATTTCCGTTCCTGCAATTTTAGAAGTGTAGCCACTTATGAAATGATATTGAGCCTGTTCAGGATTTAGTTTTGCAATTGGCGGCATAACACCCGAAGCATCGCACGTTAGGAAAATGATATTCTTCGGATGTGAACGAACATAACCTTCGGGAACAGCATTCGGAATAAATTCTATTGGATATGAACATCGTGTGTTTTCCGTTACCGTATCGTCGTCGAGATCGATTTGTCTGCTTACAGGATCGAATACAACATTTTCAAGAATGGTTCCGAATCGTTTTGTTGTTGCATAAATTTCCGGTTCAGATTCAGCAGAAAGACGAATAACCTTAGCATAACATCCACCTTCAAAATTGAACACTCCCTGCGAACTCCAGCCATGTTCATCATCACCGATAAGTAATCTGTTCGGATCTGCAGAAAGAGTTGTTTTTCCTGTGCCGCTCAATCCAAAGAATAAAGCAGCTTTTCCATCCTTACCAATATTAGCTGAACAGTGCATCGGAAGAACATCTTCAAAAGTTAAAAGGAAATTCAAAACAGTGAAGATAGATTTTTTAATCTCACCGCCATAAAGTGAGTTTGCAATCAACGCTGTTCTTTCTGCAAAGTTAAGAACGATTCCGGTTTGCGATCTTGTTCCGTCAATTCCCGGATCGACTTTGAAATCCGGAAGTGTAACTACAGTAAAATCCGGTATAAAGTTTTTTAGTTCATCAGGATTATCAATTGTTACGAACATATTTCTTGCAAACAAACTATGCCATGCTTTTTCTGTAATAACTCTTACTTTAAGCCTGTAATCAGGATCAGCGCCGGCATAAACATCCTGAACAAAAAGTTCTTCTCCCTGGCAGTAAGCTTTCGCTCTCGCCATAAGAGCGGAGAATTTTTCCTGGCTGTAAGGACGATTATAGACTCCCCACCATATATTATCTTTTGTGCTTTCTTCTTCAACAACGAATTTATCAGAGGCAGCTCTTGCAGTATGTGGTTTTGTTTTTACAAGGAGTGGTCCCTGCTTTGTTAATTTTCCTTCATTTCTGAAAATAGCTTCCTCGTAAAGAGCTTCATCAGGAAGATTCCAGAACACACGATCCAGATCTGTGAAACCCTGGTTCTTCAACCTGAAATCGGAAGCGAGTTCCATTGCTTGTTTTGTTGCGGGGGTATCGAATTCCAAATATTTTGTCATGACCAATCCCTCACTAATTTTCTGTCTCCAATATACAGTTCATTTGGTGAATTGGGATCGAGTGCCCATTTCATTCTTTCTACTCCTTCCTGGATATCTTTGATCGTACCGCAGTAACTTATTCTCAGGTGTCCTTCTAATCCGAATTCTGCACCGGGAACCGTAAGCACCTGAACTTTATCGATTAAGAAATTTGAGAGCTCATTCGATTTTTTATTGTATGCACTAAAATCGGCAAAACAATAAAACGTTCCATCAGGTTTTGTTACCTTAACACCTTCAAACGATTTGAGAAGATCAACCATCACATTACGATTATTTTCAAGTGTTGTTCTTAAACTTTCTACACTCGATTGTATTCCGTTGAGCGCACCGACTGCTGCTTTTTGTAAAAGTACAGAAGGCCCTGAAGTTTGATGTCCTTGTATACTGCTCATCGCTTCAATTATTTTTTTATTTCCAACTGCCCAGCCGATTCTGAAACCGGTCATTGCATATTGTTTTGAAACCCCGTTGATGATTATCATCTTGGAATTTTCGTCGAGCTTTTTCGCATACTTATAAGGATTGATAATTTTCTTCCCATCGAAAATTAAACGATGATAAATGTCATCCATTATCAACCAGATATCTTTTTTCTCACATAGTTGAACAACATCTGCTATAAATTCTTCAGAATACATTACCCCGGTAGGATTATTCGGGCTGTTTATTATTACAGCTTTAGTATATGAACCAATCCTGTCTTCAATATCTTTTATCGTCGGATAAAATGTTCCGTCTTCCGGTAATGCCGGAACGGGAATTGCACCTACCAGTTTAGCCATATCAGGATAGCTAACCCAATAAGGTGCCGGGAAAACAACTTCTTCCTGCGGATTAAGAATAGCCTGTAACGCCACCATTAAAGCCTGTTTCGCTCCACCGGATGCAATAATATGTCTGGGGGACACTTTCCGGTCGTAAAATTCTTCAGTGTATCTTATAATAGCCTGCTTTAGAGCCGGTATACCGTCTGCAGGTGCATACCGGACTTCACCAGTATTAACATGCGAAACAGTTGCCATCATAGCTTCCATTGGAATTCTCGTTTTTGGCTCTCCGCCTCCCAGGTGTATTACAGGATCACCCTTCTCTTTCAGGATTGCAAACTTTTCATTTAAAGCAAGAGTTGGTGATGGTTTAATAGATTTTGCGATCAGACTTAAGCTCATATGCGCTCCCTCTTAATGGTAAACAAAACAAGTTAATTCACAAATCAAAAATATTTGTAGCGTGCCGGAGATGCAAATTAATCGTTTATTAATTGCATAGTGAAATACAAAAAATATGTATTGATATTAAAAAGAATTGCCAAATTAGAATAAAAAAAAGATAATATTGATTTTTTATACATTTCAATGAAATTTGGGAAATTCTGTAAAGAATTTTCACTTGTAATCTTCTCTCACAGGATAAAATGTATCGGTTAGTTTGCAGTTCGTAATTGCTTTTCCTGAATGTGATATCCCGGAAGGAATTACAAATACATTATTTTGTTTTAGCAAGTGTGGCATGTTATCAACAGTTAATTCAAATTCACCTTCGAAGACTGTACAGATTTGTTCGTGGGGATGAGAATGCGCCGGTAAGGATGCTCCTGCTTTTACGTTCCAGTATGCGATTGTTATATTTTCAGAATGAACAAAACGGACGAAACATCCCGGGACAATTTCTTTCTCTTCAATTTTATTCAGATCAATTTCGTTCATTTTGTAAAAATCATACAAATTTCTTTTTCAATGCTTCCCGAACAATTGACGGAACGAAATCACTTACATCACTGTGAAGACTTGCGAGGTTTCTGATGATTGTTGAATTTAGATAAGTATATTTTTCATGAGGCATGAGGAAAATAGTGGTGATATCGCCGGCAAGTTTTCTGTTCATTAAAGCCATCTGGAATTCATATTCAAAATCACTAATTGCTCTTAGTCCCCGTATAATGCCTGTTGCTCCTACTTGTTTTGCATGATCAACAACTAATCCGTCAAATGAATCAACCTTAACATTCTCGAAATCTTTCAGGCTTTCTTTCAGCATTTCAACCCGTTCTTTGGTTGTAAAAAGTGGCGCTTTACCGGGATTAACGGCAACAGTTACGACCACTTCGGAAAATAATTCGGATGCTCTCCTTATTACATCTATGTGTCCGTTTGTTACAGGATCGAATGTGCCTGGATATATTACTTTTTGCATTTTATGAAGTTGTTATTGTGAGTTGAGCGAAATATATAAATTCTAATAGAAGAATAAAATTTATTAAAGATTATTTTAGAAGATTTTATAGAGACAAGTATCCCCGATAATTTTAAATGGTTCGGTATCAAAATTTTGAACGTCCTTTTCTTTTGTTTGTATCGATCTTTCAATTATTATAAAAGCATCTTGCAGAAGAAAACCATTAGTTAGAATGTTTTCAACTACTGAATATATATCATCCTTAAAAAATGGAGGATCGGCAATTATCAGATCATATTTTTCTTTTGGAATTTTTTTTGTGAATGAATTTGCAGCCACTTTAAAAACCGAACAATAATCTTTCACATCCAGCGATTCTATGTTCTTAATAAGGTTTTTGAAAATCGGATAGTTTTTTTCAATAAAATGAATTTCTTTAGCTCCTCTGCTTAAACATTCCAAACCAAGTGAACCAGATCCGGCGTAAATATCTAAAACCTTTATCCCATTAAAATCAATTGTGTTGGATAATAAATTAAAAAGAGTTTCTCTAACCCTGTCCGTGGTCGGTCTGATCAGATCGGATTTCGGAACGTTTATTAAACGTCCTTTGTAAATACCTGATATTATTCTCATTTTCATATTTATAGCAACTATCTGAAAATGATTTAATGGCTAACCAATTCTGAATGCAATTCCCGCAGCAGCGGAGAATGAATTATATTTTTTATAGTAAAGAGGACTTTCCTTTATTTTATTCAGTGGAATTAATTTATCGAGGGGATTAAATGCATGAAAACTAATTCCAATTTTATTGCCTAATGTTTGAGCCAGGCTTTCCGGCACATCGTCCCCTGTAATGTATCCGGCTTGAACCAGTCCTTTCATAATATTTCTTGTTTTTGAGGGTGAAATATCCTGCTCAATTAACTGTCCTATATCATTTTTACTTTTTAAAGTATAAACTTTTTGTGCTATTGTTTTCCCATCTAAAGAAAGCATATTGGAAAGACTTTCTTCCGAGATAAAAACGCTTAGACGTAATCCCTGTTTGATGAATGAATCACTTAAAGCCAATGCCCGTTCTGAAGAAAGATGTGCATTATCTATATAACCGAGTTTAAGATTATTTTGTTCGCAAAATCTGTGCAGTATTCTCAGGTATTTACGTTCGATACCATAAACAATGGCTGTGTTTTTTGTGAATACCATATTCCTGTCAACTTCCAGATACTGAAGACTAATTTCATCGGGGGGAATAAAAGGATAAAGAACGCTGAATTCCCATTTAAACTCTTCCATTATGTCTCGGTGCAGGAGAGTATTATCGTAAGGTAGTTGTGTTATATAAAACAGCTCAAGCGGTAATGAAAAAGAAATTGTACTGCTTCTGATAGGCTTATTCAATCGTATCTGATCATAAGCTGCCTGCATTTGTATGAGGATCTTACTCTCTTTATCAAGCTTAAGATTTAGTGGTTCACCGAATTGTGCTTCGTTAAGATTTTCTAATCTTACTTCGTCGGGGGTATTAAAAATTTCTACTAATTGTATTTTTTTGCTGGACAGATTTATACCGGCATGAACAGATAATCCAGCCATATCTCAAGCGTTACTCCCAGGAGGCGGTATTCTTCAGTGCGTCATTATCCACACTACCAATTGTGCCGTATCCATCCGGATCTTCGAGATAATACCTGGTACCAAGCACAACTGTACTATCAATTCGTGTAATTTTACCGCGTCTGTTAATTACAGTATCTATTGCAATTGATGTATCTATCTGAAGAATATAAGGTGTATAAGTTTTGGGAGACCATTTTAAACTATCGGGAGTAAAATCTTTCCAGAATAAACTATCCGGTACATTCTTGTTATTAGATAATGGTTTGAAAGGATTAGCGCTTTTCATAGTTAAAGAATCGAATGCATTTACAACGCTGTCAACAAAAGGATCATGCTTAACAAACAAAATAAGGCTGTCCAGATTTGCCGTGAAACTTCCATATTTTTTCTGCCAGAGTATTTCTGCCTGCCTGATATCATCCATACGTAACCGGGATTCAGTTTTGTTAGCTTTTTCACTTTTAACATAATCCGTGGGATCAATTATTGCCACTTTAATTAATAGTAATGTGAGTATTGCAATTACTACATATAAAGCTGAATGAATATACCAGGGATCTTTTCTTGTACTCATTTTTCCTCCGGACTAAAAAATAGTTTCAGAATGAAGATTCAATATATAAAAACTTTTTTATTTTATTAAACTTAGCTGTTCCTATTCCTTTAACATTCATAAGCTCGTCTAAGGTCTTAAAACCACCTGTTTTACTACGCAAATCAATAATATTTTGGGCTGTTTTTTCTCCTATACCGGGTAATCGTATCAATGTTTCTTTATCCGCTTTGTTTATGTTAATACTTTTTTCAACAAGCGGAGCAGTAACTTCTTTCTTCTTAAAATTCTGTGGATTAAAATCCAAAACTTCCTGTTTATAATCAACAGGATTTTTTTCTTTCTTCTGTTTTTCTATTTCAAGATTTTTCTCTGCGTTTTTAGTATAAAAACTAAAAAGACTATCCTGTTTTGAATAATCGAAGACTTTGTATTCAGGCGAAGAAGCATCTTTTACTATTTTAATTACAAATCCTGCTAAAAAACAGATCGCCAGAAAAAGCAGTACTTTTATTTCAGTATCGGTGAACCCGATTTTTTTAGAAAGATTTTTAAACAAGGTATACACCCCCATAAATTATTCATGGTTGAATAAAATATAGTAATTGAAAATTAAGAGGGCAAATGAAAAAATCTGTGTTTTGAAGATTATCTGAATCTTTTGAAGAAACTTTTCTCTTCTTCTTTAGATGAATCCTTGATATTCGGCATTTCGGCAAGCTGAGATAACAATTCTTTTTCTTTGGAATTTACTTTATGCGGCACAGTAACATTTATTTTAACTATCTGATCACCGGTTCCCGATGAATTTAAATGCCTGATACCTTTACCTCTCATTTTCAGAAATTTTCCCGGTTGTGTACCGGCATCGATTTTTAAAACGGCTTTGCCGGTCAGTGTTGGTACCTCAACCTCAGCACCTAGTGCCGCCTGTGGATAGGTAATGAATAAGTTGTAAATTATATCGTCTTCCTCCCTTGTAAAATGTTTATGCGAGGATTCTTCAAAAACAACAATAACGGAACCGTTCTGTCCGCCTCTTTTTCCAGCATTACCCTGATCACGCATAGTCATGTAACTGCCTTCATGTACTCCAGCTGGAACATCGATGTTCATCACTACCTCACTCTGGTATCTTCCGTCTCCCATACATTTTTTACATGGAGTATCTATTACTGTACCTTCCCCGTTACAATTATTGCAGGTGGTTATATTGACAAATTGTCCAAAGACAGAACGCGAGACTGTTTTAACTTCGCCAGTTCCGTTGCAAACAGGACAGGTTTTTAAGGAGGAGGATTTTTCCGCTCCTGTACCGCCGCACTGATCACACTTAACATGTTTCCTGATCTTTATTTTTTTAGAAGTTCCTGTTGCTATTTCTTCAAGCGTTAGCTTTAAGGAAACACGCAGGTCGGCACCGGGTGTACCTCCGCCGCGTCTTCTCCTTCTCTGTGAGCCGCCACCAAAAAAATCATCAAAGATAGAACCACCACCACCACCGAAAATATCCGAGAAGTGAGAGAAGATATCGTTGATATCTGAAAATCCCTGGGAACTGAATCCGCCCCCTCTTAAACCATCGTGACCGAACCTGTCATAGTTTGCTCTTTTATCATCGTGGCTTAAAACTTCGTATGCCTCGGCAGCTTCTTTAAATTTTTCTTCCGCCTCTTTGTTTCCTGGATTTCTATCGGGATGATACTGCATAGCAAGCTTGCGATAAGCTTTTTTCAGTTCATCTTTATCGGCATTGCGACCAACACCAAGCACTTCGTAATAATCTCTTTTAGCCATCAGTTATCTTATCTCTCTTCGGAAGATTCGTTGTTTTCGGAATTGTCGTTCACCCCGGTTTCTTTATCCTCACTTACAATTACTTTTGCGTGGCGAATTACTTTGTCTTTATACATATATCCTTTTTCGATTTCTTCCAGGACTGTATGTGGTTCCACGGAATCATCAGGTCTTTGCAGCAGGGCTTCATGATATTCTACATTAAAGGGCTGTCCTATCGATTCCATTTTTTTCACACCCTGATCATCAAGCACTTTCATAAACTTATCATAAATAAGTTTTAATCCCTGTTTAATGGCATCTACTTCCTGGGCTTCGTTTATATGCTGTAAGGATCTCTCGAAGTCATCTACTACCGGCAGAAGTCTTTGTATAAAAGATTCCGCTGCGTAGGTAAGTAAATTAAGCTGATCGTTTTCTGTTCTTCTTTTATAATTTTCGAACTCTGCTGCTTTTCTTAACAGTTTATCTTTAAGTTCAGCAACTTCGTTTTCAAGCTCTGTTACTTTTTCTTCTGATTTTGATTCTTCTTTTTCTTCTTTTATTTGATCTTCTTTCGTTTCTTCATTTTTTTCTTCAGTTTTTTCATCTTCTATCGTTATCTCTTTTTTCTTATGCTTCTTACTTTCACTCATTGTTTAAACATTCTCCTTTTA
>Ga0315540_10002019_pt1 | contig 11488 bp, 12 predicted proteins | sample SalMarSW160110MG_FD_203677 | JGI IMG/M metagenome (GOLD analysis project Ga0315540, IMG submission 203677) | Salt marsh sediment microbial communities from the Plum Island Ecosystem LTER, Massachusetts, United States - Salt Marsh Sediment SW1601-10 ... | reverse complement strand
CGGGCATTTATTCCGCCAAGAGAGAGACGCTTCTCCACTACCTTGACAGGCTGGCTTCAAGCCCCCATGTTGTTCAAAAAGAAATAGATGGCAGGTGGAGCCGGGTGGAGGAATATTTCATCACCGATCTGGTGGAGTATATGCACGAGGACGGGGTTCCCGTCGGATATATACAGGCTGAAGATGAATACGAGGTAATGGGGGTGGACGATCTCTCTGCTCTCCAAAAGGCCCAGCGAATTTATCAGGAACGCTTTCTCTGATTGCCGGCTTCGCCTGAGAGGATATGCTTGAGTTCCTCAAGGTCATCCCTGTTGCCAAGTGCGATCAGGGTATCCCCCTTTTCCATCCTGGTCTGTGAAGAGGGATTAAAGATCATCTCCCCCTCGCTCTTCCTGATGGCAACGATGATGATATTCAGATCCTGCCTGATGCCTGACTCCAGCAGATTCATCCCGGCCAGGCGCGAACCTTCCCGGACCGGCAGATCCTCCATTTTCAGTTCGATATTCTGATCCTCGACGGTCAGTTCCAGGAAACTCGTGACCGCCGGTTTCGCAATGGTGTGGGCCATCCTCTGCCCTCCGATCACATACGGCAGGAAAACACGATTCGCCCCGGCCCTGACGAGCTTTTTCTGGTTCTTTTCCTCGTCGGCCCTGGTAATTATGAATAGGTCCGGGTTGAGCCCCCGCGCGGTCATGGTGATAAAAAGGTTGTCCGCGTCAGTCGATACTACTGAGACAAGGCCCTTGGCCCGGTCGATCCGCGCCTCCATGAGCACCTCCTCATTCGTTGAATCGTCCAGGATGTAAGGGATCCCTGCTTCTTCCAACTGAGGCTTTATCTCCTGATCCATGTCAATCACCAGCAGCGGTATCTTTCTGGAAAGCAGTTCATGGCAAATGGTTTTTCCGATACGCCCGTATCCGCAGATGATATAGTGATCTTTCATGGCTCTCTTTTTCAGTCCCAATTTACGCCTCCCCAAGATCTTGGTCATCTGAAATACTACCATGGTCTGGGCCACCAGGCCCAGGATATAGGCAACGATGCCGATACCGACAAAGATGAGTACGATTGTGAAGATATGGCCGGGTTCCGAGAGCGGACGGATTTCACCAAATCCGACGGTGGTAATGGTAATAACGGTCATGTAGAGGGAATCCAGCACATTCCACTTTTCGATAATCATGTATCCAAGAGTCCCGAAACAGAGAATGGCCGCCAGAAGCCCCATCCCCCTTGCCACATACCGAGGACTCAGATGAGATTGTCTGGAATCAAACCCTCTATGGATCAAAGGAAGCTCTCATTTCACCGGGGAGGAACTGACAGCCTCCACCGTAAACTCGCTCAGGTTCTCCGGGAGCTTTTCAAAAACAATGGTGAAGGGGATGGATCCATCCTGGGGGATATCCGCATTTTTCCCATCCCTGCCCAGCCTGTTTTTCATGGCCTTTTCAAGCTCCGGCAGAGTCGCCTTGTTCAGTTCCGCTTTTGTGAAACTGTTCCCGGCGTACGCGAGTTTTTTCCGGACCACGTTTCCCTTGTCATCCAGGATCGTGCCTTTGATGAGGATAAACCTACGGTTCTTGGAGTATCCATTTGTGACGATGCCCTTAATAACGAAAAGACGCCCTGCCTTTTCGGTCTTCACAAAGGAACCCGTCACCGCCTTGAAGGAAAGCCTTCTTACTCCCCTGTCAAGAACCGTACTCTTTTCAAGCGGTTTCAGGCGAGATAGAAAATCAGGGAGGTATTGGGGCGCCCAGTAGATGACCGCAACCACGCCTCCAACCAGAACGAGAAGAACAATCAGGATGGCAACCAGCACCTTTGATGTGCCGGACTTTTTTCTGCGAGGCGAGACAATGTCCATCTCCGGTGCATAGGGCTCCTCGAATTCCTCTTCTTCCTCCACTTCCTCTTCAGGTTCAAGACCCAAGACCTCTTCATCCGGGAGTTCTTCCATAACTCCGATCTCTTTCTCGGAAAACCCGGAAGAAGTGGCTTCCTGTTCTTCCAGGGATTCTTCGAGAATCTGATCAAAGGCGGTTTCATCATCGGCCTGAGTCTCAGTTGCCTCTTCGCTCACCAAGGGCGACGAATCCAGGGCAATCGTTTCCTCGAATTCCTGCTCAGCAGTGGAGGTAAGGGTTGGATATACCAAGAAAACGTGCTTACAGATAGAACATCTGACCTTGGATCCTTCCTTGGCGAGTAGGCTTTCATCAAGACGAAATGTTGTCTGGCAATTCTCGCATGTTATATTCATAGCTCCTCTCCTCCTGGTAACCCATCTCTTTGACCAAATGTCACTCGCAAACGCCGGGCATCACAACTCGTGAACACTGTAATGCCAGGTCCGGAAGTCACGCTTTGAGCACATAGATTTCCGGCAAATTCCGATACTCCTCGTTATAGTCAAGGCCGTAGCCGACCACAAAGCCGCTCCCGATGGTAAACCCGGCATAATCGATGGTGACCTCTTCCTGCCTTCTCTCCACCTTGTCCATGAGTGCACACACCTTCACCGACGCGGGATCTTTTTCTTTCATCTGCTTCAGAACGAAGGCAAGTGTGTTCCCCGTGTCAACAATGTCTTCCACGAGGACGATATGCCGATCCCTGACAGGCTTCTCCACATCCTTGGTAATCTGGATTTCACCGCTCGAGGTCATCCGGGATCCGTAACTCGCGGCTCTCATAAAATCTATCTTCATGGGGATGCTGATCTCCCGCATCAAATCGGCAAAGAATAAAACGACACCGTTCAGGACTCCCACGAAAAGAGGATCTTTGCCCGCATAGTCAGATGATATTTGTTCTCCGAGTTCCTTCACCCGTTTACGAATGTGGCTCCTGGAAAACAGGAGTTCCTTTTCCAAAACGTCAAGCCCGGATAAGATTCCGGCGCCCCCCCATATTAACGTATTTTCTCAATAAGCCGGGCACTCATTGCTCAAGAAACCTTCTCCCCGCAGTCGTTGCAATAGGTTGCGCCGGGAAGGGTTTCCTTGCCGCAATGGGGGCACACCCCGCCGCTCTTTTCCACCTTCGCCCCGCACACCATACAGAATTTTGCCTCCACCGGGAGGTCCACACCGCACTGGAGACACCGGTTCACCACCACCAATTGCTGCCCGCACATGGGACAAAATCTCGCGTTCGCATCTACCGTGCCGTGGCATTTCGGGCATGTCACCTGCTTCTTCCGGGCAGCACCGTTCATGGATTGCTGGAGCATGGAAGGCATCATCATACCCAGGCCCGCACCCAGACCAAGACCCATACCGGTTCCAGTCCCGCCTTCTCCGCCAGTGCCACCCTGCTGAGCAGCATCACCCATGGCCTTGGCGGCCTTGAACTTCATAAATTTGTCCAGGTCTCCAACCGCCATGAGGCCGCTCTTCTCATCGATCAATTTCTGCACATCCGCAGGCGGGGTGATGGAATTGATAAAGAGATCCTCGAGCCGCATGCCGAATTTCCCGAAATCTTCCTGGACCCTCGCTTTTAACGCGGTCCCCAGTTCGTCATAATACTGCGGCAGATTAAAGATGGTGTCCAGCATTTCTCCAATCATATCATTAAAACGTGAGACGATCACCTGCCGCATATAATCGCCGATGCTTTCCGTATCATAATGTCCCTGCGTTCCCACCAGCGTATTAATAAAAAGGAGGGGCTGCAGGATGCATATGGCATAGACGCCAAACGCCCTCAGACGAACAAGTCCCAGATCTCCGTCCCTGAAGGCTACGGGTTCCTTGGTTCCCCATTTCATATTGGTAAAACTCTTGAGGTTTACAAAATAGACCTCCGCTCGGAATGGGCTCTTGAAACCGAACGGCAGACTCAAGGCCCTTGTCAGGATGGGAAGGTTCAAAGTGGAAAGAGTATGCCTCCCCGGGCCGAGCAGGTCCAGCCCTTTCCCGTCCCGGAAAAAAACCGCAGCCTGATTTTCGCGGACGATAACCTGCGCGCCGAACTTGATATCCCCCGATCCCTCCTCCGGGATCCGGTGGACCATCTCCTGACCTGTTTCATCGAACCACTCCATCACTTCCAGAAATACCATGCGAATCTCCTTGTCACTTCTTCAGGATCGTTTCCCGTTCCTCCAACTGCCTCTCCAGGTCCGTAAGCATCTCTCGCACATGATTCGTCTTTTCTTCCGCAGGAGTCTCGCGCGCTTCGGTCATCTCAATAACCGCATCTTCGATTTCCTGTACCAATCCTGTCAGGGCCTTATCAAAGACATAGATACGGTCAAGGGCTTCTTCATCCACCTGGATGTGGGAAAAAAGGGGCGCATATCCGCGTGAAGCGAACTCAAGCATCCGGGATGCCTTTTCAAGCTGTCTGGTGACATCTTCCACCCGCTGAATGTGTTTAAAAGCCCCTTTCTTGGCAAGGTCCGTCTTCAACCATTCCGCCCTGCCAAGCAACTGATCAAGTGTTGCGCTGAGTTCCATCCTTAAGGACTTGTCCGCTTCACGACTTGCTTCCCTGTCCTGGTACGATCCTATTCCCGGCAGGATTCTCGCCGCGGTCTTCAGGGCATGATCCACATCTTCTTTTTTCATCATCACTCATCTCCTTCCCTGCCGCCCAGCTGCTACGCCGCCCAGCTTCTTCACCTTCCGCTTCAGGGCTCCCCACCATTCAGGGATTCTCCGTTAGCACCGCCCGGGAAAAAGACGTGGAAGGTGGTACCTCCGGAATTAAGACAATCATCCTGGATATTGCAAAAATCGCACCACTCGATGTTTCCGGGGCACTGATCACTGTCCCGGGGAATATAAACGCATCGGGTTGAAACCATGTCTATCTTGAATCCATACCGTTCAGAGAAAATCTTCATCCGCAACAGGTCCGAGCCCTTCCCTCCCGCGTTAAAATCGTAGGGCCGTTTTGAGGAGTAGTCCAGAGTTTCCTGGGTCGCGAAAAAACCTTCAAAAATCCGTCTCTGGTTGTCAGGCGTGATTCCCACACCATAATCCATGACCATCAGTTCAGCGCCCCTGCCCCTTTTCTTGACCGATATCTCTATTTCCCCCCCGTCAGGGGTATTTTCCACCGCATTTTTGATCAAACCCTCCACAACCTTTCGCAACGTATTCCTCGGGATTCGGACGGATGATACCTCCTCAAAATGCTCTCCCACCGACAATACTCGATGGGAAAAAAGCGGCCTGATTTCCTTGAGTACCCCGAGGACAAATTCATGCAGACGGATCTCTTCAGCTTGCTCTTCCTTGGGCCCGAAAATCTCGTCAATCCGTTTTCTGACAAGTTCGACCGCGTTGCCCTCGCCCACCTGCTCCGCAATAAGGGACTGGAGTTCATCAGCACATTCATCCAGCAACCACGAGAGTATCCGGTGGCTCTCGTACTCCCTTTCCCTCATGATGTCTTCCACCTGGTATTGCATTTCCAGGATGCGTTCCAGGTTTCGTTCAGCCCGTCTAATGGTCGGTGTCCACGTTTCCCTCGGGACAGATGATAGTTTCTTGGCAAGGATATTGAGGGACGCACTTAAGACGGCCAGGGGGGTCTTGAGTTCATGGGAGAGATGGTTGATGACCCGGTCCTTGGCCCGGTTCAAACTGGTCACCTCCTGGTAGGCCTCTTTCAGTTCTTTTGCAAACTTGGCATTTTCTATGGAAAGCGCAACCGTGCCGGCAATCATGCCCAGGAGTTCCACATCTGTCTGATCAAACGCTCCTACCTTTTTATTAATAGCGCACAGCACCCCGATTGTCCGTTCCTTGCTTTTCAGCGGGACATCCAGGAGGCTCGTGGTCTTAAAACCAGCCTCAAGGTCGACCACCGTGTCATGGTCCGGGTCCTCAGCCGGATTCATGACTATCTCAGGTTCTCCAGTCCTTATCACCCTTCCCGCAATGCCATTTCCAGCAGGGAAACGGATAAGCTTCACCCTTTTTTCAGCGGCTAAATCGTCGTGAGCGGCACCTTCAAAATAGAATTCATGATTCTCTTCATCAAGCAGGATAACCAGTGCTCCTTCCGTTCCAAGGAGCTCTTTCACCTCTTCGCTTATATAGTCGAGAAGTTCTTCCAGATCAGGGTGCTCGGGCAGGGCCATACTGATTCGCAGCATGGCGTCGTTGTTTCTCTGAATACGTTTCTCCCGAGTGATATCACGCAGGATAACAATTTCTCCTGACGGTTCATCCTCTGATTCCGAATAGACCGCCGCGCGCATGACAACATCGAGGATACGACCATCCTTTGTGAGGCGCTTGGTTTCATGCCGGAGGATGATTCTTTCTTCAAATAACCGCCGTATATTGGCGCTCGTCTCTTCCTCCAGCCCGACCGGTACATAGGGGATATTCTTCCCTTCCAGTTCTGCAAGACTCCATCCGAAAATATCGGTGAAAGCAGGATTCAGATAGGAGACAAGGCCGTCCAGGGTAAAAACCACGATAGGATATGGGACAAAATCCAGGAGCGTTCGATAGCGGTGTTCGGATTTCCGCAGTTCTTCCTGTGCGTTGAATCGGTCGGTGATATCTCGAGCAATCCCGCGGAACCCGATCTTCTTTCCTTCCTGATTCGTGATGAGGTTGGCGGAGAGCTCGACGAAACGAACGTTTCTCTCTTTATCAATGATAGGCCAGAGCAGATTGGAAATTCCTTGTTCTGTTTCATATATCCTGTTAAAGGTCTTGAAAGCCTTAGGCCCGTGTTCTTCGTCCATAAACTTGGCAAAATTCTGAAACTGGATTTCCTCCCTTGAATATCCGAAAATCCTGCAAAGCGAGTTATTGAAGTAGAGAAAATTACCATGGATGTCCACTTCATAGACACCTTCGCCGATGTTCTCAATAAAGGCCCTGTACCGCTCGCTGGACAACCGGGCGCAAGCGACCATCATCTGGGAATCCTCAGAGGACTCCTGATCAGGCTCTTTTTTGGACATCTCTTCTTCCAACCCTGTCTCTACTTCACCTGATTCGTTCTTTTTCATAGCGAAAGACTTTCTTGACCGTCAACCTGGACTTGGGATTTAAATTACTGGACTTTGCACGCCTTTTCTATATAGTATATGGGAGTTGTTGTCATTATATTTTTCGCGAGGAGGCTGCGGGAAAATGCTCACCCGGGGCGTTATCCGCAAAAAAAATACTATGAAAAAGACGACGAAAATACCAAAGGCCACCATAACGAGGCTTTCGTTATACTACCGGCAACTGGAACTCCTTGAATTCGATGGGTACCGCCTTGTCTCTTCTGAAAAGCTGGCATGGCTCTGCCAGGTCAATCCTGCCCAGGTGCGAAAGGATCTCGGTTACTTCGGGGAGTTCGGCATCCGCGGAGTCGGGTACGACGTGCGCGACCTCCAGGCTGAGATAAAAAAAATACTGGCCGTGAACCGGGACTGGAACATGGCCATCGTCGGAATCGGGAAACTGGGTTCGGCCATCCTGCAGCATCAAAATCTCAACATCAGGGGATTCAAATGTGTGGCAGCCTTTGATATTGATCCCAGAAAAGTAGGCAAGATCAGTCCTGTCGGCATCGAAATCAGGGATATTGAGGAATTGGAGAAAACCGCCAGGGACCTGAACATAGAAATCGGTGTCATCACGACCCCCGCATCTGCCGCCCAGGGCATCGCCGATCGCTTTCAGAGGGCGCACATCAATGCAGTCTTGAATTTTTCACCTGCAAGGATCACCGTCCCGGAGTGTTGCCTGGTTGAAAACATCGATTTTACCGTCACCCTGGATATGCTGACGTATAAGCTTGGTAATGATATCGTGCAACAATATACCGCGTGAACTGACATCCCTTTCGGAGGAATGAATGATGAAAAAAAGTCTTATTTCCATTGCATGTGTAATTGCTCTTTCCTGCTTTTTCTGTCATTTGGCGTGGGCCCAGGAGACCAAGAAGCCAAAACTGGTCATCAAAGAACCCATTTTCGACACAGGAGAAATAGATGAGGGAAAAATCGTCAAGCATACCTTTTCAGTGTATAACAGCGGTGATGCCACCCTTGAAATCAAGAATGTGAGGCCCGGGTGAGGGTGCAGCGTCGCCCATTTTGATCGGGCTATCCCTCCCGGTGGAGAGGGAATCATAACACTCAGCGTTCGGACGAGCGGGTACCAGGGCAAAATTCACAAGAGTGCCAGGATTATCAGTAATGATCCAACAAACAAGTATGCCCAGGTGGGAATAAAGGCCTTTGTAAAGGTCTCCATCCGTGTTTCCTCTCGCTATGTCTACCTGTTTGGACCTATGAATCAGAGAATCACGCGCGTTGTCAATATAGCGGCAGGACTCGAAAAGCCGCTAAAAATAGAACCGGCATCATTTGATCTTGTTGACAGGATTTCCTATTCCATCAAGGAAACGGAGCAGGGACGGCATTTCTTGGTCCGGCTGACCAGTATCCCGGGAACAGCCGGAAGATTTCATGGTGTCTTGAAACTGAAAACCAACTACCCTGAGAAGCCCGAAATAATCATTTACATCAGGGGACGTTTCGAGAAAAAGCGTGCCGGCCTTTCATCCGGCAGCGCCGGCTAAGCGACCGAAGGATTTCGCCAGCATCGTGCCATTGAAAAGAAAACAAGCATCAGGCCAGCGGAGCGGGAAAACATCAACTGTTGAGATCTTCACTGATGGCTCCTGTCTTGGCAACCCAGGTCCCGGCGGATACGGAGTTATCCTGAAGTTTGGAGAAAAGGAAAAGGAAATTTCGGGGTATGTTCCACACACCACCAATAATCGCATGGAATTAACGGCCGTCATTGAGGCATTGCGGATGCTCAAGAGGCCGAGCATGGTCAGGGTGATTACCGACTCCAACTACGTGGTAAAAGGAATGAAGGAATGGATGGACGGCTGGATCAAGAAAAACTGGCACAATTCTCGGAAACAACCGGTCCTGAACAGGGATCTGTGGGAACAACTCCTCGCTCTGACGCAAACCCATTCCATCGAGTGGAAATGGGTGAAGGGACATCACGGACACCCTCAAAATGAACGCTGTGACAAAATGGCTAAAAATGCCATCGAAAAAGGTCTGGCCCGGCAGGTGGGTTTTGAAAATCATGAAAAGATGGGGTAAGTCATGAAATGCCCAAAGTGCGGATATATGAGCTTCGATTTTAATGAAATCTGTCCCAAATGCCAGAGAAACATCATATCTGAGCGGGAAAAAATGAACCACCTTCCTTTCGAGCCTGAGCCTCCGTTCTTGCTGGCGAGTGTCCTTGCCCAGACCGGGGATTCTCAGGTGGGTATGGAACTCAGCAAGGCCGCAATCGTAGCCGGCGCCCAGGAAGCTGCGGTCCCCCTGGAAGGAGGGCCAGATCTGGATATGGAACTGGAAACAGCACCTTCCCTGGAAATCGATTTGGAAGAAATTTCACCTGAAGAAGCTACCCCGGAATCGTATACTGTCCCCCCTGAGGGGGAGACGCTTCCCATCGAAGACCTTGAATTTGAAAGAGAAGAACCCCCGGTCGAACATGAACTGGTGGAGGTATCCACGGGAACATACGCTTCCCCCCTCGATGAAGAAACCCTTTCACTGGAACTAGAAGATCTCCTCGAGGCCGACAAGAGGTCGGAAGCGGTGGAAGAAAAAGAGCCTGACGAAGAAGCCATGACGATGGAGATGGACGCCGTTGAACCGCTGGAAACCGAGTCTTCCCCTGAGGTGGAAGAACCTGAAGAACTCTTTGATTCTTTCGATATGGGGGAACCAGAACCGGTTGAGGAAGAGGTGCAACCCGATGAAGAAGTGATCCCGGAACCCCCGGTTGCCCTCCCGGAGCCGACTCCCGGAGAACCGGATGAACTGTTCTCACCGGATGATCTCAAGGGTTACAAGGTCGGGCAATACAACATCCTTACCCAATCGAATCCGGCAAAAAACCAGGAAGAGACGACTTCTTCCGTCGAGTCCAGCACAAAGACGCCCCCCGGAGCAAAAGGTGTCTGGGATGAAATCACCAAAGACCTGGAGGACCTCGAATTTGATATTGACGACTCCTGACCTGCCCTTTACTTTTCCGGGACAGGCACAATTTTGGCTTGACCTGTCATTGCTGAATCACTATAATCGTTCTCACATCAGCCGAGATAGCTCAGTCGGTAGAGCAGGGGACTGAAAATCCCCGTGTCCACAGTTCAATTCTGTGTCTCGGCACCAGAAACACCAAGGGCTTGCAGTGATAAACCGCAAGCCCTTTTTTTGAGATAGTTAGCCCGCATTTCTCGCGGACAATCTACAGCGGGTTGGGGACGTTCTTCACTTTTTACACTAAACTACCCTTGTCTATAAGACGAGGGGTTTAAGAGGGGTCGATTTGAAATCGACTATTGTCAACCACGGGCTCACCCTCTTGCTCCTCGATATATTGTTGAATCATTTCGTCCGTGATGTTGCCAGACCTTACCGCGAGATAGCCTCGAGCCCAAAGATGTCGACCCCAGAATTGCTTTTTCAAATGCGGAAACTCCTGAAGCAAAATGTGCGAGCTTATGCCTTTTAACCACTACATGATCTTGCTGATATTCTGCGTAGGCCGATACGACAGGAACATATGAATATGGTTACTGGCAACCTTGCCTGAGATAATTTCAATCTCATGTTCCATCGCTATCTGTCGCAGTATGTCACACGTTCGAACCGCAACTGGTCCCGTTAACACCTTTTTGCGGTATTTTGGAATCCAGATTACATGAACCTTCAGGTCCGTCTTTGTATGGGCTCCGAGTTTATAAAGTCGCATGGCGACAATATAAACTTTTCTTCGCCTGAAGGCGAGGGGTTTCCACCATCCCCGAAAGAGACACTAATTCCGGTTTTTTTGTCCTCATACCTGAGTTTGTGTAATTTGTGAAGAACGTCCCCTCTTTGGATTATTTTCTTGTCCAAGTGGTAGTTCGCCCGAGGAGGGAAAATCCGATATACCCCCTGAATTTCAGGCTTCCTTCCTCCATCCAAGCCTTGCAATTGTAGGTCTTGCCCTTGTCCGGGTCATAGATCTTGCCTCCTCCCCACTTATTGGGACCCTTGTACTGGAGACCTTTGAGAATTTCCAAGCCCACAATCTTCCGGTTCCGCAAGGACTCGTCCGGATTCTTTTCATCAACCTTTTCCTTCCCCTCCTTGTTCAGGGGTACTTTGAGCCATACGATCTTGCCGCAGTAGGCATCCCCGCAGTGGGAGACTTCGACAACGGATTTTCCATTCGCGGTCAACCACTTTCCAAGGATGTTATCCCCTTCTGGATTTGCCGCGTACGCGTTCACCCCAAGTGCCAACGACAATCCCGCCAAGACCAGAATCCACTTTTTCATGACCAACCTCCTCCTTCCTTTTGCATTTTTCCTTTTACCTTCCTCTTTCTCTCTTTACTTCCGCACCGGAAGAAACAATCTCATGTATGTCAGGGGATTGGAGAATACCGACCGGTAGGTCTTCCTGCCG
>Ga0315540_10002018_pt1 | contig 11490 bp, 7 predicted proteins | sample SalMarSW160110MG_FD_203677 | JGI IMG/M metagenome (GOLD analysis project Ga0315540, IMG submission 203677) | Salt marsh sediment microbial communities from the Plum Island Ecosystem LTER, Massachusetts, United States - Salt Marsh Sediment SW1601-10 ... | reverse complement strand
CAGGCGTGCGTTGCGGTGGGGTGCTGCGTATACCGTTCTCGAGAGGGAAGGCCACATCGACCATGGCATAGAGGGGAAGCGTCATAGCGCCGGTATCCACGAACATGCCATGCCGGCTGACATCGAGGGAGCGAGCTCGTAGTAACCCCAGCCCATTGTAATAAATAGCGACATTCATCAGTAAAGGTGTCCGAAAGCTCAAACGATGTTCCATGGCGGCCTCCGTTTCTATTTTGCCCGGCGCCTGGAATTGTGGAATCGCCAGGGCGCCTCACTGCAGCTCAAGTTTGGTTTTGCAGCGCCCCTCTTCTCCCTGAGGGGGCGGTTGCGATCAAAGCTTATGGCGGGGTAGATGCCTGAATGGGTAAGACTCGGGGTGGTCCGCTCTCGTCACCATATAAAGTATTAACAGGCAGTCTTGACGATTTGACCCTGATTAGAGGAGACGGTTCCTGCTCTAACCAAAAAGACACGACGGCAACTGCTGCTAACCACCATCGCTCGTTTTTGGTTTTGTTCTGCCATAGCCAATATGAAAACTATAGCCCAAGATTGGCGGAGGGGGGGAGATCCTACGCAGATTAAATATTACATTTAACTTACAATAAAACGAGGGTTGGGGAGCGCCTCTCCAGTCAACGGATTTCCAAGAAAAAGCCCGGCCCTTCCGCCAGTCGACGGCGGAGGGCTTTACTCTGAGCGGGGCTTTATTGTTGTTGAGCTTGTTGTTGATCCGTGCCGATGGCAACGGGCGCGTGATCGATATTACTGTTTTCCTGTGTGACGTCTTCCGCGGGTGGGGGTGCGGTAGCGGGTTCGGGCGCAGATGTCGCCTCGGGTTCAGTAGAGGACGCGCTTACCGGATCCGGCGCTATCGAGGATGCGGTCAATGTCGCTGGAGCAGGTTCAGTTGGGGGCAGGGCCCTGGTGACAGGCTCAGGCACCCTTGAAGGCTTGGCTTTAGTCACGGGTTTGGGCGCCGCTTTCGGCGCAATCGTGGGCGCGGCCGAAGTGGCTGGCGGCGCGTTCTTGTTATCTTTAACGCGCCCCTGCAAAGCCGGCATGGACTCGATGGCGTCCAGGAGGCGGTTCACCTTGGCGTCGAGTTTGAGTTGCTGTTCCATCAGTAGCGGGGAGGCGGCCTCGAGATTGTCCGGTAACTTCCCGTTGGTCAGATAGAAGAAGCCGATCCATCCGCCCACCAGCACCAATAGCGCCAAACTTGCCAAGAGGAGGCGTCGCCGGGGCCGGCGGGATATCCGATTGTTCCACTGGGGAGTTTGCCGGTACTGAGCGGGCGCGGCAGGATTAGCGGCGCGCTGCTGCGGATTGGGATAGGGGTTGTCCCCGCCGGGCTGCGGTTCCTCGTCGGCGGCCAGTCGCATGTCCTGTAGCGAGCCGACGGATGTAAAGAGTTGAATATCTTCAAAACCTTGAACCGTGTTGTCGCCGCCTTGGGGCAGGGGCGCGGCCGGTTTGGCGGTCATCGCGGCTTCCACGCCGGCGTCTTCACGATAGCCGAGGGTGGTGCGCCATAACACGTCATCCGAGAGATTGTTCCAGTCCACCTCGGCCTGTCCCTGCGATGAAGCGTTACCCGGGAACGGCAAGACGGTATTGCCAGACTGTCCTTCACTATGGGTATCGCCCACGCCGCCGCGCTTCATGCGGTATTTGGGCGCGGCGGTGAGCCCGCCTTCCAGGATGCAGGCGTTCAGTCCCTGTTGCAGCATGAGAAACACCGCCACCGAACTGGTCTGCCCGGTATTGGAGTACACGATATAGGTACGGTCACGGTTCAGGCGGCTCGCCTTCAGCCTCAATACCGGGATGGGCATATTCAGGCTGCCGATGAGCCCGTCGATTTCGAATTCTTCCGGAGTCCTCACGTCGACCAGGACGGCACCCTGCTCCACGAGCTGGATGGCGTGTTGAAACGGCAGGTGATGCAACAGCGGTTTGGCCAGGAGATCGATGAAAGACTGCTTGTCGAGGCGCAGCAGGAGACCGTCGTTCAACATGGTTACGGAGGCATTGCGGGGCACGTTGGTGATCAGCGCCTCTTCACCGAAGCCCTGACCTGCCGTCAACTCGGCGAGTTTGACGTCGCGCGCGCCGGGCGACGGCTTGCGCGATACGCTGCAAGATCCTTTTTTGATGACATAGTAGCTGTCGGCCGGTTCGTCCTGGTGAATGACCACCTGGCCCGCCTGCACCGAGATCTCTTCCATGCTCGCCAGCAGGGCCTTTTTATTTGTGGCCGAGAGACGACGCAGCATGGGAGTCGACAGCCAGCGGCTCTCCCAGGACGGGGCCGGTTTGTTGGAGGAACTCGATTTGACGTTTGCGGCGTCTCCCTGCATGACGGCCGATACATCTAAAGGGAGAACCAACACCCGTGCGTCGGATACGGTGACGGCCGTGAATTGCCTGGGGAAGGAGTGCGCCAGGGGATACCGTCCGGCATCGGTATCGGCCCGCACCGATTGTGTGGGAAAAAGGGGAGAGCACAGTTCGATCTCTCCCTCCAGCAGATAGAAAGTTTTTTGTGCGGAATCGCCCCGTTCGAACAGGAAATTGCCCGCAGTGACATGCTCGATGGTTGCGAGACTGGCGAGCTTGTCCAGGGTGGCCGGGTCAAGATCGCAAAGAGGGGTAAATCTCTCGAAGAGGTTGTTGTCGATCTGTTGTCTCGATGCCTTTGCCATGGTTTTTCTTCCCCAGTTGAATTTGCAATGTCCCGGCAGCCTTGCTGCCATATTTATATAGAGACGCAAACCCTTCACCCATAATGTCGGAAAGAATAGGCAAGAGGTTAAGTGCAAACTGTGACGATCTTCACAGTAAATCTGTCAACTACCCCGCGACTTGGAAATTCCCCGGCAATGACGGCCGGTTGACGGGAAGGGGCGGGTGGCGCGCACCTCAGGAAAACAGCAGATCCATGAGCGAGTAGTTCTGTTTGCGCAGGGCGCGGGCGAGGCGGACGAACTCTATGTCGGTTCGGGTCTCCAGGGATTTGGCGCGTGCCGCCGTGGCCTTTAATAACTTCTTATGACCCGGTCGCCGGAAGGCCATGGCGGCTACATTGGTAGTGCCCTCTGCCGGCAATAGCAAGGGATTGGCCCCGAAGCAGTCGCGCAAGCGCCGCCGTACATGGGTGTAGCGCGGCCGATCATTGCCCCACAGATTCATTATCAGCAGACCGTCCGGGCTCAACAAGCTATGGCAGGCGGTGAAAAACGGAGCCTTCCCCATGTCGTCGGCCATGCCGGCGCCGTCATAGGCATCCACCAGGATCAGGTCATAACGACCGGCTGCGGTGGGTGCCGCGTCCTGCATGAAGGCGCCGCCGTCCGCGATATGAACGCACAGGCGCGGATCTTCCGGCAGCATAAAATAACCGTGGGCGAGCTTGGCGACCTGTTCGCGGTGTTCCACCGCGTCGATGTTGCATTGCGGGAAATGATGCAGGAGGAATTTGGCGAGCGAGCCGCCGCCCAGACCGATCAACAGCACATTGCGCGGCGACGGCTGAAAGAGCAGGCCGCTCATCATCGCCCGGGTATAGGTCAGCACTAAATGTTCGGGCCGATTCAAATCCATGGCGCTTTGGCGCACTGCATTGCCGAAATGCAGGGAGCGGGTGAGGCTGTCTTCAACGATCTCGATGACGCCGATATGGTCTCGGGAGCGGTGGACGATGGCGCCGTGATATTTGCGCATGCCCCGCTTCATGGGGAAGGGAGTTTAGCCCGCGTCCTCCATGGAGGAGTTCACTTCTTGAATTCGCAATTGGTTGGCCTTGGCGAAGGCCAGCACGTATTCGTAGGCGGCGGGATTCTCTTCGCGCAAGTTGGTGTCGAGCACCAGGCATTTTTGGCCGTTGATGATCTTGGGTTGCACGCCGCGGGCGTAGCGCAGGCGGTGGTCCGGGCCGAAGGTGGCGAGGGTGGCCGAAATGCGCTCGATCCAGTCGCTGGGCCGGAAGCGGCTGCCGTCTTCCCTAACTCCCTCGATGATCAGTTTGTGATGAGCAATGGTCATAGACATGTAACGGCTATCCTAAGCGATTTTGCAGCGTGATGCTGTAGATGTTGTGATGATCTTTGGCAATGCTTCAATGGCGGCGTATTTTCGCATAAATTCATATTGTGTTGGATGGTGAAAAATGAGATAGGTTCTCACCGCGAATCGCTTACCGCCATGCCACTATGTCGGCGGCTTCGTACCATCCTGAAGAGTCGTGAAACGGCGACAAGGCCACAGGGTCTGCAGCGGCCGCGGCGTCACGGACGGCGCTATGATAACCCATTGACGTTTCTTTCGCTTGGGAGTATTTCTTGCGAAAGCCTTACCACGGCGGTCTTGCCGGGCAAGCGCTTGGGATATTTGCAACGGCGGTCTAAAGTTGTTGACGGACCGGGCGACAAATAAGACAGGGAATCAATAACCAAGATGGTTTGGACGGCACATGGCGGAGCAACCAGATAGCCTTCTCTACGGTGGCAATGCCTCCTTTCTCGAAGAATTGTACCAACGTTTCCTCAAGGATCCCGGCGCGGTCAGCGAGGAATGGCGGCGCTATTTTAGTGCGTTGCACCCGGATGAAGCCGGTGCCGGCGAGATGGATCACGCCGCCATCCGTGCCGCTTTGGCGGATCAGGCCCGCCGACGCCGCATCCCAGTAGGGCCGGAGACCGGCAACGTCGCCGGAGCGGCGAGCAAGCAGGTCGCGGTTTTGCAGTTGATCAACGTCTACCGTGTTCGCGGCCACCAGCAAGCGGCCCTGGATCCGCTGGGAATCCAGGAGCAAACCCCCATCGCCGAGCTGGATCCGGCCTTCCATTGCCTGACCGAGGCGGATATGGATACGGTGTTCAGCACCGGCTCCCTGGTCGGCCCCCCCCAGGCGACCCTGCGCGAGATCGTGGCCCTGTTGCGCGAGGCCTATTGCGGTCATGTGGGCGCCGAATACATGCATATCACCGATACCAACGAGAAGCGCTGGATCCAGCGCCATCTGGAAAACGTGCGGGCCCGGGTGCAATTCTCCCCGGAATTCCGCCGCCAGATTCTGGAGCGGGTGATCGCCGCCGAGGGTCTGGAGCAGTATCTTCATACCAAATACGTGGGGCAGAAGCGCTTTTCTTTAGAAGGCGGTGAGAGCCTCATCCCCATGCTCGACGAACTGATTCACCGTGCCGGCAGCCGCAAGGTGGAGGAGGTCGTGCTGGGCATGGCCCACCGCGGCCGCCTCAACGTCCTGGTCAACGTACTGGGCAAGGCCACCAAGGAGCTGTTTCGCGAGTTCGAAGGCAAGTACGACAATAACGCCCAGGGTCTGGGCGACGTCAAATATCACCAAGGGTTTTCGTCGGACATCGACACCCCCGGCGGCCCGGTGCACCTGGCGCTGGCCTTCAACCCCTCCCATCTGGAGATTATCTCGCCGGTGGTGGAGGGCTCGGTGCGCGCCCGCCAGGACCGGCGCGGCGATGAGCTGGGCGAGCAGGTGTTGCCCATCGTGATCCACGGAGATGCCGCATTCGCCGGGCAGGGCGTGGTGATGGAGACTTTCAACATGTCCCAGGCCCGGGGCTACAACACCCGCGGCACGGTGCATATTGTCATCAACAATCAGATCGGCTTCACCACCAGCAATCCGCTGGATGCCCGCTCCACCCTGTATTGCACCGAAGTGGCGCGCATGGTGCAGGCGCCCATCTTCCACGTCAATGGCGATGATCCCGAGGCGGTAGTATGGGTGACCCAGTTGGCCCTGGATTTCCGTATGGAGTTCAAGCGCGACGTGGTGATCGACCTGGTGTGCTACCGCCGCCACGGCCACAGCGAGGCGGACGAACCCGCCGTGACCCAGCCGCATATGTATCATGCTATTCGCAACCATCCGCGCGTGCCCCGTTTATACGGCGACCGCTTGATCGGCGAAGCCGTCATCGGCGCCGAGCAGTACGACACCATGGTTAAGGACTACCATGCCGCCCTGGACGAGGGCAGCACAGTGGCGCGCCATATCATCGTGGACACCGAGGGCAAATATTCCCGGGGTTGGCGGCCTTACGTGGGTGGGGCCTGGACGGAAAATGCGGAGGCGGGCGTCTCTCCTGAGTTGATCGGCGAGATGGCGGCGCGTTTGACCACGGTGCCGGAGGGCTTCGAGCTGCACCCGCAACTGACCAAGATCATCGATGCCCGGCGCGAGATGGGCGCGGGTAATCATCCCCTGGATTGGGGTTTCGCCGAGAACATGGCCTACGCCACCCTGTTGCACGACGGCTATCCAGTGCGCCTCTCCGGCCAGGACAGCGGTCGCGGCACCTTCTTTCATCGGCATGCGGTGTGGCACAACCAGCGGGAGGTAGGCAACTATATCCCCTTGAAGCACCTGTGCGAGGGACAGGCCCGCTTTACGGTGATCGATTCCCTGCTCTCCGAGGAGGCGGTGCTGGGCTTCGAGTACGGCTACGCCACCGCCGCGCCGGAGGGCCTGGTGATCTGGGAGGCTCAGTTCGGTGACTTCGCCAACAATGCCCAGGTGGTGATCGATCAGTTCATCAGCTCCGGCGAGGCTAAATGGAATCGCCTGCAGGGGCTGACGGTGATGCTGCCCCACGGCTATGACGGCCAGGGGCCGGAACATTCCTCGGCGCGCCTGGAGCGCTATCTGCAACTATGTGCCGGCGACAACATGCAGGTGTGCGTGCCCACCACGCCGGCACAGATGTTTCACATGTTGCGCCGCCAGGCACTGCGCAAATACCGCAAGCCCCTCATCATCGTGTCGCCCAAGAGCCTGCTGCGCAACCGTCTGTCGGTGTCCAGCCTGGCGGATCTCAGCGAGGGCCGCTTCCAGGCGGTGATAGGCGAGGTGGATCCCATCAAGGACCAGGAGGCTCGGAGAGTCGTCCTCTGCACCGGCAAAGTCTATTTCGATCTGTTGGAACGGCGTCGCGCCGACCAGCGCCAGGACATCGCCATCATCCGCGTCGAGCAGCTTAATCCCTTTCCGGGGGAGGCCCTGCAGCGCGAATTGCAGCGCTATGCCAAGGCCAAGGATGTGGTGTGGTGCCAGGAGGAGCCTGAGAACCAGGGGGCATGGCGTTACATGCAGGTCTATTTGCAAGGGTACTTGAAGGCCGGCCAGGTGCTGCATTATGCCGGCCGTCCCGCTTATGCGGCGCCGGCGGAGGGCTCCATGAGCAAACACCAGGCGGCACAGTCCGCACTCATTGCCGCTGCTCTGGATGAGCGCGCCCAGTCGCAAAAAGGCAATATGCGCATTGCATAAAGGAGCAGGGAACAGACTATGTTGATCGAAGTGAAGGTGCCGGCCCTACCTGAATCCGTCGCGGACGGCACGCTGTCCAAATGGCACAAGCAGACCGGACAGGCGGTGCGGCGTGACGAGAATCTGGTGGATCTGGAGACCGACAAGGTGGTGTTGGAGATCGCCGCGCCTCAGGATGGGGTGTTGAGCGAGATCAAACAGGCCGACGGCGCCGTAGTCAAGGGCGGTACCGTGGTGGCGGTGATCGATACCGCGGCGGCCGTGGCCGCTCAGGCTCCGACTTCGGCGCCTGCTGCGCCGGCGGCGGAGACCACACCCGCCGCCGCCAACAGCGAACTCAGTCCTGCGGTGCGCAAGCTGGCGGCGGAACATCAGGTGGATACCCAGCAGGTCTCCGGCACCGGCAAGGGCGGTCGCATCACCAAGGGCGATTTGTTGCGTCACCTCGAACAACAGCCCGCCCCCAGCGAGATCACGCCGCCGCCGGCCCCGGCCGGCCGCGGCGAACAGCGCGTGGCCATGACCCGCTTGCGGGCCCGCATCGCCGAGCGTCTGGTGGAGGCACAGCACACCGCCGCCATGCTCACCACCTTCAACGAGGTGAACATGCAACCGGTGATGGAGCTGCGCAGCCGCTACCAGGACGCCTTCCAGAAGAAGTACGGCATTAAACTCGGCTTCATGTCGTTCTTCATCAAGGCGGCGGTGGAGGCCCTCAAGCAATATCCGGTGGTCAATGCCTCCATCGACGGTGGTGACATCGTCTATCACAGCTATTTCGACGTAGGCGTGGCGGTGAGTACCCCGCGCGGCCTGGTGGTGCCCGTGGTGCGCGACACCGACGCCCTGTCCTTCTCTGAACTGGAGCAGGCGGTGGTGGATTACGCCACCCGTGCCCGCGACGGCAAGCTCGCCATGGAAGAGTTGAGCGGCGGCACCTTCACCATCACCAACGGCGGCATATTCGGTTCGTTGTTATCGACGCCTATTCTCAATCCGCCCCAGAGCGCCATCCTCGGCATGCACAAGATCGCCGAACGGCCGGTGGTGGAGGACGGCGCCATCGTGGCGCGGCCCATGATGTACCTGGCGCTGTCCTACGATCATCGCCTGGTGGACGGTCACGAAGCGGTGCGTTTCCTGGTGACCATCAAGGAGGCGCTGGAGGATCCGGCGCGGCTGCTGCTGCAGGTGTAAAGATTTTAGCCACAGAGTGCACAGAGAGCACGGAGTATAAAGAATAAACTCGGATAAAGGAGTGTTATTGCAGAAGCCATCGAACTGCGTTTAGGAGAAAATATTTTCTCGATGTTCTCTGCGCCCTCTGTGGCAAAGTGTTTTTCATAAGGATCGTGTATGGATAAATTCGATGTGGTGGTGATCGGCGGCGGGCCGGGCGGTTATGTGGCCGCCATTCGCTGCGCGCAGCTGGGCCTGCTTACCGCCTGTGTGGATGAATGGCGCACCCCACAGGGCAAGCCGGCCCTGGGCGGTACCTGCCTCAACGTGGGCTGCATCCCGTCCAAGGCCATGTTGGATTCTTCCCATCACTACCATCATCTGCAACATGATCTGGCCGCCCACGGCATCACCGTCAAGGGCGTGCAGCTGGATATCGCCACCATGCAGGCGCGCAAGGAAAAGGTGGTGCGCACCCTCACCGGCGGTGTCGAGGCGTTGTTTCTCAAGCACAAGATTGCCTGGCTGCAGGGCCGGGGCAGTTTGCTGGAAAATAATCGCGTGGAGGTACAGGGCCACGACGGCGGCAAGGCCGTGGTGGAGGCAAAGAACATCATCATCGCCACCGGCTCCGCGCCGACGCCTCTGGCGGACACGCCGTTCGATGGTGAGCTGATCGTCGATTCCAGCGGTGCCCTGGCCTTCGGCGAGGTGCCGAAACGTCTGGCGGTGATCGGTGGCGGCGTCATCGGCTTGGAGCTGGGCAGCGTGTGGCATCGCCTGGGCGCCGAGGTCACCATCCTCAACCGCGGCCAAGCCTTGCTTCCCAGAATAGAAGAAGATCTCGCCAAGGAGGCCCATCGCCAACTCAGTGCCCAGGGTCTGAACATTTGCCTCGGCGCACAGCTGGACAAGGTCAGCGCCGGCAAGAAGCAAGTGACCGTGCGTTACCACGATGCCGAAGGCGAACAGGAACTGAAGGCCGATCGTCTGCTGGTGGCCACCGGGCGGCGTCCCCATACCGAGGGGCTCAATACCGAAGGCGTGGGTCTGGCCTTGGACGAGCGCGGCTTTATCGTGGTGGATGAATACTGCCGCACCAATCTTCCCGGAGTTTATGCCATCGGCGACGTGGTGCGCGGCCCCATGCTGGCCCACAAGGCCTCCGAGGAAGGTGTGGCGGTGGCGGAACGCATCGCCGGTCAGGCCAGCGAGGTCAACTACGAGACCATCCCCTGGGTAATCTACACCTGGCCGGAGATCGCCTGGGTGGGTAAGACCAGTCAGCAGCTGCAGGACAGCAATACGGATTTCCGCGCCGGGGTGTTCCCCTTCATGGGCAACGGCCGCGCCCACGCCATGGGCGATGCGGCGGGTCTGGTGAAGATTCTGAGCGACGGTAAGACCGACCGCATCCTGGGGGTGCACATCATCGGTCCCTATGCCTCCGAGTTGATCAGCGAAGCGGTCACGGTAATGGAGTTCGGCGGCGCGGCGGAGGACATCGCCCGTACCGTGCACGCCCATCCCACCCTGTCGGAGGCCATGCACGAAGCGGCCCTGGCGGTGGCGGGCCGGGCCCTGCATCGTTGAGGCTGGCCGCGGGCTCTAGGAAGGCATGATGGTGTCGATACAAAAGGGTAATTGAACGGCAGAGGACGCCTGTGAAAGTCGAAAAACATTTTCTGGCCACCTTTCTCGACGACCTGAACAAGAATCGGGTGGTGTTGCCGACACTGCCGGAAGTGGCGGTGCAGGTGCGCAAGCTGGTAAACGACCCCAATACCACGGCTCGCCAGCTGTCGCGGCTGATCGGGACCGATCCGGCCCTCACCGCGCGGCTGTTGAAAGTGGTCAACAGCCCCTTGTACCGCGGCCAGGAAAAGATCGATAACATCCAAACCGCGGTAACCCGTCTGGGCGCCGCGCAGGTGCGTAATCTGGTCACCGCCCTGGTGATGCAGCAGCTCTATCAGGCCAAGGGTACCCACCATACCCGGCAACGCTTGAAGTCGCTGTGGTCCCACAGTGCCAAGGTCGCCGCTCTGAGTTATGTGATCGCGCGCCGTTTCACCCGTCTGCAACCGGATCAGGCCATGTTGGGCGGTTTGATCCATGATATCGGCGTCCTTCCCATTCTGCGCCGCGCCGAGGCCTATCCTCAGTTGGCCAACGATCCCGAGGCCCTGGAAGAGGTAATCAAACATCTGCATACCATCATCGGTCCCTTCATCATGGACGAATGGAATTTCTCTCCGGAACTGGTGGCCGTGACCTCGCAGCATGAAGACCTGTGGCGCAGCGAAGGCTCGGAAGTCAGTTATGTCGATGTGGTGGTGGTGGCCAATCTGCACAGTTATCTGGGCACGCAACATTATCTCACCAAGTCGGATTGGACCAAGATCCCCGCTTTCGGCAAGCTGGGCCTCAACCCCGAGGAAAGCATCAGCACCCTGGAAGCGGCGCGGGAAGAATTGCAGGAAGTAAAAAGCCTGTTCAACTAAGCGCCGGCTGCAGTGTCGCACCTATCTAAAAGCAAAAGCCTTAACCGCGGAGAAAAGCGCTTTATGTTGTAAAGTGCGTGCCGCCGCGTGTTTGAATGCTGGAAAATCCGGCCCGATTTAATGTGGCATCTTCGATCAATCATTGCTGCAACTCCCCCTTTATAATCCCCGTGTGCTCCGTGCCCTCCATGGTTCTTGCCTTTAATCTTCAATTTATCTTCGATTCAGAGTGGATTAATGGCCGCCTGCTTAAATGTCCCCAAGCCTGAAGAGCAGGCATGGTTAAACCTAACGGAGGACACGACCATGAAGACTTACGAGCAAAATGGAAATATGGAATTCGGCGAACGGGTGTTACGCGGCGGTGTGGGCATGATCATGATCGAGACGGCGTTGTTGACGCCGGCAGCGACCCCGGTGGTGATCGCCGGCCTGATCTTTGCCGGACTGTACATGGCGCTTACCGCGATCATGGCCTGGGATCCGATCTACACC
>Ga0315540_10002014_pt1 | contig 11497 bp, 6 predicted proteins | sample SalMarSW160110MG_FD_203677 | JGI IMG/M metagenome (GOLD analysis project Ga0315540, IMG submission 203677) | Salt marsh sediment microbial communities from the Plum Island Ecosystem LTER, Massachusetts, United States - Salt Marsh Sediment SW1601-10 ... | reverse complement strand
CACTTCCGCCCAGCGCCGCATGACGCCGCTCACCCCCGAGGAGGAGGCGCGCCGGCGGCTCGACAACCTGCGCGCGGTGATGGCCGGCCCGCCGGCGCCCGCGAAGCCGGCGCCGGCGGGAGCGGGTGCGGCGCCGCACTCGCACCGGGCGCGCAACGGCGTGCTCGGCACGCTCGGGGCCGGGTTCCTGTTCCTCCTCGGCAAGCTCAAGTTCCTCGCCGTCCTCGCGGGGCTGCTCAAGCTCCAGACGTTCGGGACCATGCTCCTCAGCGTCGTGCTGTACGCGAGCGGATGGGGCTGGCCGTTCGCGATCGGCTTCGTGCTCCTGATCTTCGTGCACGAGATGGGGCACGCCGTGTGGATGCGCCGCGAGGGCATCCCCGCGGGAGCGCCGGTCTTCATCCCGTTCCTCGGCGCGGTCATCGCCATGAAGGGCCTGCCGCGCGACGCCTACGTCGAGGCGAAGGTCGCGATCGCGGGACCGGTCGCGGGCTCCCTCGCGGCGTGGGCGGTGCTGGCCGCCGGGCTGGCGCTCGGGAAGCCCTTCCTGGTCACGCTCGGGCACACCGGCATCCTGCTCAACCTGTTCAACCTGATCCCGGTCTCGCCGCTCGACGGCGGCCGGATTGCGGGCGTGTTCACGCGCGGCTTCTGGCTCGCGGGCTACGCGCTCGGGATCGTCGCGCTCGTCCTGACGCGCTCGCCGATCCTGCTCCTCGTGCTGGTCGTCGGGCTCTTCACGCTCTGGCAGCGCTGGCGCAACCCCGTGCCCGGCTACGACCGCGTGCCGGGCTCGAAGCGTTTCGCGATGGGGATCGCGTTCGGTGCGCTCGTCGTCGCGCTCGCGCTGACGCTGCCGATCGGCCTGACGACGCACCCGACCCTCGGCCCGTAGGAGCGCTCGCGACCCGGCCGCCTCGCGGCGGCCGGGCTCCTCGGATGCGTGCGAAGCCGGGCTCAGCTCGCCGCGTGCTCCTTCGGCTGGAACTCCGTGGCGTTGTGCTCGAAGTCCCACATCATCACGGGCTCGATTCCCATCACGCGGAGGCAGGCGTAGAGCTGCCCGCGATGGTGCACGTATTCCGTGTAGAGGATCCCGATCATCGCGGCGCCGGGAAACTCGCCCCACGGCGTCGTCACGACGGACTCGAGCTGCTTCTCGGTGACCCTGGTCGCTGCGGCGTCCGCGGCGGCCCACTGCTGCTTCACGGAGTCGAGCAGCTGCTTCCTTCTCGTGATCGCCGTGACCGCCGCCGCCTCGTCGAACGGGGCCAGGTTGCCGGTCTGGACGCTCTCGGCGAACAGTCGCGTGCCCGAGTAGAAGTGGACGACCAGCTCGACCGGGGTGCGCATCTGCGCGATCGGCCGGCCCGTGAGCTTCTCCTCGGGGATCTGCTCGAGGAGCCTCAGCGTGATCCCGTGGCGAAGGCGCTGCTGGTCCCAGCCGGCGAGGTGAGTCTGGAGCGACATGATCGGATCCTCCTGCGTGAATCGGGTCGATGGCCCGGCCGGGGGCGCGTTGCGCGCTCACTGGCGCCTCGCGCATCCTCCCCGGCCGGCGTGGTCCGTCGCGCCGGCACCCTGCCGCGACGCACGACATGAGACGCGGCAACCCTGACAACCCGTGTCGCCTTTGTGAGGTGTCATGAAGCGCAGCGAGCGGCTCCACGCGATCACGGAGTACCTGCGCCGGCGCCGCACGCCCGTGACCGTGGCCGACCTGGCCCGGCACTTCGAGGTGGACGAGCGCACCGTGTTCCGCGACCTCGCCGCGCTGCGCGACCAGCAGGTGCCGATCGTGGGCGAGCCCGGGCGCGGGGGAGGGCTGCAGGTGCACCGCGACTACCGCATGCCGCCGCTCGACGCCGCGCTCTACCGGACGTGCGAGCGGGCGTTCATCTCCGGTCGCGCGCTGGACCTCGAGTACACCGACCGCAACGGCGCCGCCACGACCCGCGTGGTGGAGCCGCACGGCCTGCTCGTCGCGACGCCGCTCTGGTACCTGCTCGCGCACGACCGGCTGCGCGGCGAGCCGCGCATGTTCCGCGTGGACCGCATCCGCGGCGCGGTGCTGCGCGAGGCGGCCCGCTTCGAGCCGCGCGACCCGCGACGGATGTTCCTCGAGATCGAGGCCTACGGGCTCGAGGTACGCGAGTAGGGCGGATCGTCGTCCGCCGCCGCGGTGCTAGATTGCGCCGGGCCGCGCCGTCGTCCCCACGACACGACGCGCGCCGCCACGACGGGCCGCCCAGAACCCGCCTTCCCTCACCCGACGCGAGGAGAGACGCACGATGGACTTCCTGATCTGGATCGCCACCGGGCTGGTGGCCGGATGGCTCGCGGGCCTGCTCATGAAGGGCCGTGACTACGGACTGACCGGCAACATCATCCTGGGGCTTCTCGGCGGCACGGTCGGCGGCTGGCTGCTGCGGCTGTTCGGCTTCGCCGGCCCGAAGACCGTGCTGCCCCAGCTCGTCGTCTCGCTCTTCGGCGCGATGCTCGTGCTCGGCGTCGCTCGGCGGCTGCGGCCGGTCACCCGGCAGGGCAAGGCGGTGCTCGGCAAGGCGGTGTCCATCGCGGACGTCACGCAGCAACTCCACCGGCTGAGCGAGTTCGAGAAGCGCGCGGTCGAACGCCTGCGCGGCCGCACCGTCCAGACCCGGAACCCGAACGAGGTGTTCGAGCAGCAACTGACCTTCGGCCAGCGCATCGCGGACCGGGTGGCGGTCTTCGGCGGCAGCTGGACGTTCATCGGCACGTTCCTGCTGATCATGCTCGTGTGGATGATCTGGAACACGGAGACGGCGCAGCGGTTCGACCCGTTCCCGTTCATCCTGCTCAACCTCGTCCTCTCGTGCCTCGCCGCGCTGCAGGCGCCGGTCATCATGATGAGCCAGAACCGGCAGGCCGCGAAGGACCGGCTCGACGCGCGGACGGACTTCGAGGTCAACGTCCGTTCCGAGGCGGAGATCAGCCGGCTGCACGCGAAGTTCGACGAGCTGCGCGAGCGCGAATGGGTGGACCTGGTCGAGATGCAGAAGCGCCAGATCGTGCTGCTCGAGGACGCGCTGCGAAGGCTCGGTGGCGCCGCGCCCGAGCCGGGCACGGGCACCAGCGCGTAGCGCGCGGGCGGCGGCACGTTCGTCGGGAACGTGCCGCCGCCCGGGCTCACGAGTCGCTCAGCCGGCCGGCCGGATCACCGCGCACTCGTTGCGGCCCACTTCGAGCTCGGCGGCCTCCTCCTCCGTCACGAGCTTCAGCGCCACGTTGACCGCCTTGATCGTGCGGTAGCCCTCCGGGAAGGCCGCGGGCTCCGAGGCCCAGCGCCGGAACGCCTCGCGATCGCGCATCGCGAGCCCCGCGTTCGAGCGGAGCAGCTCGCCGAAGCTCGCGCGGACCGAGCGGTCGGGCGCCCGCTCGCGCTCCGAGGCGTAGTGCGCGGGCAGGACCGTCGCGCCCGCGGGCCACTCGCGCCGCGCGCGCTCGACGCTCTCCCAGAGCCACGCCCACCACTCGCCGGCGCGCCCGGCGAGGTCGGGTCGTCCGAGCGAGTCCACGAACACGAAGTCGCCCGTCAGCAGCAGGTCGTCGCCCGCGCGGAACGTGGTCGAGCCCTCGGTGTGGCCCGGCGTGTGGACCGCCGCGAGCACGCAGCGCCCGACGCGGATGGCCTTGCCGTCCTCGAGCGGCTCGAACGAGAGCCGCCCCGGCGTACCGTCGTAGGGATAGACCGCGTCGGCCGGGTGGAGGTGGTACGGCACGCGCAGCTCGCGCGCGAGCGCCGGTGCGCCGCTGATGTAGTCCGCGTGCACGTGCGTGTCGGCTACCGCGGTGATCCGAGCGCCCGCATTGCGCGCCGCCGCGAGGTAGGCGCCGTAGTCGCGCGGCGGGTCCACGACCAGGGCCTCGCCGTCGCTCACGAGCAGGTAGCCGAGCGCGCCCTTGCCCACGCGGTCGAACTGGACCAGCCGGTCGAGCGTCTCCGGCGGCGCGATAGGCCGCGCGAGCACCACGTTCATCCACGCGGTCATGCCGCCCCGGAGGGAGCGCGCGTCGAGCCCCAGGCCGCGAAGGTGCGCCGCGACCGTGCGGCTGTCGTTGCCCGCGCCACAGACGACCACTGCCGGCAACTCCGCCGAAAGGCCCAGCCCGGCCAGGTCCGAGCGCGCGAGAAGCGAGGAGCCGACGTGGTTGTGGAAGCGCGCGTCCGGCACGAGGTCGATGCGCCCCTCGCGCACGCGCTCGGGCCGGCGCACGTCCACGACCTGCAGCGCCTCGCCCGACTCCAGCGATCGCACGAGGGCTTCGGCCGTGATCTCGGGCGTCGCGTCCTCCGGGTGCGTCATGGTGGAACCTCCCGAGTGCAGGCTACAGGGCGAGGGAAGGCGAGGCGAAGCGAATTCACCCGGGGGCCGACCGGTGACGCGGCGCGTGCCGGGCGCTCTCGCGGCGACCGCCTCCCTCGCGGTGCGCCCTCGGCTTCGGACCGACGATCCCGATGCCGTCCTGTGAGTTGTCCGGGGGCCCCGTCGAGGTCACGCAGGGTGGCGAGCGCTTCTGCCAGGACCTGGACGAAGAGGTCCTGTTCGCTTGCGCGCACTGGTCCGTTGGAAGGTGAAGACGGGCAGATTCCGCCTTTCGCGCGCGGGTACCGGCGGGGAGGATGGGGCTCGCCACAATCGCAGGGATTCCACCTCCTCATGGAGCCGCCCATGCCCCAGGCCCCACATGGTGTTGCCGCGGTCCGCCGAGCCATCGGGCTCGTGCTCTTCCTGCTCGCGGCCGGCCCGTCCGGACCCCTCCAAGCGGCCGGCCTGCAGGTCGGCTACGGATACGGTTCCGGCAACGTGCCCGGCGACGCCCCGCCCGTCGTCCAGGCGGCCTATGGCGCCTCCACGCCGACCAGGCCCGCGTCCGAGGCCGTGATCCGGGCGCGTTCGCTCGCCGTGCCCCTTCGCGTCAACAACACCTACGTCGTGACCACGACGGCCGACACCGGAAGCGGCTCGCTGCGCGCGGCCATTGAAGCCGCGAACATGAGCCCGGGCCTGGACCAGATCACCTTCTTCATCCTGGCGGGCGGAGTGCAGACGATCGCGCCCACGATCCCGCTCCCGACGATCACGGATCCGCTCGTCATCGACGGCACGACCCAGCCGGGCTACGCGGGCTCACCGCTCATCGAGTTGACCGGGAGCTCGGCCGGACCCGACGGCATCGGCCTGCACATCACCGGGGGCAACAGCACGGTGCGCGGCCTGATCATCAATCGCTGGGCGACCTCGGGTGCGGGCGGTTACGGCATCGCGCTGGACAACCTCGGGAACAACGTCATCGAGGGCAACTACATCGGCACGGACGCGTCGGGGGTCTTCGCCGCGCCCAACGCGGTCAACGGTGTCGCCATCTTCGGGGCTTCGACGAACAACCGGATCGGCGGCACGACGGCGGCCGCGCGGAACGTGATCTCGGGCAATGCGTCGTCCGGAATCCAGATCGGCAGCGGCAACGCGGGCCACAACATCGTCCGCGGGAACTATATCGGGCTGAACGCCTTCGGCAGCGCGGCGGTCCCGAACGGCGGCAACGGCGTGTTCACGAACTCGCCCGACAACATCATCGGAGGCACCGGGCCGGGAGCGAGGAACGTGATCTCGGCGAACCTGCTTCCCGGCATCTTCATCGGCGTCGCCTCCGCCCGCACGATCGTGCAGGGCAACTACATCGGGACCGATGCGACCGGAAGCGCGGACATCGGAAACCAGCAGAACGGCATCTTCGACGACGGCGCCCCGGACAACGTGATCGGAGACTCGACGTTCGCGGCGCGCAACGTCATCGCCGGGAATCAGTATCCGGCCGTCTACCTGAGCGGGTTCGGGGCGACCGGAAACCGGGTCCAGGGCAACTTCCTGTGCGTGGATCGGACCGGCGGCGTCGCGCTGGGGGACGGCAACTGTCTCGTGATCTCGAGCGGCTCAAACAACCTGGTCGGCGGAGCGACCCCGGCCGCGCGCAACGTGATGAGCGGCACTCCCAACACGGCCGTCGCACTGATCAACACCGCCTCGAACAACCGCATCATCGGCAACTACATCGGCACCGACTCGAGCGGAACGGCGCCCGTTCCCACCCTGAAGGGCGTCCTGGCGAGCAGCGTCCTCGACAACTTCATCGGCGGGCTGGCGCCCGGCGAGGGCAATGTCATCTCGGGCAACACGACCTTCGGAATCGAGCTGCGCACGGCGGGCACCACCCGCGTGTTCGGGAACCTGATCGGCACGGACAAGACCGGCGGCGTCAACATGGGGAACGGCTCCCACGGGGTGGTGTTCACCGCCTCCGCCTCGCTCGACTCGGTGATCCAGAACGTCATCGCGTTCAACCACGGCGCCGGGATCTACGATTCGAGCGGCACGCAGAACGTCTTCCGGCGGAACGACATCTTCGAGAACAGCGCGCTCGGCATCGACCTCTACCCGGCCGGACTGAGCCCCAATGACTCGCTCGATTCCGACGCCGGAGTCAACGACCTCACGAACTTCCCGGTCCTCGACTCGGCGTCGGTCTCGAATGGGCAGACGGGCGTCTATGGTCATCTCGACGCGAGACCCAACCGTTCGTACGTGGTCGAGTACTTCGCCAGCCAGGTTCCAGACCCGTCGCATTTCGGTGAAGGGGGAGCGTACCTGGGATCGGAAGTCGCGACGACCGATTCCTCGGGGCGGGCCATCCTGGTGATGACCCTGCCGGCGCTCACGCTGAACGTGTTCGTCACCGCCACCGCCACGGACACCTCGAGCGCAACGACCTCCGAGTTTTCGCCCGCGCTGTGCCTCAACGACACCGACGGTGACGGGATCTGGGACTGCTGGGAAACCGAAGGCTGGGGCATCGACGTCAACGCAGACGGGGTCACGGACCTGGACCTGTACGCGCGCGGCGCACGACCGGGGCACAAGGACCTCTTCGTGGAGATCGACGCCATGACCGGTCACGGGCCCCCGCCCGCCGCGCTCGCGATGGTGCAGGCGGCCTTCAGCAACGTTCCCAACTCCTACCTCCACAATCCCGACGGGCAACCGGGCATCGCGCTGCACTACATCCTCGACGAGACCGATGTTCCCGTGCAGGACCTGCCGAACATGTGGGGTGACTTCCAGGCGGTGAAGGACGCCCACTTCGGCACGGTCGCCGAGCGGCAGGACCCGAATCACCGCTACATCCTCCAGGCAAAGCGGCTCGTCTACCGCTATGGGCTGTGGGGACGAACGTTCTGTTCCGATCGCGACACCCTGGCCAGCGGCGTCGGCGAGCTGGGCGGCGGCCTGGGCGGCGACGACTTCATGGTCAGCTTCGGATCCCAGGGTGTGTGCGGCTGGCGTGACACGAACGACGTCGCGCTGCACGCGGGCACGTTCATGCACGAGCTGGGACATACGCTCGGACTCCGCCACGGGGGCGGTGACGACGTGCTGTTCAAGCCGAACTACTACAGCGTGATGAACTACATGTGGACGTCACCCGAACCCCGCTGGCAGGCGCCGAACTCGTGGCGCCTCGATTACTCCCCCTACGAGTTGCCGCTGCTCGACGAGGAACACCTCAATGAGAGCCAGGGACTCGGAGTGCCTGCAGGAGTCTGGCCGAAGATCGTGTCCGTGCCGTACTTGAACTCGCAGCTGAAGCTCAGTCAGGCGAAGTTCGCTCCCGGGGAGGCGGTGGACTGGTCGGGCGACTCCACGATCAACCCGGGGAGCAACGTCATGGCCCACCTCAGGGACGTCGGATACGGCCTGACCCACTGCGACGGCACGATCGACATGACGTTGAGCCCGCCGGATGCGCTGTACGGGTGGGCCGACTGGTCGAACCTCAAGTACAACTTCCGAGACAGTCCGGACTGGCGCAACACGGGGTACCGCTGCGGCGAGGTCCCGACGGAGCAGAACGTCGTGTTCGGCACGGACCCGCCGCTGCAGGAAATGACGCCCGACATGCTGCAGATGCTGGGCGAAATGCCTGCCCCCCGCCCAGAAGGCGAGTTCGTGATGGACGGCGCGCTCGACCCTTCGGCGCAATTGCTCGCCTCGAACGACGGGATCGACCTGTACGCGGCCTACCGGACGGGTCAGCTCTACGTAGCGACCGAGGCGGCGCCGACGCAGGGCGGGGACGTGATCGTGTTCGTCGCGGGCCAGCACGGCGCGCTGACGGCGGCGCCGCTCGGCAAGAGTGGCCAGGTCGGTGCGTGGACGGCCTATCTCGCGAACCAGAACAGCGACAACCGCACGGACTGGGCCGACGAGTCGCAGACGGTCTTCACCAGCATCGCCGTGGACTCCGCGGGCGGGTTCGCCGAGGGCGTGGTGGACGTCGGCCTGCTCTTCGGCGAGTACCCCTCCGTGCTCTCGCTCGCAGCCGGGAGGTACGGCACCACGCCGGGCGGAGCGCTGCTGGCCCAGGCGCCGGCCGGCAACGGCGACGCCAATCTCGACGGCGATGAGTATGCCGACCTCGCCTCGACCACCGACGCGCCCGCCGCGGAGCCGCTTCTCCGGCAGCCGTTCCTGCTCTCGTCCGTGACGCCCAATCCGGTGGTCGGTCGGGCGCGCGCCGTGCTCACCCTGCGTGAAGCGACCGAGGTGGACGTGGCGGTCCAGGACGTGAGTGGTCGCCGGATCTCGACGCTCGCGCACGGCTTCATGTCCGCGGGCAGGCACGAGCTGATCCTGGACCCGGGCGCCGGCACCACGCGCCTCGCGCCCGGGGTCTACTTCCTCGCCGTTCGGGCGCTCGGTGGCGTCCAGGCCACCCGGCTCGTCATCCTGAGGTAACGCGTCATGCGATCTTCTGCCGCTCTCGGCATCCTGTGTTTCATCGTGAGCGTGGCGCTGTCGGTGCCATGCCCCGCCCGGGCGCAATGGGTGAACGACGGCGCGATCGTGTCCGCGGAGGCCGGCAACCAGTACGCCCCGGCGGCCGCCGAAGACGGCGCCGGTGGTGTGATCGTCGCGTGGCTCGACAACCGGGGTCCGTACTCGAGGCAGATCTTCGCGCAGCGCTTGAGCGCCTCCGGGCTGCCGATGTGGGCGGCGAACGGCATCCCGGTCTGTCTCGGACCGGGCTCGAACGGCAATCCGCACGTCATCGCCGACGGCCAGGGCGGGGCGATCATCACCTGGCACGGGTCGCCGGTCGCGGACGACGACATCTTGGCGCAGCGGATCGACGCGAACGGCGCCGCCCTGTGGGATTCGAACGGGGTCAGCCTGTGCGCCGCGTCCGGCGAGCAGCTCGATCCCGTCGCCGTCTCCGACGGTGCGGGCGGCGCCATCGTCGTCTGGCAGGACCTGCGCGACGATGCGCAGGGCGACGTCTACGCCCAGCGCGTGGACGCGAACGGGACGCCACGATGGCTGGCGGACGGGATCGCACTCTGTTCGGTCACGGGTCAGCAGCTCAATATCGCTCTCGCGACCGACCAGGCGGGTGGGGCAATCGTCGCCTGGGAGGACTATCGAATCGGCCCTTCGAACGACGTCTTCGCGCAGCGCGTGGACTCCTCCGGCGTGGTCCAGTGGGCGGCCGACGGCCTGCCGGTCTGCGATGCGCCGTCCTACCAGTCGCTTCCCGCGGTCGTGACCGACCAGGCGCAGGGCGCCCTGGTGGCGTGGCAGGACCTCCGAGAGGCGCCGGCTGTCGCCATCTATGCGCAGCGTCTGGACGCGGGCGGGGCGACGCAATGGGATTCGCTGGGAGTCCGGTTGCACACACCGGCGGACGACGCGACGAATCCCCGGGCGATTCCCGATGGGGCCGGCGGGGCGATCGTGTCGTGGCAGTCCCAGATCGGAGGTCACACCTTCGCACTGGTGCAGCGCGTGAGCGCGTCCGGCGCGATGCTGTTCGACACCGGAGGAGTGCGCCTGACCGATGCGCCCGGGGACGAGGTCGATCCGGTCATCGTCGCCGACGGTGGGGGTGGGGCAATCGTCGCCTGGACGGACTCGCGCGACTATCTCAACTTCAACAAGGACATCTACGCGCAGCGCGTGGATGCCGGCGGGACGCTGCGCTGGGGGCATGGAGGGGAAACGATCTCGACGGCGCCGAACATGCAGATCACCCCTGCCATCGTCCCGGGAACCCCCGGATCCGCCCTCGTCGCCTGGGCCGACTTCCGCTCGAACAGCAACTACGATGTCTACGCCAATGCCGCGGACAGCTCCCGTGTGCTGGCGGTCGATGGGAGCCCTTCGGCCGTGGCCGGCCTCCGTGCGATACGCCCCAATCCCACGTCGGGCCGAGCGACGATCGAGTTCGACCTGGCTTCGCCGCAGCGCCTGTCCATCGAGGTATTCGACATCGCCGGCCGTCGGATCCGGGCGATCTCGGGCCCGCGGGAGTTCGCGGCCGGCAGTCACTCGGTCGCCTGGGACGGCGCGAGCGGGGACGGTGGCGCTGTCCGGCCCGGCGTTTACAACGTCCGCGTGAGCGGCCCGGGCATTCTATTCACGCGGAGAGTCGTGGTCGTACGCTAGAGGCGCCGTCCAGGCACCCCGTTCACCGAACGCCGGAGGTCTCCGGAGAGGAATGGCGCCTCCCCGTCTGTTGCGCGCTCGCCGATCGGGGCACGGGGAACCGGGCGCGTCCGTTTGCGTAGCTCGGCCACGTGAACTGCGGCGCGGGCCCTTGGAAGCAGTCGCTCGCGCCGGCATCGGGGCTCGCCTACCCTGCGACCATGTCGCAGCGAAACGTGATCGTGATCGGCGCGGGCGCCGCGGGACTGACCGCCGCGCTGCGCGCCGCCGAGTCGGGCGCGCGCGTGACGCTGCTCAACGCGCACCCGAAAGTCGGGCTCAAGATCCTCATGAGTGGCGGCACGCGGTGCAACGTGACGCACGAGACCGTCACCGAGCGCGACTACTTCGGCGGCTCGCGCCACGTCGTCGCGCGCATCCTGCGCGCGTTCCCGCCCGAGCGGACCCGCGAGTGGTTCGAGCGCGAGCTCGGTGTACCGCTCAAGCTCGAGCCGACGGGCAAGTACTTCCCCGTGAGCGACGACGCGCAGAGCGTGCTCGACGCGCTGCTCGAAGCCGCTGCGCGCGCGAAGGTCGTGCTGCGCGCGGGGGCACGCGTGGTGCGGCTCGAGAGGACGGGTGGCACGGCCCCCTCTCTAGAGGTAGAAGCGAGACGTTCCAACGCGGAACGCACCCCTGCGGCGACCGCGCCAGGAGCGGCCGGAGCGCGCTTCCGAGTCGGCGTGCAGCGGATCGCGGACAGCGCCGCGTTCGGCGAGGAGGTGGCCCCCGCCGCGAAGCTCGTCTGGCCGCTTCCGGCCGGCGAGCCCGACGAGTGGCTCGAAGCCGACGCCGTGATCGTGGCGACGGGCGGCCTCTCGTTCCCGCGCACCGGCAGCGACGGCACCGGCTACGCGCTACTCACGGCGCTCGGCCACTCGCTGGTCGCACCCGTGCCCGCGCTCACACCCCTC
>Ga0315540_10002013_pt1 | contig 11497 bp, 13 predicted proteins | sample SalMarSW160110MG_FD_203677 | JGI IMG/M metagenome (GOLD analysis project Ga0315540, IMG submission 203677) | Salt marsh sediment microbial communities from the Plum Island Ecosystem LTER, Massachusetts, United States - Salt Marsh Sediment SW1601-10 ... | reverse complement strand
AGCTCCTGCTTGGACACGACCGGGCCCGGCATGGGCCCGATGATAGCCGCCGCGCTCAGTCGGCGGCGACCACCCTGTTTCGCCCGCCTTGCTTGGCGCCGAACAGACGCTTGTCGGCGCGCCGCAGCAGCGGCTCGAGCGCGTCGCCGTCCTCCGGGTAGGCGGCGACGCCGATGCTGACCGTGATATCGATCGGCTTGCGCGCGGCCGCGGAGCTTGCGGCGAGCCGCTCCAGCCGGTCGCGCAGCCGCTCGGCGGCCGCCGCGCCGCCCGCGCCGTTCTCGTCGGGCAGCAACACCGCGAACTCCTCGCCGCCGAGCCGGCCGCAGACGTCGCCGCCGCGCAGCGACGCCTTGAGCGCGTTGCCGAACGCGCGCAGCACTTCGTCGCCCACCGCGTGGCCGTGCTCGTCGTTGACGCGCTTGAAGTGATCGATGTCGATCATCAGGACCGAGAACGGGCGCCCGCGGCGGCGCGCCAGCGCCAGCACGGCGTCGCCGCGCTCGTCGAAATAGCGCCGGTTGCCGAGTCCCGTCAGCGGATCCATGAGCGCCTGCTCGCTCACCTGGCGCTGGATAAGAAACAGCCGACGGAACACGAGGTCGAACTGGTAGAGCGAAAACGCCGCAAGCAGGCACGCCGGCCACATCACCAGGTTGAACAGGGGCAGCGAGTAATGCGGCTCCATGCCGAACGCGGCCTGCAGGTTGGGCACCAGGCACGCCGTCACCAATACTGCCACCACCTCGAACAGCGACAGCGGGAGCAGCAGCAGCGGCGCGAGCAGGAACAGGTACACGTAATCCGCGAAGCCGACGCTGGCGTGGATCGGCACCGCGCCCCAGACCATCGACGCCGCGACGTCGATTGCCAGCACCCCGAGGTAGGCTGCGAGCAGCACCACCCGCCGCGGCGCGCGCAGCGCCAGCGCGGCGACGTAGGCGAGCACCCCGGCCGACATCAGCAGTCGAAACCCGAGCGTGTCCCACGCTCCGGCCGCGTAACTCAGGTCGTCGCGCAGCCACAATCCCATCGGCACGAACACGGTGGCAATGCCCAGGCGCAGGGCGAACGTGCGGTACTGGGCGTAGCGCGCCTGCAGGTACTCGTGCTTGAGCTCGCGGGGGAATAAGGCCATGCGGCTCACATTGTGCCCGCTTCAGGGCACGCCAAGCGCCGCCGCGCTCAGTCGGCGGCGACCACCCGGTTGCGCCCGCCTTCCTTGGCGCGGTAAAGGCGCCGATCTGCGCGCTGCAGCAGCCCTTCGAGCGTGTCGCCGTCCTGCGGCAACGCAGCCACGCCGATGCTGACCGTGAACTTGATCCGCCCGCGCGCGCTCGCCGCCTCGACGGCGCAGCGCTCGACCGTGGCGCGCAGACGCTCGGCGCTCGCCGCCGCGCCCTCGCGGTCCTCGTCGGGCAGCACCGCGGCGAACTCCTCGCCGCCGATGCGGCCGCAGACGTCGCCGGCGCGCAGCGACGCGGCGAGCGTGCCGCCGAGCGCGCGCAGCACTTCGTCGCCGGCGGCGTGGCCGTGGTGGTCGTTGACCTCCTTGAAGTGGTCGATGTCGATCATCAGCAGCGCCACGGGCCGGGCGCGGCGGCGCACGCGGGCCAGCACGGCGTTGGCGCGCTCCTCGAAATAGCGCCGGTTGCCGAGTCCCGTTAGCGGATCCTTCAGCGCCTGCTCGCTCACCTGGCGCTGCGAAACGAACAGGCGGCGAAACACGCGATCGAACTCGTACAGCGAAAAAGCGACGATGGCGCAGGCCGGCCACACCAGCACGTTGAACGCCAGCAGCGGAAAGCCCGGCGCCATGCCGAGCGCCACCTGCAGGTTCGGCACCAGGCCGATCAGCACCAGCACCGGCAGCACCTCGATGAGCGTGAACGGCATCACCATCAGCGGCGTCAGCAGGTAGATGTAGAGGTAGCCGGGAAAGCCGACGGCGTAGCCGCCCGCGAGGTGGCCCCAGATGACGAGCAGCGCGAACTCGATCAGCATGATCGCGCCGTAGCCGGCAAGCAGCGCCAGGCCGCGGTGCAGGCGCAGCGCAAGCGCGGCGACGTAGGCCAGCACGGCGGCCGCCATTACGAAGCGGTATTTAAGGGTGCCCTGGGCGCCGCCCGCATCGCTGATCAGATCACGCGCCCAAAGGCCGATCGTCAGCAGCGCGCCGGCGATGCCGACCCGCAGCGAGAAGGCGCGGTACTCGGCGTAGCGCGCCTCGCGGTACGCTTGCTCGATCTCGGGCGCGAAGCGGGGCATGGGATCAATTTATCCCGTCGTCCGGGGGCGGGTTTGATCCATGTCACCCCCCGGGGTCATAATGTGTGATGGACGCGAGCAACGCGCTGCAACTCGCGCGAGCCCAGTTCGGGCTCAACATCGGCTTTCACATCCTTTTCCCAAGTATCACCATAGGCTTGGCGTGGCTGCTGGTCTATTTCCGCGCGCGCTACGCGCTGAGCGGCGACGCGGCCTGGCTCGCCACCTACAAGCGCTGGACCAAGGTGTTCGCGCTCACCTTCGCCATGGGGGTGGTGACCGGCATCGTCATGTCGTTCCAGTTCGGCACCAACTGGCCGGGCTACATGAACAACGTCGGCAACGTCGCGGGCCCTCTGCTCGCCTACGAAGTGCTGACCGCGTTCTTCCTCGAGGCGACCTTCCTCGGGGTGATGCTGTTCGGCATGAACCGCGTGCCGGGCTGGGTGCACATGACGTCCTCGGTGCTGGTCGCGTTCGGCACCACGCTGTCGGCGTTCTGGATCCTGGCGCTCAACTCGTGGATGCAGACTCCCGCAGGCTGGGCCTGGACGCCGGAGGGCAAGCTGATCGCCGCCGACTGGCTCGCGGTGATCTTCAATCCCTCGTTTCCCTACCGCTTCGTGCACATGACGCTCGCCTCGGGGCTGACCGCGTCGTTCGTGGTCGCGGGGCTGTCGGCCTGGCGCCTGCTCAAGGCGCCGGCGGACGGCGCGGCGGCGCGCACGCTGCGCACGGGAATCGTGATCGCGGCGGTGCTCGCGCCGCTGCAGGTCGCAGTCGGCGATGCGCACGGCCTGAACACGCTCGAGTACCAGCCGGCCAAGATCGCCGCGATCGAGGCGATCTGGAAGGGCGGGCGCGGCATCCCGCTCGAGCTGTTCGCGATCCCGAACCCGGTCACGCGCCACAATGATTACGCGATTTCGATCCCGAAGGGCGCGAGCCTGATCCTCACTCACAACCCGAACGGCGGCATCGAGGGGCTGGACGCCTTCGGCGACGACGCGCCGCCGGTGGCGCCGGTGTTCTTCGCCTTCCGCATCATGGTGGCCTTCGGCTTCGCGATGGTCGCGCTTGCCTGGTTCGGCGCCTGGATGACGCGCCGCGGCGCGGGGGCGCCGCGCTGGCTGCTGTGGACCTTCGCCGGCGCGACCTTCATCGGCTGGGGCGCCACGCTCGCGGGCTGGATCGTGACCGAGATAGGGCGCCAGCCCTGGCTCGTCAGCGGGCTGCTGCTCACCGAGGACGCGGTCGGCGCGATCTCGGGCGCCGAGCTCGGCGCGAGCCTCACCGGCTACGTCATCACCTACGCGCTGATGCTGCTGGCCTACATCGTGGTGCTGACCCACCTCGCGGCCGAAGGCGACGCTGGAGGCGAATCATGAGCATCGACCTGCCACTGGTGTTCACCGCGCTGATGGGGCTGGCGATCCTGGCCTACGTGGTGCTCGACGGCTACGACCTCGGCGTCGGCATGCTGATGCCGGCCGCGAGCGACGAGGAGCAGAAGCTGATGGTGGCCTCGATCGGCCCGTTCTGGGACGCGAACGAGACCTGGCTGGTGCTCGGCATCGGCCTGCTGCTGGTGGCCTTCCCGCTCGCGCACGGCGTGATCCTGGGCGCGCTCTACCTGCCGGTGGCGGCGATGCTGATCGGCCTGATGCTGCGCGGCGTGGCGTTCGAGTTCCGCGTCAAGGCGCTCGGCTGGCACCGCGAGCTGTGGAACTGGCTGTTCTGGTTCGGCTCCTTCGTCGCCTCGCTGGCGCAGGGCTTCATGCTCGGGCGCACCATCACCGGCTACGAGCGCGGCTTCGGCTATTGGCTCTTCTCGCTCGTGGTCGCGGGCGGGCTGTGCGGCGGCTACATGCTGCTGGGCGCGACCTGGCTCATCCTGCGCACCGAGGGCGCGCTGCAGCAGAAGGCGGTCGGCTGGGCGCGCTGGGGCCTGGCCTGGGTCGCGCTCGGCGTCGCGCTGGTGAGCCTCGCCACGCCGCTCGCGAGCGAGACGGTGCGCATGAAGTGGTTCGACTTCCCGCGCACGCTCGGACTGATGCTGCTGCCGGTTGCCACCGTCGGCTGCGGCGTGTGGGTCTGGAGGAGCCTCGGGCGCTCCGACTGGAAGCCGTTCGCCGGCACGGTGGCGATCTTCGTGCTCTCCTTCGCCGGCCTCGCCTACAGCCTGTTCCCCTACCTGGTGATCGACCGGCTGACGATCTGGCAGGCCGCGGCCGACCCTTCCGCGCTCAGCTTCGTGCTCTACGGCGCGGTGGTGGTGGTGCCGCTGATCGCCGCCTATACCGCATTCTCCTACCGCGTGTTCCGCGGCAAGGCGCGCGCGGGAATGTACGAGCACTGAAGGAAGGCCGAGCGTGACGATCAAGCTTTGGGACCTGGCGGGCGCCGAGGACGACCGGCGCTTCTCGCCCTACTGCTGGCGCGTCAAGATGGCGCTCAGGCACAAGGGGCTGGAAGCCGAGGAGATCCCGTGGCGCTTCATCGAGAAGGACGCGATCGCGTTCTCCGGCCAGAAGCTGGTGCCGGTGATCGTCGACGGAGGGCGCGAGGTGCACGACAGCTGGTCGATCGCCGCCTACCTTGACGAGGCCTATCCCGACCGGCCGCTGCTGGTGAGCGGCGACGAGGCGCGCACGCTGACCTATTTCTTCAAGCACTGGGTCGAGCGCAACATCCACTCCGGCGTGATGAAGGTGATCATCGTCGACCTGTTCAACCAGCTGCACGAGAAGGACCGCGCGTACTTCCGCGAATCGCGCGAGAAGCGCTTCGGCAAGACGCTCGAGCAATTCGGCGCCGACCGCGACGGCGCGCTCGCGGCGCTGCGCGGCGCGCTCGAGCCGCTGCGCCCGGTGCTCGTCGAGCAGCCCTTCGCCGCCGGACGCGCCCCGGGCCTGGCCGACTACATCCTGTTCGGCGCCTTCCAGTGGGCGCGCGCGGTGTCGCCGATCCGCCTGCTCGAACCCGACGACCCGGTCTACGCCTGGCGCGAGCGGGTGATGGACCTGTTCGGCGGCTACGCCCGGCAAGCCAAGGGCTTCCCGGTCTGGGCCTGAGCATGGGCGGCCCCAGGGAAATCAACGCCGAGCTGATCGGCGCCCTGCCCGACGAGGGCCCGGTGGTGATGGTCAACCTGGTGCGCTATCGCGACCGCGCCGAATACAAGCGCTACAGCGAGCTCACCATGCCGCTCATCAAGCAGCGCGGCGGCACGGTGCTGTGGGCCGGCGACGCCGAGGGCACGGCGTTCGGCGCGCCGGAGGAGAACCGCTGGGACTACGTGGTGCTGGTGCGCTATCCTTCGCGCGCCGCCTTCCTCGACATGATGGCCTCGCCCGAGTACGCCCGCGCCAACGCGCACCGCGAGCGCGGACTGGAAAAGCACGTCATCCTCGCCGCGCGCGAAACCTATTCCAAACTCAAGCCCTGAACACCCGACCATGGCAGCAAAGCACGAAGACTTCGAGAACACGGTCATCCGCGCCAGGCGGCGCCGCATGCACAGCAACAGGCTTCGCCTGTTCGTGGGCGGCATCGCGCTCGCCTTCTATCTGGAAAGCTTCATCGCCTTTCTCGACCCGGGCGGGCTGCATACGGCGTACCTTGACTGGCTGCTGCGCATCGGCACCCAGCTCATCGGCCCGCTCGGCGACGGCATCCTGCTGTTCGCAGTCGGAACCGTGCTGCTGATCGGAGCGCTGATCGTCTAGCGCCGGCCTAGCGCTCGAGCAGTCCTTTCTTGTCCTTCTTCTTGGCCCACTCGTCGGCGTCGGCCGGGGCGGGCTTGCGCTCGATGAGCGGCGGCCAGCCCGCCGCCAGCTCCTTGTTGAGGGCGATGAACGCCTGCTGATCGTCGGGCACGTCGTCCTCGGCGAAGATGGCCTCGACCGGGCACTCCGGCACGCACAGGGTGCAGTCGATGCACTCGTCCGGGTCGATCACCAGCATGTTGGGGCCTTCGCGGAAGCAGTCCACCGGACAGACGTCCACGCAGTCGGTGTACTTGCACTTGATGCAAGATTCGGTAACGACGTAAGCCATTCTTGGATAAATCCCGGACGGGAAAAAGGTTAAACGAATCCGTAGTTTAGCACCTCCGCCGCGAACCCGGCTTGCGTTCCGCGACGCCGGCCCCATAATTGAGCCATCCCCCTGTCTATCCGCTTCGAGGAGCCATGAGCAGTTCTGCCATCAATCACGTTACCGACGATAGCTTCGACCCCGAGGTCCTCAAATCCGACGTTCCCGTGCTGGTCGATTACTGGGCCGAGTGGTGCGGGCCGTGCAAGTCGATCGCCCCGATCCTGGAGGACGTGGCGAAGGAATACGACGGTCGACTCAAGATCGCCAAGATCAACGTCGACGAGAACCAGCTGGTGCCGGCCAAGTTCGGCATCCGCGGCATTCCGACCCTGATGCTGTTCAAGAACGGCAACGTCGAAGCGACTCGCATCGGCGCGCTTTCGAAATCGCAGTTGACCGCATTCCTTGACAGCAATATTTAAACGCCTTACGCTCTGACCGAATCCTGCGCCGGCTAAGGAGCGGCGCAGTCAGATTCCAGCGCCGGCAGTCTCAGGCGCGCCTTCTTCCCCGTTACTTTTGCTGTTGGCAGGCCAGGCAGGCCACGGGTCGATTCCGGCCCCAATTCGTTTCTTACTGCGCGTCCCTCACCTCGCTCTATGCACCTATCGGAACTGAAGTCCCTCCACGTCACGGAGCTGGTCGACATGGCAGTCGCCGACCAGATCGACGGCGCGAACCGCCTGCGCAAGCAGGACCTCATCTTCGCCATGCTCAAGCACCAGGCGAAGAAGGGCGAGTCGATCTTCGGCGACGGGACGCTCGAAGTGCTGCCCGACGGCTTCGGCTTCCTGCGCTCGCCCGACACCTCGTACCTGGCGAGCACCGACGACATCTACGTCAGCCCGTCGCAGATCCGCCGCTTCAACCTGCACACCGGCGACACGATCGAGGGCGAGATCCGCACGCCCAAGGACGGCGAGCGCTACTTCGCCCTGGTCAAGGTCGACAAGGTCAACGGCGAGCTGCCGGAGGCCGCCAAGTCGAAGATCCTGTTCGAGAACCTGACCCCGCTGCACCCGAACGAGCAGTTCAAGCTCGAGCGCGAAATCAAGGCCGAGGAGAACATCACCGGCCGCATCATCGACATCATCGCCCCGGTCGGCAAGGGCCAGCGCGGCCTCATCGTGTCGCCGCCCAAGGCCGGCAAGACGGTGATGCTGCAGCACCTGGCGCACGCGTTGATCTCCAACCAGCCCGAGGCGACGCTGATCGTGCTGCTGATCGACGAGCGCCCGGAGGAAGTGACCGAGATGACGCGCACGGTGCGCGGCGAAGTGGTCGCCTCGACCTTCGACGAGCCGGCCAGCCGCCACGTGCAGGTCGCCGAAATGGTGATCGAGAAGGCCAAGCGCCTGGTCGAGCACAAGAAAGACGTGGTGATCCTGCTCGACTCGATCACGCGCCTGGCGCGCGCCTACAACACGGTGGTGCCGGCCTCGGGCAAGGTCCTCACCGGCGGGGTCGACGCCAACGCCCTGCAGCGGCCCAAGCGCTTCTTCGGCGCGGCGCGCAACATCGAGGAAGGCGGCTCGCTCACCATCATCGCCACCGCGCTGATCGACACCGGCAGCCGCATGGACGACGTGATCTACGAGGAGTTCAAGGGCACCGGCAACATGGAGATCCACCTCGACCGGCGCATGCACGAGAAGCGCATCTACCCGGCGATCAACGTCAACCGCTCGGGCACCCGGCGCGAGGAGCTGCTGATCAAGCCCGAGATCCTGCAGAAAGTCTGGGTGTTGAGGAAGCTGCTCTACCCGATGGACGAGCTCGAAGCGGCCGAATTCCTGATCGACAAGATCCGCGCCACCAAGAACAACGCCGAGTTCTTCGACTCGATGCGACGGGGCTGAGCGGGATTGCCCGCAGTATTGCCTTAACCCTTTGTTTTACGTATAATTCGCGCCTTTTCCGCCGCAGGCCAGCCATGAAGACCGGAATCCACCCCGAATACCAGACGGTGATCTTCCTCGACACCGCCTCGAACCATCATTTCCTGACGCGCTCGTCGATCGACACCAAGGGCCGCGAGAAGCTGAAGTGGGAAGACGGCAACGAGTATCCGCTGATCAAGGTCGAGGTGTCCTCGGAGTCGCATTCGTTCTACACCGGCAAGCACAAGATCATGGACACCGCGGGCCGGGTCGAGAAGTTCAAGCGCCGCTACACGCGGACCAAGAAGACCGACAAAACCGAGCCCGGTGCCTAGAGGCTCTCGACGCTGAAACAGGGGCGGCTGCGGCCGCCCTTTTTGTTTTCCGCGCCGCGCCCCTGCCGCCTAAAATAGCCGCATGATCCGTAGGCTCGCGCTGCCGCCATCGTTCGCGGCGCTGGCGCTCATTGCGCTGGCGTTCGTCGTCCCGGGACTCGCGGGGCACGATCCCTGGAAGACCTTCGACGTGATCACGATCGAGATCACGCATCAGATGCAGCTCGGCGGCGACTGGCTGGTGCCGCACGTGGCGGGCGAGCCCTGGCTCGAAGACCCGCCGCTGTATCCCTGGATCGCGCTCGGTTTCGCCAAGGCGCTCGGCTGGGCATTCGAGTTTCACGAAGCGGTGCGGCTCGCGAGCGGCGCGCTCCTGCTCGGCGCGCTGGGCCTGCTCTACCTCGCCGCGCGCGGCTGGGCCGCGCAGAAGGGAGAAAACCAGGAGCGGCGCGCCGCGGGCGCGGGCGCGGTGCTGCTCCTGATCGGCTCGGTCGGACTCATCGTGCACGCGCACGAGGCGGTCGACGACCTCGCCAGTCTCGCCGCGTCCTGCGGCGCGTTCGCCGCGCTGCCGCTGGCCGCGCGCCGGCCGCTCGCGGCGGGCGCCGCCTTCGGCGCGGCGCTCGGCGCCGCGTTCCTGTCGACCGGCTTCGTGGTGCCGCTCGCGCTCGCCGCGGCGGTGCTGCTGGCGCACCTCGCGTGCGACGAGTGGCGCACCCGGCGCGGCGCCGTCTTTCTCGCCGTCGCGGCGCCGGTCGCGCTGGCGATCGGCGCCAGCTGGCCGCTCGCGCTGTGGCTGCGCTCGCCGGCGCTGTTCGGCGAATGGTGGGCGCAGACCGCGCGCCTGCAGGGCAGTATTCTCCACAATCTTGGCTACTACGTGGTGCTCGCGAGCTGGTTCGCCTGGCCGGCCTGGCCGCTCGCGGTCTGGGCGGCGTGGACGCGGCGCCGGCGCGGGCGCGAGGCGCGGCAGTTCGTGCCGCTCGCGGCGGCGCTGTTCTCGCTCGCCGGCATCTCGCTCGCCGGCCCCGACCAGGACGTGAACGGAATCGTCCTGCTCGCGCCGCTCGCGCTGCTCGCCGCGCCCGTCATCACGCAGCTGCGCCGCGGCGCGGCGGCCGCGCTCGACTGGTTCGGCGTCATGACCTTCGGCGTCTTCGCGGGCCTGGTCTGGCTCGGCTACGTGGCGATGATCGCCGGCGTGCCGCCGCGCATCGCGCACAACTTCGCCAAGCTCGCGCCGGGCTTCAGCGCGCATTTCCACCTGCTGCCGTTCGCCGTCGCGCTCGCCGCGACGCTCGGCTGGCTCTACCTCGTGCTGTTTACCGCGCCCTCGCCCACGCGCGGCGTGACGCGCTGGGCCGCGGGCGTGGCGCTACTGTGGGCAACGTTCGCCACGCTGTGGCTGCCCTGGGCGGACTACCTGAGCAGCTATCGTCCGGTCGCGCTGCAGATCAAGTCGCTGCTGCCGCCGGGCGCGACGTGCATCTCGCGCTGGAAGCTGGGCGACGCGCAGCGCGCCGCGCTGAGCTACCATGCGGGCATCGTCACGAACGAGCTCGACCCGCTCGAGCCCTGCCCGCTGCTGCTGACCCAGGGCTCGCCGGGGCGCAAGGCCAGCGCGCCCGGACCCGGCTGGATCAATCTCGCCGACATCGGCCGCCCCGGCGACCGCGACGAGCGCATCAGGCTCTACCGGCGGCAGAAATAACCGACCCTTTCGACGGAGGCAGCATGGACCAGGAAACCTTCAACCTCAGCATCCGCAAGTTCCTCAAAATGGTGGGCGTTAACTCGCAGCGCGAGATCGAGCAGGCGATCGGCAAGGCGCTCGAGAGCGGCAAGCTCAAGGCGGAAGAGAGCGTCGCCGCGCGCGTCACGCTCGAGATCCCCTCGCTCGGGGTCAAAGTGCCCTTCGACGGGGACATCAGGCTAAAATGAACTTCCGCTGATTCCGTACCGCCGGAGGGGAATTCGATGAACAAGGCCAGGGAATTCGACCAGTCCGTGGTGACCGAACTGAGGGCGCTGCTCGGCGAGCGCGTCAGCACCGCGGCGAGCGTGCGCGAGCATCACGGCAAGGATGAATCGTACTTTCCGTACGCCCCGCCCGACGCCGTGGTCTATCCGCACAGCACCGAGGAAGTGCGCGACGTGGTCAACATCTGCCGCCGCCATGGCGTGCCGATGATCCCGTTCGGCGTCGGCACCTCGCTCGAAGGCCACGTGCTCGCGATCGAGGGCGGCGTGACGATCGACCTGTCGCAGATGAGCGAGGTGCTCGCGGTGCACGAGGAGGACCTGGACGCGGTGGTGCAGGCCGGCGTCACGCGCAAGCAGCTGAACGAATACATCAAGCACACCGGGCTGTTCTTCCCCATCGACCCGGGCGCCGACGCGACGCTCGGCGGCATGGCCTCGACCCGCGCCTCGGGCACCAACGCGGTGCGCTACGGCACGATGCGCGAGAACGTCATCTCGCTCACGGTGGTGCTGGCCGACGGGCGCATCATCAAGACCGCGCGGCGGGCCAAGAAGTCCTCCGCCGGCTACGACCTGACGCGCCTGTTCGTCGGCGCCGAGGGCACGCTCGGCGTCATCACCGAGGTCACGGTCAGGCTCTATCCGGTGCAGGAAGCGATGTCGGCCGCGGTCTGCGCCTTCGACTCGATCGACGGCTGCACCAATACCGTGATCCAGACCATCCAGGCGGGCGTGCCGGTGGCGCGCTGCGAGATCGTGTGCGAGCACAGCATCGACGCAATCAACAAGTACAAGAAGACCAGTTACCGCGTCGCGCCGACCGTGTTCTTCGAGTTCCACGGCACCCAGGCGAGCGTGGTCGAGCAGGCCGAGACGGTGCAGGAGATCGCGCGCGAGAACGGCGGCATGGATTTCCAGTGGGCCACCAGG
>Ga0315540_10002011_pt1 | contig 11500 bp, 12 predicted proteins | sample SalMarSW160110MG_FD_203677 | JGI IMG/M metagenome (GOLD analysis project Ga0315540, IMG submission 203677) | Salt marsh sediment microbial communities from the Plum Island Ecosystem LTER, Massachusetts, United States - Salt Marsh Sediment SW1601-10 ... | reverse complement strand
CGGTGGTCGACGCCAACTCCGCGCTCGCTCGCTACGAGCAGATCAAGGCGTGGCGGGTCCTGCCTACCATCCTGTCGATCGAGGACGGTCACCTGACGCCGACTCTGAAGGTCAAGCGGCGGGTCATCGAGGCGCAGTTCGCCGATGCCATCGAGGAGCTCTACCGAGCGTGAGCGCACGACCGGACACACCGCCGGAACGGGACTGAAATGGCTGCTCGCCGGTCTCGCGACGAACCCAGGTGAATCATGCGAGCTAGCTCTCTGCTCGACCAGTTGGCTGAGCGCCAGCTGCTGATCGTGACCGGCAAGGGCGGCGTCGGCAAGAGCACCGTTTGCGCCGCCCTCGGGCGTCGCCTCGCGCGCCACGGCCGCCGCACACTGCTGATGGAGGTCGACCCGCGCGAAAACCTCCATCGGCTGCTCGACGTGCCGCCTTCGGGCGGCGAGATCGTCCCGGTGTCGAACCGGCTCGCGCTCCAGCACCTCGATGCGCGCAGTGTGCTCGACGACCTGGTGCGCGAGAAGCTCAAGGTCCGGGTTCTCGCCGACCGGGTGCTGGCGAGCCCGGTACACCGACACTTCACCGAGGGTGCACCGGGGCTCAAGGAGACCGGTGTCTTCGGGCGAGCGCTGCGCCTGCTCGACGGGCACGTTCCGCGCCGAGCGGAGGTCCCGCAGGTGGTGGTGCTTGACGCTCCGGCCACCGGCCACGGGGTGTCGTGGATGGCAGCACCGCGACTGGTCTCGGACGTGATCTCGTCGGGACCGATCGGCCACATGGCGGCGGAGATCGCGTCGTTCCTGGAAGATCCGCAGCGCTCGGCCGTGGTGGTCGTCACCCAGGCCGAGGAGATGCCGGTTCAGGAGACCCTGGAGCTCGTCGAGGAGATGCAACGGCGCCTCGACCGGCGCCCCGAGCTGGTTGTGGTCAACGGTCTCTACCCCGAGCTCCCAGCCGATTTCGAGCCCGCGCCCGACGACCTACTCGGTCTCCTGTGGGCCCAGCGCCGGACAATCAACGCGCGCGAGATCGGGCGCCTCGCTGAATCCTGGACCGGACCGACGGTGCACCTGCCGCTGGTCGCGGTCGATGGCGGATCGGCCCTCACGACTGCCATGGAGCGCGAGCTCGCGGTCCAGATCGAGGCGGTCCGATGAGCGCCGCTCTGGAGGCACCGCTGGTGATCGTCGTCGGCGCCGGAGGGGTCGGCAAGACGACGCTCGCGGCCTCCCTCGCCCTCGACTCCGCCCGTCGCGGCCACGACACGCTGGCGATGACCTTCGACCCGTCGCGTCGTCTCAAGGACAGCCTCGGGGTGGACCCGGACGCAGTGACGGAGGCGTCGGTTCCGTTCAACGGTCCCGGACGTCTCGCGGCGAGCCTGCTCGACGCTCGCCAGACATTCGACCGACTGGTTGCCCGCTATGCTCCCGACGAGGCCGCGCGACAGCGCATCTTGACCAACCGCTTCTACGACCATCTCTCGGGCACCCTCGCCGGAATGCTCGAGTACATGGCGGTCGAACGGCTGTGGGAGGTTCAGTCCGAGGGCACATGGTCGCGGGTGGTGCTCGACACACCGCCGACCCGCCAGGCGATCGACTTCCTACAGGCGCCGGAGCGGATCGTGGGATTCCTCGACTCCGGCGCACTGCGCATCGCCCTGAAGCCGTGGTTCGACCCCGACGGGCACCTCCGCGCGACCGCAAAGCTGGGCTTCGTCGGGCGCAACGTCGAGGCGTTCTTCGACCGCATGGTCGGGCTCGAGCTGCTGCGCGACATGGCCGAGTTCTTCCAGGCCTTTGCTCCCCTGTTCGAAGGCTTCCGCACCCGCGCGCTGGAGGTCCAGCGCCTGCTGCGCTCCGATCGCTGCCGCTTCGTGCTGGTCAGCGGGCCGGGACCGGAGCGGGTCGCCGACACCCTCTTCTTCGCCCGCAGGCTGCAGGAGGCCGGAATGCGTCTCGGCCCCGTGGTGGTCAATCGCGTTCATCCGGAGGCGACTCATGACGCGGACGAGCAGCTCGCCGGACACCGGCTCCTCGCCTGGCTCGGCCGGCGCGACCGCCGCGGAGTCGAGGAGCTGCGTTCGTTGCTCGGCGGCAGTCACCCGCTGGTCGACCTGCCTCTGCTGCCGGACGAGCCGACCGATCTGGCCTCGCTGACGGCCCTCGGTGAGGCGTTCACTTCCCGCCTCGTGGATTGAGCGACGATCTCAGTTGGTAGAATGACAACATGGACGACCGCTTCTCGCGCGACGAAACCACCACGACGTCGGAGCACCCGACGGTCCCGGCCGGGACGCCGGTCGCCGACGCCGAGCCATCCGGACCGTGCGCCGCACTGGTGGTGCTCTCGGGTTGGGAGGTCGGTCGGGTGCTCGATCTCGACCGCCAGGAGCTGGTGATCGGGCGTTCTCCCCATGCCACGCTCCAGATCCCGAGCCCGGCGATCTCCCGGCAGCACGCCCGCCTCGTACGCGAGGACGGCGACCAGATCAGCTTCCACATCCTCGACCTCGACTCGGCCAACGGCGTCTTCGTCAACGGCCGGGTTGTCCACCAGACGGTGATCGGTGACCGTGACACGGTGCAGCTCGGCGACGTGGTCTTCAAGCTCGTGGTCAACGATCCGGTCGAGCGCGAGTTCTACCGCGAGCTCCACCGCAGGCTCCATTTCGACCCGCTGACAGGGCTCTTGACCATGGACTCGTTCAGCGAGCGGCTGCGCCTGGAGATCGCGCGCGCGCCGTCGGTGTTCAGCCTCGCGATGACCGACATGGATGGGCTCAAGGCGGTCAACGACACCTTCGGGCACCTCGCCGGCCGGATGGTCGTGCGCGAGATGGGCTCGATGATCCGCTCGGTGCTCCGCCCCAGCGACCGCGCCGGCCTCTACGGCGGGGACGAGGCCGTCCTGCTCCTCGCCGGAACCCCGATCGAGCCCGCGGCCGAGGTCTGCGAGCGTCTCCGGACGACGATCGAGAGGCGCAGCTTCGAGACCGAGGGCGGGCGCTTCCGGCTCACCATCAGCCAGGGGCTCGCCGAGTGGCCGACCCATGGCACCACGGCCGAGGAGCTCATCGCGAGCGCCGATCGCGCGCTGTACGACGCGAAGGAGGCCGGCCGCAACCGCGTGTGTCGATTCTCCGGGCCCTCAGCGGGTTCACCGCAGAGCAGCTGACAGGGGCCTCGCCCTCACCCCCAGACGAGGCGAACGTCGACCACCTCGACCCGGCGCGCGGTCGGGAACACCGGCACCTCGTCCACCGCCCGGGCGATCTCATCCGCCTCGTCGGCGAGCCGGTCGATCTCCTGGTGAAGCTCGTCGGCGAGCTCCTCGAGCTCGCGCTCGAGCCGAGCGATCTCGTTCTCGGACTCCTCGACCGACGCCGACGCGCTGCGCCGCATGCGCCCGCGGGTCGCGGCCGAACGCACGCCCGCCGCGGCCTTTCGAGCGGCCGAGCGCGCGCCGCGAGACCCGAGCAGGACGCCGAACAGGCCTTCCACCACGCCCAGGACCTCCTCGGTCCTTCGCGAGGACAGCTGCGCCTGGTCGCGCTCGAGCTCGTCCCGCTCGCGGGCGAGTCGGGTCCTGAGGGCGTCCATCTTGTGCTCGAACCGGGCCCGGAGGCGAACCTCGTCGTCGTCATCCGCTTGGTCTGCTGCGGCAAGGCAACGCGCGACGAAGGCCTCCTGTGACTCGCCCGGCTCCGCAACCAGCTTGAGCTTGGTGTTCGACAAGACCGGAACGGGCCGTCGCGACCGCCACTTCGGGATCTCGCGCTCGAGCCGGGCGAGGTCCCGGTCGAGGCCCGGTGAAAGCGCGGCCGGGAACCGCATCCCGGACGGCGGCTGCTCGACGGTCGCCGGCTCCCTGCCGAGCTCCTCGGCGGCCTCCCAGTCGAGTCCGTCGGCTCCCGCCGGCAGCCGCCACCACTCCTCGATGGTCCGCACCAGCCCGATCGAGCGGCGCTCGACCACGGTGCGGAGATGAGCGATGACGCAGGCCGCCGCGAGCCCGGAACCACCCGCCTCAAACCGTACGGGAATCGCCGCCGCGATGACAGGCGGTGCCACAACTCCTGGCGCGGCCGTGCCAGGGGCGCTGGGGCCCGATCTCCCAAGGGCTGCCGACGGCGAAGTGCTCGACGCCAGCAGCGGCCGCATCTCGGCGACCGTCAGCGGTCCACGCAGGTAGCTCATCGCCCACCGGCTGGCGAAGACCCGCGGCGGGCCGTCGCTGCGCACGTCGACCATCAGAAACTGACGCTTGCCCAGCGAGGCCACCTGGTGGTCGACCTCGGCCGCCATCGCACCGGTCATCCCCAGGCCCTCGAGAGCACGCTCGCGGTCGCGATCGGTGACCAGACGACCGATCAGCTTGATGCCGGCGTTGCCGAGCGCCTTGTAGTCGATGTCGACCGGGTTCTGCGACGCGAGCCAGGCCCCGACGCCGAACGCCCGTCCCTGCTTGAGCAGGGTCAGCAGCGGCGCCTTGCAGGGCGGGTTCGCGGGATAGGGCGGCAGGATGCCCTGGACCTCGTCGATGTACAGCAGCGCCTTCAGCCCGGCTGACGCCGGCTGCCGGCGGGTCCATGCCATCAGCTCGGAGGCGAGCAGCGTGAGCGCGAACAGGCGCTGCCTTTCGCCGAGGTGGGCGATCGTCACGATGGTCGCCCTCGGCGCCCCGATCGAGCCGAGCAGCGCCTCCATCGCGAGCGGCGTGCCGCGCGTCCAGGCCGAGAACGCGGGACTGGCGAGTAACGTGTTCAGGGCCATCACCAGCTTGAGACGCTCGGCTCGTGGGTAGACGCTTTCGAGCGGCATGACGCCGAGCGTCACGATCGGCGGGTCCGCCAGGCTGGCCAGGAGCCCCGGCAGGTCGAGGGCGTCCCCGCGCCGCCACAACTCCATCACGATCGACGCGACGAGAACGTGGTCGCGGTCGGTGAGCGGATCGCCGCCGCGTCCGATCAGGGACAGCATCGCCGCGGTCACGGCATTGACGCGCTCGGTCGCCCCGTCGGGATCGTCGTCCGGGCTCCACCCTGCGGGGGCACAGAGCGCAGGCAGGATGTCGAGGGGAGCGCCCGAGGCGAGGCCGGGGGTCAGCAGCTGCCACGAGACGCCGGTGTGCACCGCCCGCACGTCTCTTCCGGACAGACCGGCACCGGCAAGCCCAGTGCGCCACGCCGCTGCAACCTGCTCCGCGGCCTGCGACCGGTCCCCGTCAGCGGCAGCGTCCGGAGGCAACCACGGCTCGAACGAGCTCGCGTCCAGCTCGGGGAAGTTCAGCAGCAGGTTGGTCATGTCGCCCTTGAGGTCGATGACCAGGAGTGGAATCCCGCGCCTCGCCAGCTCCTCGAGCGCGACGATGCCCAGACCGGTCTTTCCAGACCCGGTCATTCCGAGGCAGACCGCGTGCGTCGTGAGATGGTCCGGGCCGAGCTCGAGCGCCGCGCCGCCCGCCACTTCGGTCCCGAGAAAGAGCCCCTTGGCCGTCATCACGCCTCCCGGTTCGCGTCACCCCCCGCCGCGCGCTGCCTTCGCGGTCAGCTGCAATCGGACTGGTGGATGCGAGCCGTGTCAGTATACTGATCTGCAGCAGCTCCCCTGCGCACGCATCACCGTCGCGGCTCGCCGCCGAGCCCGGGGATGTGTGTCAATGGCGTGCGGCGCACCCGAGCCTGCCGGGGAATGGCCCCGGCTGGACGACCGGTTGCCAGCGACCGAATCACGCGAGGCGAATCGGAACCGCGGTCCTGACCCGCGAGTCGCCGATTGCCGGAGACCACGGAGGATCACTGATGGGGCTCTTCGATATGTTCGGCAAGTCGTTCGAGAAGAAGGTCGACGAAGCGATTGCAACACTCAGGGGCAAGGAGCCCAGCGTGCGCGGCCTCGGTGTCAAGGTCGAGGGCAAGGTCGTGACGCTGGTCGGGGAAGCGCCCGACAAGCAGACCAAGGCACGGGTCGCCGAGGAGTTCAACCGTCTGATCGAGACCGGAAACACGATTAACGCGATAACTCTGGCCGCTCCTCCGCCGGCCCCGGCCCCCGTACCCGCTGCCGTTCCGGCGGACACACCCGCTGCCGAGCGCATCCACGAGGTCAAGCCCGGCGACACCCTGGGCGCGATCGCCAATCACTACTACGGCAAGGCCAGCATGTACATGAAGATCTTCGAGGCCAACCGCGACCAGCTCGACAACCCGGACCTGATCAAGGTCGGCCAGAAGCTGCGCATCCCGGAGTAGGGCTCAAACCACCAAGACACGAAGACACCAAGCCGTCGCAGGGACAGGAAAGGGGTCTCACGGGCTCTGCTTTGTGCCTTTGTGTCTTCGTGGTTCAAGACCGGAGCACCTTCGAGACCACGACTCATGCGTTGACACGTCTTGCGTCTCGCGTCTCACGTTTCGCGCTGGAGGCGAAGCCTCCGCATCTCTGTGGTTCAGTCGGTTCGTCTCGCGCTGACGCCTCGGGTGGCCACGCCCCGCGCGATCACGCGTCCTTCCGGCGCTGCCGCGAGCAGGGCGGCCTCGATTGCGGCACGGCGCTCGGGGGGGTGCCAGACCAGCATGCTTCCGCCGCCGCCGGCCCCACACGCCTTGACCGCGCGCGCGCCGGTGCGGACGGCGATCTCGGTGAGGCGATCCAGCTCCGGCGGACACACCTCAGGGGCCAGACGACGACGCGCCGCCCACTCGGCGGCGATCGCATCGCCCACCGCCGTCTCATCGCCCTCGAGCAGGGCTGCGCGGCACGCACGCGCCGCGGCGGCGATCGCATCGAGGGCCGCCACGGTCTCGGACTCTCCCTCCAGACGCCTCCGGATGACCTGCCAGTTCACCATCCCGCTCGAGTGCCGGACACCCGTGTAGACAACCGTCAGCCGCTCGTCCAGCCACCGTGGAGAGACGTCGAGCGGCTCCAGACGCGGGGCCCCCGGCTCCAGGTGGAGCGCGAGTACGCCGCCGCGCACCGCCGCCCAGTGATCCTGGACCCCGGTCGGAGCCTGCAACACCCGCGCCTCGAGATCGCGCACGACCGCAACCAGCTCCTCGTCGGCAATCGTGGCACCCGCCAACTCGAGCAGCGCCGCCGCGAGCGCAACCGCGTAGCTCGACGATCCGCCGAGCCCCGATCCGACCGGCGGCTGTCGCTCGACCCGAACGCGGACGCCGCCCTCGGGCCGCAGCCAGCCGACCACTGCAACAGTGAGGTCCGAGTGGTCCTCGAAGCGGAGCGGGCGCCACACCGCGTCGTGCGTGGCGTGCCAGAGCTCGCCGGCGTCCGCCCCGTCGTCGACCCGCACGAGGACCTCCTCGGCGAGCGCGGCGTTGACCGTGACGGAGCCGGGATGGAGGATTCCCAGAGGCCAGATGTCGAGCGTGCCACCGGCGAGATCGGCTCGACAGGGCGCGCGGCCCTCAGCAGCGTGCACCGAGCGGCGGCTCCCTGCCTTCGAGCAGCTCCAGGACTCCCAGAGCGTGTGCCAGGTAGCGCGTCAAGCGATCCCCGGTCAACGGCTTCGCCGGTGGCGACGCGATCCTGAGGGGGTTGATCCAGCGCCCGTTGAGCTTGACCCGATAGTCGAGGTGCGGTCCGGTGGCGAGCCCGGTTTGGCCGACGAAACCCACCACCTGGCCCTGGCTGACCCGCACGCCGCGCCGTATGCCCGGACCGAATCGGCTGAGGTGCAGGTAACTCGTCTGGTACCCATTGGCGTGACGGACGGTCACCATGTTGCCGGCACCGCCGTTGCGACCGACGAAGGTCACCACTCCATCGGCGGTGGCGTGCGCCGGCGTGCCGACCGGGGCGCCATAGTCCACTCCGTAGTGGGGCATCGCCCGTTTGAGCACCGGATGGAACCGGCTCGACGAGAAGCGCGAGGTGATCCGGCTGAACTTGAGCGGCGAGCGCAGGAACTGCTTGCGCAGCGGATGACCCTCGAAGTCGTAGTACCCGAGGCGGCCGTCGGCATCCGGGTAGACCACGGCGTTGACCGCCTTGCCCTGGTTCACGAAACGGGCGGCGTAGATGGTCCCCCACTCGAAGAAGGCGCCGTCGATGCGCTGCTGGTCGACGACCACCACGAAGCTGTCGCCCTCGCGCAGATCACGCAGGAAGTCCACGTCCCACTGGAAGATCTCGGCCAGACGGACGGCCAGCGCAGCGTCAGCCCCGGCCGACTCGACCGCCTCGAACAGTGACGAGGTCACCGTCCCCGTGAGGCGAACGACCTCGCTCGTCACCGGGCGCTCGACACGCTCGACGCGGATGCCGTCCTCGCCAAGGTCGAGGTGGATCTCGCTGCGCTGGTCGAGCACCACCCGAAGCCGCTCGAGCTTATCGTGCGGTGTTTGGTTGCCTTCGAAGACCGTACCGGGTCGTAGTCGGCGGGGGTCGAGCTGCCCCTTGAGCACCTCGGTCCACGCGAACCAGCGGTCTCCCGCAAGCCTCCGGCACACGGTCTCGACCGTGTCGCCGGGCTCGACCTCGGTGTAGACCGGCGGGTGGAAGGCGGCGATCGGCTCGACCGAGATCGGGACCGGCTCCGGTCTGTCGGCGCGAGCCTCGACACCGCAGCCGAGGCCGGCTGCTGAGACGACGACGACCAGAGCGGCGAGAAGCCTCACGTCGCGGGCCACCGCCGCACGGATTCGGCTGACACTGGTATCTCTGCGAGGGCCGTGCCGTCGCGGTCGATGATGACGAGCGTGGGAAGGCGGATCAGCCGATAGCGCTTGAGGAACGCGCCGTGGCGGTCGTGTAGCCATTCGACGTGGCGACCGGCCAGACCGGTCCGCGAGGCTTCGACGGGCTCCTGGACGGCGACGACGACCAGCGCCAGCCCCTTGTCGCGGCAGGCTGCGGCCACCTGATCCAGAGCCGCGAGGGCGGCGGCTGACTGCGGCGTCCACGAGGCCCACACCATGACCGCGCTGCGGCCGTGGGCCTCGAGCCACGTGCCCCACTCGATCGTGCCGCCGTCTGGGGTGGCAAGCGTCGGGCCGTCGACGGCGGCCGCGGCGGCCGCCGCACACCCGACCAGCATCAACAGCCATGCGGCGAGCGGGTTTCGGCTTTTCACGGCGCCAGTATACCTAGACGACTCGCGGGGCCCGTCCGGGCCCCGCGTCGCCGCCGTCGAGGCGATCGCCGGATCAGCCAGCGAGGATGAGGAACGCGATGATCAGTGCGTAAATGACCAGCGACTCGATGAGCGCGAGGCCGATGATCATCGTGATGCGGATCGGTCCCACCGCACCGGGGTTACGGCCGATGGCCTCGCAGGCCGCGGCCAGACCGCGCGCCTGACCGAGCGCGCCGAACGCTGCCGCAATGCCGATCGCGAACGCGGCACCAACGAACTGCCACATGTTCTTCCCGGCGGCGGCGGCAGCCTCCTCCGCGGCCATCACGGGCGTTGCCGTTGCCAGGGTCAGAAGAACCAGCGCCAAGGTTGCACGACGTCGACTCATGTCTCCCTCCTCAAGGGTACTTTCCGATGGTTAGTGTTCCTCGTGTGCCACCGCGCCCTGAATGTAGGCCATGGTGAGCATGATGAAGATGAATGCCTGCAGGAGCGCGCCGAAGATGCCGAGGCCCATCATCGGCCACGGCAGCACGAACGGAAACATCCCGAAGAAGATCGCCGTTGCCGTGTGCTCGCCGAAGATGTTGCCGAACAGCCGCAGCGCCAACGACAGGATGCGCGCCAGGTGCGAGATGATCTCGATCGGGACCATGATGATCGCCAACGCCGGCAGAGGCCCAGCGAAGTGTTTCAGGTACTTGAGGATACCCTGCTCGCGCACGCCGACGACGTTGTAGAAGATGAACGCGGTGATCGAGAGGGCGAAGGTCGTGCTCGGGTTGGCGGTCGGCGGCTGGATGAAGAAGAACAGGCCAAAGATGTTGCACACGAAAATGAAGACCGCGAGCGCGCCGATGAAGCCGAGGAACTGCTTGCCGGCACCGTGGCCGATGACGTCCTCGAGCAGATCCTCGAGACCGCTCACGGTCAGCTCGAGCGTCTGCTGCAGGTTGGAGGGCTGCTCCACCGAGAGGCTGCGGCTCACCGGGATCACAACCACCGCGATCACCGCGACCGCCAGCATCGCCATGATCACGTGGTCGGGGAGCCAGAACACCTGCCCGTGCTGGGCGCCCATGAGCTCCAGCCAGCGTTCGCTGGGCTGCCCGAGGAGGGCGATCAGCAGCCTGTTGACGGGTTCGAAGAGGAACGAGTAGGTGTGGTGCAAGTTCAACCTCCCCCGAACCGCGCCCAGCGAACCGCCTCCACCAGGAGGGCGATCACCAAGGCGCTGAACCCCAAGGCGATCCCAACCGGATCGACCCTGGGAACGAGTACCACCGCAACCAGCAACGCCCCGAGGAGGGCGATGCGGGCAAGAAATCGAAGCAGTGACCAGCGATCAAATCTCGGCTCTCCAGGCTGAATCACACCGCGGAGCAGATCCTCGAGCCAGCGGAAGTTGATGATAGCCACCAGCCCCGCCCCGGTCAAGCTCAGCGCGCCAGCAGGGGATCGTCGCAAGATCAGCTCTCCGATTGCGCCAAGCGCCACCAGCGCTCCAGTGAGGACGACGATACGTCGCGAGGAAAAGCCGTCCAGGTCACCGGTCACCGTCTTCGCCCTTCCTGGCGCCGTCCTCTCGGGCCCGCTCCGCCTCGTCCCGCTCCGCCTTGGCGGTGATCCGGAACAGGTTGACGAAGCCGGCAACGATCCCGAACAGGGTGAAGATCGCGGTCAGCCACGGCCAGGTCCCGAGGTGGCGGTCCATCCACCGACCCCAGAAGTACCCGATCCCGATGGCGACTGGAAACTGGATGCCGACAATCGACAGGTCGAGCCAGCTCCCTGCCTGGCGCAGCTGGTGCTTGCGCCGGCTCACGGCTGCTCCGGGCCGCCCGGGGGGGCGGACCCGTGCCGGCCGACTACAGCAGGCCGAGGCCGTTGAGCCCGCTCTGCGCCCATGCCACAACCGGGGCGGGCCACACGCCAATGACCAGTGTCACCACCGCGCATACGCCGATCATCGCCTCCAGCCAGCGATCGCGCATCAGCGTCGCCGGCACGTCCTCGGGTCCGTCCTTGAGGTACATCTGGACCACGATCCGGAAGTAGTAGAACAGGCTCACCGCTGACATCACCACACCGATCACGGCGAGCCCTACGTACCCCGCCTGCACCGCTGCCGCGAACACGTAGAGCTTGCCCATGAACCCCGCCGTGGGCGGAATCCCGGCGAGAGAGAGCATGAACAGGAGCATCCCGGCCGCGGCGGCCGGATGCCGCTTCGCGAGCCCCGCCCAGTCGGTGATCGTCTCGCCGGCGTAGCCCCGCGACTCGAGCATGATCACGAACCCGAACGCGCCCAGGTTCATGAACGAGTACACCAGCATGTACATCAGCACCGACCAGGTGCCCAAGGCGGAGACCGCCACGAGGCCCATGAGGGCGT
>Ga0315540_10002010_pt1 | contig 11500 bp, 10 predicted proteins | sample SalMarSW160110MG_FD_203677 | JGI IMG/M metagenome (GOLD analysis project Ga0315540, IMG submission 203677) | Salt marsh sediment microbial communities from the Plum Island Ecosystem LTER, Massachusetts, United States - Salt Marsh Sediment SW1601-10 ... | reverse complement strand
GTCGCCGCCATCCTCGTCGACGATGCGCAGCGCGAAGCCCGGCAGCGGCCGGCCGACGGAGACGATCTCACGGCCGGCAGGATCAAGACGCGCCTCGCCTCGTTCCGCCAGGGCGGTGCGGTCCAGCCGAAGCGAGGTGAACGGCCGGTACGGGTCGGAGAAGGTCACTGCGAGCGCCGCTTCCGACAGGCCGTACACGGGTGTCAAAGCCTCCGGCCGCAGCCCCCAGCGTGCGAACCGGCGCTGGAAGGACCGCAGGACCTCTGGGGCGATCGGCTCGGCGCCGCACAGCGCGACCCGCCAGCTCGACAGGTCGACCCCGTCGAGCTCCTCATCGCGGATCTTGTCGAATGCGAGACCGAAGGCGAAGTTGGGCGCGGGCGAGATCGTCGCCCGTCGTCGCGAGATCGCGCGCAGCCAGATCGCGGGCCGGGTGACGAAGTGCTCGGGTGGGATGAGAGTGAGCGGTCCCGGGCGCTCGAGTGCGGGCAGGATGCACCCGATCAGACCCATGTCGTGGTAGAGAGGTAGCCAGCTGACGCCCGAGTGGTGCAGCTCGTCGGTGTCGGGCCACAGGCCGTTGAGAAGGCGCGACTGGCCGACCACTGCGCGGTGGGTGAGGGCGACCGGTTTGGGTTCGACCGTGGTGCCGGATGAGAACTGCACGAGGGCGAGGTCGTCGGGCCCCCGGTCGACCGGAGTGGCCGATCCCTGCGGCAGGTCGTGAAGGCTGCGGACGCCGAGCCGCGGTCGGGCGCCGAGTGCCGCGGGGCCGATCAGCCGCGCCACCCGGGAGTCGGCCAGGACCACCGCGGTGCCGACCGCCTTGAGCATGGCGGCGGTGCGCTCCAGGTACTCCTCGAGGCGGCCGAGCCGTACTGGCGGGTAGAGGGGGACCGGGACCGCACCCGCCAGCACGACGGAGAAGAACGCTGTGAGGAAGTCGAAGCCGGTCGGGTAGACCAGGCCGACTCGGTCGCCCGGCTCGACACCGATCGTCTGCAGTCCAGCGCATGCGGCGAGGGCGTCCTGGCGGATCGCGGTCCACGAGAGCTCGATGTCGCGCTCGCGGCGATCCGTTACCGCGAGGGGGACCTCGGGATGGCGGGCGGCGTGCTCGAGTAGCCCCGCGAGGGTCTCAGCCGGCAAGGCGGCCTCGCACGGCGTCGACGAGGTCGCGAATCGTCGCGATCGAGGCGTCGGTCTCGGGGTCCAGGCAGACCTGGAACCGGTTCTCCACCTCGACCGCCAGCGTCATCAGCTGGATCGAGTCCAGCTCGAGGTCATCGACGAGGCGTGTCTCGAGATCGATCGGCCGCTCGAGGGACAGGTGCCGGCGAGCGACCGCCACGATGCCGTCGAGGATCTCGCTGTCGGTCACCGTGCCCTCCCCGAAAGGTGTCAGGCGCACCGCGTCGCGCCTCCGAGTCATTATCGCGCCACGGGACGCCGTGCAACGCCTCCTGGCGACCACTGGTCGAGGAACCCGCGGAGGAGCTGTGCCAAGCCGACCCTACCAGCGCAGCAGCACGAGCTCGGAGCAGAATCCGGGCCCCATGGCGAGCAGCATACCCCACGTACCCGCCGACGGCCGGCGCGTCGCCATGGTGTCTCGCAGTACCATCAGGACCGTGGTCGACGATACGTTGCCAATCTCCTGAAGGCAGCGCCACGAGAGCTCGAGTGCATCGGCGGGAAGCTCGAGCGCCTCCTGCACTGCCTCGAGGACCCTCGGTCCGCCAGGGTGAGAAACCCAGGAGCCGATGTCGCCGCGACACAGGCCGTGGGCGGCGAGGAAGGCATCGACGTCGCGGCGCAGGTGCCGGCGGGCCATTTCGGGAACCTCTGCGGAGAGCACGATGTGGAATCCCCGCTCGGAGATGTCCCAGCCCATCACGCGCTCGGTGTCGGGGTAGAAGATGGACCTCGTCGCGACCACCTCGGGGCCCTCGCAGGGTCTTTCGCGGCCGACCACGACCGCCGCGGCCGCACCGTCCCCGAATAGGCCGCTCGCGATCAGGTTGGGGATCGAGAGGTCCTCGCGCTGGAGGGTCAAAGAACACAGCTCGACCGAGAGTAGGACGGCGACCCGGTCGGGCCACGCCTTGACCCAGTCGGCCGCGCGCGCGATGCCGGCGGCTCCGGCGGCGCACCCGAGGCCGAAGATCGGCACCCGGCAGACATCGTTCGGAAGACCGAGGCGGTTGACGATCCGCGCGTCGATGGACGGAGTTGCGATGCCGGTGGTGGAGACGAAGAACAACGCGCCGACGTCTGCGACGCCGAGCCCGGACGCGGCGAGAGCGTTGGAGATCGCTGCAGCCCCGACCTCCTGCGCCACACGGATCCAGGCGTCGTTGGCCTGGCCCCAGCTTTCCAGTGCGGGGTAGGCCTCGATCGGCAGCGCCAGGTGGCGGGCGCCGACGAGGACGTTGCGGTGCAGGGCCTCGAGGCGGTCGAGGTTGTAGTGGCGACGGCCCCAGTGCTCGCGGAACGCTGCGAACAGCGTCGCCTGATCGTAGGCGTGAGGCGGCAGCGCGGCGCCGACGGCTGCGATCCTCATCGCGCAGACTGCTCCTTCCACCGAGGCGAAGCGGGCACCATGGTCAGCAGATCCTTGGCTGCTCGGAGCCGGAGGGGAGGTCGACCGGCCGCCGTCCGCCGATCACGGTCTCGAGCAGGACCGACGGCCGGCGACCGCTGCGGGCGTCGACCCGCCCGATGACGGCCGCTCCGCCGCCAGGCGTGTGCTGGTCGAAGAGCGCCACGGCACGCTCGGCGTCCGTCGCCGGAATCCAGGCCAGCACCCGTCCCTCGCACGCTTGGCCGAGCGCCTCGAGGCCGAGCAGCTCGCACACCGCGCGCACCTCCGGTCGGACCGGCAGGTCGGCCTCATGGAGGAGGATGGAGTGCCCGGACCGCTCGGCGACCTCGTGGCACACGGTGAGAGTGCCGCCCCGGGTCGGGTCGTGGAGGCTGTGGACCTCGATTCCGGCCTCGAGAAGCGCCTCCACGGCGCCATTGACCGGCGCGCAGTCCGAATGCAGGCCGCTGCCGGCCATGGCGTGCCGGCAGGCCATGATCGTCGCGCCGTGGTCGCCGAGCGGACCGGAGGCGACGATCAGGTCTCCGGGCACGATGCGGTCGTCGTTGACATGGCGCCCCGGAGGGACCACACCGAGGCCGGCGGTAACGGCGAAGATGCGGTCGCCCTTGCCCCGTGGGACGACCTTGGTGTCGCCGGCGACCACCGCCACGCCGGCCTCGGCGCAGGCGCGTGCCGCACCGTCGACGCAGGCGTCGATGAGATCGCCGTCGACGCCCTCCTCGAGGATCAGCGACCAGGTGAGCCACAGCGGTCGAGCGCCGACCATGGCGAGATCGTTGACAGTGCCGCACACGCTGAGGTACCCGAGATCGCCGCCCGGGAAGATCGGCGGGTCGACGACGAAGCCGTCCGTGGTGAGCGCCGGCCGGCCCGCCGGAAGGGCGGGGAGGACGGCGGCGTCGGTGAGTGTCGCCAAGAGCGGGTTGTCGAGCGCGGCCAGGAAGGTCCCCGTCACCAGCTCTCGGGTCAGCCGTCCGCCGGCGCCGTGCGCGAGCAGCAGTCGAGGCGGGGTGCGGCTCACTGGAACGTCTCCAGGCCCTCGTGCCGATACCACGCGGCGCAGGTCCCCTCGCTCGAGACCATGCAGGCACCGACCGGGTCGTCGGGAGTGCAGCTGGAGCCGAAGATCGGGCACTCGGGTGGGTCGATGATCCCGCGCAGGACGTCGCCGCAGCGGCAGCCGACCGGCTCCTTCGGCTCGGGCATGTCGACCTCGATCCGCGCCGCGTCGCGGTGCGACCACTCGGGCCGCACGACGAGCCCCGACGCCGGAATCTCTCCGAAGCCGCGCCACGCCGTCGTCGCCGTGGTGAACATCCGTTCGACCAGCTCCTGGGCGGCCTGGTTGCCTTCGGCGCTGACGACGCGGCCGTAGAGGTTGACCACGTTGCGCTCGGAGGCACGCTGCTGGCGGATCAGCTCGAGCAGGCCGTGGAGGATGTCGATCGGCTGGAAGCCGACCACCACACCCGGTAGGCCGTGCTCGGAGGCGAGAAAGCGAAAGGCATGCCAGCCGGTGATCACCGAGACGTGGCCGGGGAGGAGAAAGCCGTCGAGGCTGAGCTCCTCGTCGCGGACGAGGACCTCCATCGCCGGTGGGATGATCTTGTTGCCGGCCAGGACCATGAAATTGTCGATACCATCCGCCTCCGCCTCGGCGAGCGCGCCGGCGATGGTCGGCGTCGTGGTCTCGAAGCCGACGGAAAGGAAGATCACCCGAAGGTCCGGTCTCTCGCGGGCGAGCGCGACGACGTCGCGAGGCGAGTACACCACGCGCACCGACGCCCCTTCCGCCTGAGCGCGCTCCAGGCTGGTGGTGCTCGACGGCACTCGCATGAGGTCGCCGAAGGTCGCGACCACTGTGCCGGGCAGCCGGGAGAGGGCGACAGCGCGATCGAGGAATCCGACCGGGGTCACGCAGACCGGGCAGCCCGGTCCTGAGACGAGTCGAACTCCCGGCGGCAGCAGACGTCGCAGCCCGGCCTTGCCGACGCTGTGGGTGTGGGTGCCGCAGACCTCCATGAAGGTCAGGTTGCGGCCTACTTCCGCGGACTCAGCGCGGATGGAGCGCAGTAGACCCTCGACGGTCCGGCGCTCCTCGCCTGCGCTGGGTGAGGTCACAGCGCCTCCATGTTGTCCGCGAACTCGCGCAGGATCTCGAGCGTCTTGGCGGCCTCGTCGGCATCGACCGATCCGATCGCGAAGCCGGCATGGATCAGGAGGTGATCGCCGACCTCTGCGTCGGGCAACAGCATCAGCGAGACTGTGCGGCGGACGCCGTCGAGCTCGACCACGCCCTCGAGCTCGGTCCGCTCGGTCAGTACCATGGGGATCGCGAGACACATCCTCGAACGCCCTTCCTGGGCACGGCCGACGCCGCGCGCATCGCGAACGGTTCTCTGCCGCCGATCATACCTCACGCGGAGCGGGCGACAGAGTTGCGGCGCGCGCGCGAGCGAGCGCGGCCGCCGCAGCCTGGCCGTAGGCGAGGCCGCCGTCGCCCGGTGGCAGTCGGCTCGGAAGCAAGGGCTCGAGGCCGCGACGCTCGAGACCCTCGGCGAGGAGCGCACGGAGGTGCCGGTTGACCAGGCAACCGCCGCCCAGGGCGACGGTGGACGAGCCACCGGGTGCCACGCGGGCGCACAGCTCGCAGGCGAGCTCGGCGAATGTCGCGTGGAACCCGGAGGCGACGCGACCGGGTTCCTCGCCGGCGATCAGACGCCGTGCTCCCGCGGCGACCAGTGCAACCGACGGAAGGACGGGACCGACCCGGTCAGTCGGGACAACCTCCGGCCATGGCGGCACTCTGCCTGCGGCAGAAGCCAGCGACTCGAGACGCGCCGCGGCCTCACCTTCCCATCTGTTGATCGTTGCCAGCCCGAGCAGGGCACCGAAGGCCTCGAACAGGCGGCCGGCCCCACTTGCCCGAGGCCACGAGGGATGCGCTGCCAGACGGCCGACCTCGCGCAGCTTCTCGAGAGGAACCGAGTGCGACAGGGGCAGGGTATCGATCTGCTCGAGGAGGCCGGCCACGGCCAGGGCCGCGACGGCGACCCGCCACGGCTCGCGCACCGCACGCTCCCCGCCGACCAGCGCGAGCGGCTCCAGGTAGCCGGCTCGGGACCACGAGAGGTCGCCGTCAAGGAGCAACCACTCGCCGCCCCATGCGGTGCCGTCGGGCCCGTATCCGGTGCCGTCGAGAGCGACCGCGAGAACCCGCTCGCCGATCTCCGGCGTCCGGCCGTGCTCCGCAAGCACCGCGAGAGCATGCGCGAGATGGTGCTGGACCTCGGCCAGTTCGGCGCCGCGCTCCTCGGCCAGCTCGCGCGCGAGCAGGCTGGAGGGGTAGTCCGGGTGGCAGTCGGCGACCACCACCCCTGCCCGCGCCTGGAGAAAGTCCTCGAGCCCCTCGATGACCTCGACCAGGAAGCGCCGTGCCGGCTCGGTGTCGAGGTCGCCGACGTGCTGGGTGAGGAAGGCCTGGTCGCCGACCGCCAGGCAGGCCGTGACCTGCAGGTGTCCGCCAACCGCGAGGATCGGGCGCTCAGTCGCCGTCGGCATCGCGATCGGCTCCGGAACCCATCCCCGGGCCCTGCGGACCATGAAAGGTCCCGACGCCGACGTGCGCACGACCGAGTCGTCGACCCTTCGGACCACGTCCCGGTCGTGGAGCAGGAAGGCGTCGGCGAGACCTCCGAGCCTGTCGAGCGCCTCTCGGTTGCCGCGGCAGATCGGCTCGTCGGAGACGTTGCCGGAGGTCATCACCAGCGGCGGGAGAGCCGGGTCTCGGAGGAGCTCGACGTGGAGCGGGGTGGTCGGGAGGAGCACGCCCACATCCTCCAGACCGGGGGCCACGCCGGCGCTGAGGGGGCTGGGGTGCCGCTGGGGCGCGAGCACGACCGGGGATCGAGCCGAGGTCATGAGGGCCTCGTCCTCGCCGGACACGTCGACCAGCCCCCGGGCGCTCTCGAGGTCGCGGACCATGACGGCGAAGGGCTTGCTCGGCCTCCGCTTGCGTTCGCGCAGAACGGTCACGGGCTCGCTGCGGTCGGCCCGGCAGGCGAGCTGGAACCCGCCGAGACCCTTGACGGCAAGGACGTGGCCGTCGCGGAGCAGGTTTCGCGCGGCCGCGATCGCCGCCGCTCCCTCGGCGAGCGTCCGTCCGTCGCTCGTGGCCAACCACAGCCGCGGACCGCAGTCGGGGCAGCACACCGGCTCGGCGTGGAATCGACGATCGCCGGGATCACCGTACTCGGCGGCACACGCCGGACACAGCGGAAAGCACGCCATCGACGTCTGGTGGCGGTCGTAGGGCAGACGGTGGACGAGCGAGAAGCGGGGTCCGCAGTTGGTACATGTGGTAAACGGGTAGTCGTGGCGTCGGTCGGAGGGTTCCTCCATCTCGCGCCGGCAGTCTGCGCACAGTGCCGCGTCCGGAGGGACCAGCGCCCCTGCGCGAGGCCCAGGCTCTGACGCCCTGACCACGAAGCCGGTCTCACCCGTGACGGGGACGGCCTCGCTGCTGAGGCCGTCGAGTCGGGCAAGGGGAGGCAGCTGATCGCGCAGCGCCCGCTCGAACCCGGCCACGACCTCGTCCGGTCCCTCGACCTCGAGCACCGCGCCGCAGGCGTCGTTGGCGACCCAGCCGGAAAGCCCGAGCGAGGTCGCCACGCGGTAGACGGTCGGCCGGAAGCCCACCCCCTGGACTGCGCCGACACAGTGCAGGCGGATCCGGGTCAACTCCCGGCCGCGCTCGTTCCCGATCGCTTGGCGTTGAGCCGTCCGAGCAGCAGCGCGCACCAGGCGTCGATGCCTTCGCCGGTCGCCGCCGAGGTGACCAGGAAACGACCGGACGGGTTGAGGGTGGCGACTTGGCGCCGGACAGACTCGAGGTCGAAGCGGACATGGGGGAGGAGGTCACTCTTCGTGATCACCGCGATCTCCGCACGGGCGAAGATCGCCGGGTACTTGACGGGTTTGTCGTCGCCCTCGGCGACCGAGAGCGCGACGATCTTGCAGTCCTCGCCGAGGTCGTAGGTGGTCGGGCAGATCAAGTTGCCGACATTCTCGATGAACAGGATGTCGGCGGGCAGCAGGCTGGCGACCTCGAGGGCGCCTGCGACCTGGCGCGCATCGAGGTGACACGCACCTCCGGTGAGCACTTGATGTGCGGGGACTCCGAGCGCACGCAGGCGGCCGGCATCGTTCTCGGTCGCGACGTCACCCTCGATCACTGCCAGCTTGAAGTCTCCCGACAGCCGGCGCACCGTCTCCTCGAGCAGGGTGGTCTTGCCGGACCCGGGCGAGGAGATCAGGTTGACCACCAGGGTACCGGCCTCGTCGAAGCGGCGCCGCAGGACGTCGGCCTGCTCATCGTTGGCGGCCAGGGCCCGTCTGCGAACCGTGACGACTTGCTTCATGGCATCTCCCTTTGTCCGCCCTCTTGACCGTGAGTTCCCGCGGGAACCTCCTCGTCGGTGATGAAGGTGACCTCGAGGACGTCGAGCTCGTCACCCCCCTCGACGGTCAGAACTGCTCCGCAGTCCGGGCACAGTCGCAGCCAGCTGCCCTCGGAACGGGTCTTGGCGGCGGCACATGCCGGGCAGTGCTGCCGCGCCGGACACCACTCCACATCGAGCACGCAGCCCTCGTCGGGGGTGTCCACCGTGACCGCCTCCCAGGCGAAGCCGATCAGCTCGGGCTCGACCGCGGACAGCTCGCCGACCGCGAGCCGGACCCGCTCCAGCCGGCCCGGACCGTGACCTCTCACCGCCTCGCGGCAGGTGCGGTAAATCTCGATGGCGACGCCCATCTCGTGCACGGGGAGGGCCCTCCGGTCCCGGAGCCTCAGTATGCCACGAGCCGGATGACTCCCGAAGCGCCCTCCGTGGTCCTCCCGATCACAGCCGAGCCGGGCAGCGAGCGGAGCAGGTGGTCGGCCGCCTCGGGGCTGCACGAGACCAGCAGACCGCCCGAGGTCTGCGGGTCGAAGGCGAGGTCGATTCGGAGCGGATCGGCGCTGTCGGGGATCGAGCAGAGGTCGACGAGGCTGCGCCGGTTCTTGGCCGTGCCCGCGGGGACGAGTCCCTGCGCGGCGGCCTCGAGGGCGCCGGGCATCACCGGCAGGGCGTTGAGGTCGATCTCGAAGGCGAGACCGCTGGCTTCTGCCATCTCGGCACCGTGGCCGACGAGCCCGAACCCGGTCACGTCGGTGACCGCGCTGGGAGAGATCGTCGCGACAGCCTCGGCCGCCGTACGATTGAGCGTCGCCATCCAGCGGACCGCCCCGGCAAGGTCCCGGGGTTGGGCGAGCTCGGCCTTGGCGGCGGTTGTGATCAGCCCGCTGCCGAGCGGCTTGGTGAGCACGAGGACGTCGCCCTGCCTCGCACCGCCGTTGCGCCAGATCCGATCGGGGTGGACCGTGCCGGTGACGGCGAGCCCATAGAGCAGCTCCTGACCTTCGACGGTGTGACCTCCAGCGAGGACCGCTCCGGCCTCCTCGAGCGCGGCGAGCCCGCCGCGCAGGATCTCCTTGAGAACGTCACGAGAGAACTGCGCGAGGGGAAAGCTGATCAGGTTCATTCCGGCGAGCGGGCGGCCGCCCATGGCATAGACGTCGGACAGTGCATTGGTGGCCGCGATGCGTCCGAAGCTGAACGGGTCGTCGACCATCGGCGGGAAGAAATCCGCGGTGTGGATCAACGCGAGATCGGGCGCGACGCGGACCACGCCGGCGTCGTCGGCGCGCTCGATGCCGACCAGAAGATCGGGCGACTCGAGCCGCGGAAGCCCGCACAGAATGGTCGTCAGATCGCTCTTGGAGAGCTTCGCGCCGCACCCACCGTAGGCCGTGTGCTGGGTCAGCGCGACCGCCTTCAGGTCGCCCGCGGCGTCGAGAGACGTCGGCAGCCAGGTGTCGATCGAACGTCGGTAGATGGCGACCGGCGCGATGCCGAGCTCGGAGCAGAGCGTAGCGAGCAAATGGCCGTCGGCGCGCCGGGCCTCGAGCACGACACCGCACTCCGAGGAGACTGCACGCGGTGCGGGGATGACGTCGACGTCAAGGCCGCGCTCACGGGCGCCTCGCTCGGCGCGCATGACCCGTTGCACGGTCTCGAAGACCACCAACAGGTCACGATCGGATGACGTGGTCATGCGCCCTCCCGGCCTGCGGGCCGGCCGGAAGCTCGGACGGCCGCTCGCGAAGACTCACATGAACCGCCTCGGGCGTCAACGGCGCGCAATACGTCAGGCGGCAAGGGAACGGATCGCCGCGACCAGCCGCTCGAGTGCGGCAGGGGAGACAAAGGGCCCGATCCCGACCCGGAGCGTGCCGCCGGGGAAGGTGCGCAGGCTTCGGTGGGCGGCCGGGGCGCAGTGAAGGCCCGCGCGCAGCATCAAACCGTGCTCGCGATCGAGGCGGGCGGCGATCTCTCCGCTGTCGCTGCCTTCGACGGTGAACGAGAAGAGCGCGACGTACTCACAGCCAGACTCGAGCACGCGGACCCGGGGTATGCCCCGAAGCTCGCCGATTACGGATCGTGTGAGGGCGGTGGTGCGGCGATGCAAGGCCGCGACACCCTCGGCCTCGAGCCATTGGCACGCGGCTGCAAGGCCCGCGATCGCAGGGATGTTGGGTGTTCCTGCCTCGAGACGGTCGGGGAGCGCGTCTGGCATTGCCTCACTGTCGGAACGCGAGCCGGTACCGCCGAGAATCAACGGTTCGACCTCGAAGCCGGGCGAGAGCAGGAGCAGGCCGAGGCCCTGCGGCGCGAGAAGTCCCTTGTGGGCCGAGCACACCCACGCGGCGGCTCCGACGGCGGAGACGTCGACCGGTAGGCTCCCGGCGGACTGGGCACCATCGACCAGGAGCGGAACTGGGGCGACGCTGGCGGCGATCTGGGCAACGGGCAGGACGGCGCCGCTGACGTTGCTCACCTGGGTGACGACGACCAGCCGGGTCGGTTCCTCGGCGACGGCTGCGGCGGCCTCGGAGCCACTCGGGACGCCGGTCGGGTCTGCACCTCGAAGGACACGGACGCGGATGCCGATGCGCTGCTCGAGGGCGCGCAGCGGACGCATGACCGCATTGTGCTCGAGGGCGCTGACCACCACCCTATCGCCCGGACGCAGCCGGGAGCGGAGAACCGTGTTGAGGAGCGCGGTGGCGCCAGCGCCGAAGACGGTACGCTCGGGGTCGCCGCCGAGCAGGTGCGCGGCGCGCTCGCGAGCGTCCTCGACGATCCGGCTCGCAGCGACGGCAAGCCGGTGTCCGCCCCGGCCTGGGTTGCCAGCGCCCGAGCGCAGGCACTCGGCAACGGCTTCAACGACCCCCGGTGCCTTGGGCATCGCAGTGGCGGCATGATCGAGATAACCGTGGAGGAGTGCGGAGCTCACGGACGGACGATACGGTCGGCCGCGGCCAGACGTGTGGCGATCTCGAGCATGTCGGTCACCCTTCCCACCCGCAGCTTCGAGGCGAGGTCGAAGAAATTGAGGCAGGTGCCGCAGGCAATGATCTCGGCCCCCGCCGCCGTAAGTTCCGCCAGGTCCTCGAGGAGGGGTGAGCCCTCACAGCACAGCCGCACACCGCTGTTGTAGAAGATCACGCTGTCGGGCACGAGCGGAAGCTGGAGCTGCGTCTTGAGGAAGGACCGCATCAGGATCGAGCCGAGCTCGTCGTCGCCGGAACCCATGGTCGACGCGCTGATCTGAACGACCACGGCGCATTGGTTAGGTCCTTCCGCCGGGAGCTCGCAGGCGAGTCCGGGGTCGCCGTCCGAGGATGGCGCGGCAGCAGATACCGGCGCTCGGACCTCGAGCGCAAAGCCGCCACCCGGAGCCGGCGATCCGGTCACCTGCGCCTGCCGCGACACGGCAAACCGCTCAACG
>Ga0315540_10002009_pt1 | contig 11505 bp, 9 predicted proteins | sample SalMarSW160110MG_FD_203677 | JGI IMG/M metagenome (GOLD analysis project Ga0315540, IMG submission 203677) | Salt marsh sediment microbial communities from the Plum Island Ecosystem LTER, Massachusetts, United States - Salt Marsh Sediment SW1601-10 ... | reverse complement strand
TTTTCGGTGGCATCGATCGAATGCCCGTCTACGACGATGATCTCAAACGGCCTGTAATCCTGGGCCAATACGCTATCGATGGCGGAAGCGATATACTTCTCACCGTTTTTAACGATCATAATCACACTGACCAGCGGATTTTTCATAGGACATGATTCCCTTTTCGGCCCACGACATGCTCTATCTGCTCGAGATAGGCATTATTCATATCGGTCATTTGAAACAGGCGTAGTGCCCGTTTCCTGCACGCCTTGCCGATTTTTTGTCTTGATTCATAATCTGTGGCCAAGGTCCGCAGCGCCGATATCAGGGCGGAGGTCGTTGCTTGCGGATCATTCACGGGATCAGGCAGCAGCCGGCCGATGTCGCCCAATGCCTCCGGGGTTCCTCCCACCGCAGTTGCAATCACCGGCAGGCCTTTCGCCATTGCTTCGATTACGGACAGGGGCATCCCTTCGAAGCGGGAGGCCAGGATAACCATGTCGGATGCATCCAAAAAATCCGGTACGGTATCGACCTCGCCAAGGAAAAGGATATTGTCCGACAGGCCCGCTTCCGCAGCCATCACCCGCAATCTGGCTTCCAGGCTGCCGGTCCCCGCCCATAGAAAGAACAGCTTTTCTCGGAAGTGACCTCTTTTCAATTCCCTCATCGCCTCGATTTGATGATGGTAACCTTTCACATACTCCATTCTGGCTGCCGTAAAAGAAACGATCGCCTCCTCCGGAATATTGTATCGAGCCCGCACCTGCTGGCGAACCGTTTCATTCTTTTCTTTGAAATAGGCCGGGGGACGCCCGTTATAAATGACCATTTCGTTTTTCGCCCCCCAGCGCAGGTGATATTGCAGCCGTTCAAGATTGTTTTTGGATACGGCGATCACTTTCCGGGCATGCTGCAATACGTTGACAAGCCTTTCCGTGTACATGCCGTACTGCTCGAACCATTCTTCATTCAAACAATGGATGTTGGAAATATAAGGTATGCACCTTTTCAACGCCGTTTCCTGGGCGGTCAAATTTGAATACGGGCACCCGTTGGCGAAAAATATCATCCGCGGACCGATTTCTCCGATGACGCGTTCGGGTTCCTCGAATGCCGTAAACGCTCGGGGCGTTCTTTTCAGGTTGTAAATGTCGTCCTCCCCGAGACGGAAATGCCGCACCCCGATCCGTTTCTGTTTTTGTATCAGAAAATTGTCTCCTCCGGGGTGCGCATAATGGACATCGTATCCCCTATCCAGCAGTTCTTCAATCAGCAACATGGTGTTTTGTTCCACGCCATGAATTCCCGAGCAGTCGGTGTAAATAAGGATTCTTTTCCCATTCTGCATCGGTGCTGTAAGAAGAGGTCCGGCGGATGCGCTGATGCTTGCTCGGTCCGTCAGTCGATGGAGCGCGGATACCAAGCCGGGCTCGCCGGGATTTTTCCGCAAACCCAGGTTCAACATCTGGATTGCTTTCTCCCGTTGTCCGTTCGAGTCCAACAGCACGCTGCATTCGAGATACGCCGGAACATACCCCGGATCAGCGTCTATGGCCTTCAGAAGGCACTCCGTGGCCCTGCCGGGCTTGCCTCTGAGCTGCCAGACGCTCGCGAGCTTGAATTGGGCCAGGGAATAGGTGATCGGTGAATCCATATTATATCAACCTATAGACTTCGCTTTTCTGCATTGATTGGCGGAAATAGGTTTGATCGAGTTTCTTTCTGGTGTCGCAATGCTTCAAGTAGTGATGGGTCTTTTGGATCAAACCCGGATCGAGCACTTTTTCCGCCGCCTCCTCATGGCTGTTGAAATAAAACGGGTAGTCTTCGCCCAGGTACTCCACCACCGCCGGCAGCGGATTCACCAGGATCGGAGTGGTACGAGCGATGCATTCAACAATGGCGACGTTGGCGCTGGTGTCGTATAAGTCCAGGAAGACAATGTTTTGCGACAACATTTGGTCGTATTCGTCGTTCGGGAGATGCTGGACATCCCGCGTGTTCGAATAGTACGCTTCGTTTCTTTCCAAGTGATGGATTTCCGTTTCCTTCAGGATCAATTTTTTCAGATAATTGTCCGCATCATCGAAGAATCTCGGTACAAGCCGGATCTTTTCATACCCGAGCCGGTTGCCCCGCGGGATGGGGAGCCGATAGATCGCGCCCAGCTTGCGCAGCCACCAACCGATCTGTATGATTTTCTTTTTTCCGTTATCTTTGAATTTATCGAAATCAAACTGAAGTTCGGGTATTTCCGTCGGATGGATCAGTCGCGACACCGGCTTCCCGGTCCGCCGCCTGATCCAATCCGCCAGATAGTCGGACATGCAGAAAAGGCCGATGCAGTGTTCAAGGCTCTCCCGCCAGATCGGCTTGCTGAATATTGTCTGGGGCGATTCCTGGTAATGAAACCACTTTGGCATGTTGGGCGGATTGTGCACAAAACCGACCCAGGGTTCCCGGTACGGCGTGATTCCTTTTTCCGCCGAAGTGGCCAGATGTTCGTAGGTGCCTTCGAGACGCAGCTTGTTCAAGATATGCGGCGGGCTGACGTCATTCTTCCAGTGTTTCCAGGCAAAATTATTTTCGATGAAGCCGTCGAACAGGATTCCATCCGGGTTGTGGAGTGGCTCCAGGGCCTTTAATGCGAAATCCCAGCCGCTGCGATGGCATTGAAATCGCTTCTGGTTGTTCAGATTCAGCTTTCCGTCGGGATTGCCGGGACCGATGACGGTATGATTTTCTTCGGTTGAATTATCCGGCCGAAGGGCCGATTTCCTCGAGACAAGATCCCTTACGAAGGCATAGCGGAACCGGAGATCTTCGTTATGGGGATCTTTTTCCACGGCTCTCTTGAAAATCTCGATGGCCTCGTCCGTTTTCCCTTGCAGCAGCATGACATTGCCGAGATAAAGGTATGTCTTGATATGCTCCGGGTCCAGTGCCAATATCCTCCGATAGCCTTCAATGGCAAGTTCAAGCCGGCCTTTCAACTGCCAGGCATTCGCCAACCGGAATTGGATCTCAGCCGAATCCGGATTCTTTTCAGGGTTCCGAGCCATCGTTTATATTCGCACTCCTTAGAAGCTTTATCAAAGCCTCTCTCACCGGGAAAGATTGACTGCACGCCAACCCCGCGCTGATGTTGGCGAGGGCGGCCGAATATCGCCCGGCCGTGAGCTGTGATTTCGCACGGCTTAGGGCATACAGGGCATAGGCATCATATGCTTTAGCCGACAGGTGCTGCCGGACCTCCGCCGGCAGATAGTCATATGACATGTCGATGGCGCGTAAGGCGTCTTCAACCTGCCGCCCTGAAGAAATCAGGCCCGAACTGACGGAGTCATCATGTTCCCTGAAACAGGCGAGCACCTTTGGTTCAAACCATACCGGATAATGGACGGCGACCCGCTTCCACATCTCCCAGTCGAAGCCGGAGCCGGCACCTTTCGAATACCCGCCTAAATTCTCGTAGACCGATCGTCTGACGACAACGGCCGGGGTCTGCAATCGGCATGAAACAGCGATTCTCTCCAACCAATCCTCTATGACGCCGGGCGTTTCACGTTCAAGCCACGATAGCCTCACCACTTTTCCTGCGGCATCCGCGTATCCGAACCGGCAGAATGCGGCGCCGATGTTGGGGGCCGTCGAGATGCCTTTCCGCAAGGCGCTGTAAAACCCAGGGACTACCCAGTCGTCGTCATGGAGGATATGTATCCAATGACCTGTTGCCCGGCGGATGCACTCGTTGAAAATTTCCGGATGTCCGAGATGCTTCGCAGGCGCATGAAATCCGATTCTGCCGGAACCGATCGATTCGACAATGGCCCGGATCTTGTCTTGTAGTCCGTCGTCTGCGCCGTCGTTCAAAACGTCGATCTGAACCACCCGCTCGTCTTCAAACTGGGCAACGACGCGTCTCAACGTCTCTTCGAGAAATGCCGTTCGGTCATAGACTGTCACCATGACGGACCAGAAAGGTCTCGTCTCCATGGCTACGGGCGCTATTTCAGGCATCGGATTGATGGGAAGGCCCTGGCTTTCCGGAAGGCTCGATCCATCACGTCGCATGATTCCTAGGCGAATCAGTTGTTCGCTGGTTTCATATTTGACCGAGAACCGTGAATCGTATAAGTTCAAGGTGTTGTCGGATAAAAGCCTCTTCAGGTAGCTCCCATATTGCATCGCGTCATGGTAGTGTTCCTTTCGTCCGACTTCCAGCGCCACATATTCCTGAAATGTCGACAGAAATTTAAAATGAAGGAGGCATCCCGTTTCACCGGAGATTTCATCGAGCGGCCGGTTCGTCCAGTGCTGACCGCCGCTGAGAATGAAATTTTCGTGATATTTGACCAACGCCACCTTACTCAGCAAAAAGTCGCCGTCTTCTCCGAAAACGCGCTGCCGCACGCCACCGAAGTAAAACGTCGAATTACGAAATGGGCCGACGAATTCATATTTCCGGTGATAGAATTGCCTGTCGAAATAAGGACAGCTCTCCAGAAAGTCTTTGCCCGACTCGTAATGCGTCGCCGAGACGGGTTTATCCGAATACATGTCCAGAAGGAGCGCGGTCATCACCTTTTTATTTTTACGGTCCAAATTCCGGCACAATTGAACGAGACTCCTGTTTTCGCAATCCGGATATACAAATATTTCATCGGCATCCACGATGAGACACCAGCGTCCGACACCGTATCGGCGCAACAGCAGTTCAAACCAAACGGATCCGAAATTAGCCCGGTTGAATGAGCATTCCGATTGCCAGACATATACATCCCGTTGGCGCAGCAGCCAGGAGACGCTTTCATCGTCGGAGCCATTGTCCACCATAAAAAACTTGGCGACACCTTTATTCCTGTAATATTCCACAAACCATGGCAGCCGCCATGCTTCATTCCGTACGGCGACGCAACACAACAGATCGTTGGTGCGGATATCCAGCAGTTTCCCGTCCAGACGACTCAGCTTGTAAAATTCATAGGCCTGCTGAAATCCGTCTTTGAGAAGAATCGCATCGATTAGCTCCTTGTGGGCCTCGGCGTCGTTGGGGGCCAAGCCGACCGCCGTTTCCAGAACATTTCTCGCTTCATTTAGACGGCCGTGCTGGAGGAAGATATTCCCCAGCTTCTTGTATGCCGGGATAAAGCCTTCGTCCTGGGAAATAATTTCCTTGAGCATGGAGACGGCGGCTTCGAGGTTCCCCCGCTTCTCCCGGATGCAGGCAAAATTGAACCGGATTTCCAGCGGAGTGTTGGTTTTTTCAGTATTGTTCATGATGCAATCTTCGTAATACCGGCGGCTGACCGATATAATTCCGCAAGTCTGAAAGGTTAGAATCAACACCGGCCTTTTCCCTGCGCATCCTGTCGAGATGTTTTTTGAAAATCTTCAAAAGGGCCCGTTTCGCGGGTTTTTGGTGCCAGACCATGTTCCCGTCATGGAGCCTGTAATACAGCGAGACCTCGTTTATCAGCACCTTTTTAACGTTTTTTTCCCATGCCCGTATAAACCAGTCCGTGTCCTCGTTGTCGAACAACATCTCATCGAAGTCCCCGATCCTGTCGAATACCGATTTCCGATAGGTCGCACTCCCGATATTGATGAATTGATAAGGTGCCGATGAGAGGTCGAATCTCATGTCGGAAGACGACGGATTCGACTTATTGAGAATCATCTGCTGAATGAGCCCCTGGACGATATCCACGTCGGGGTTCTCCTTCAAAAACCTCACATGGGTTTCCAATTTTGTGTCAGGCCAGAGATCATCGGCATCCAAGAAAGCCACAATATTCCCCACTGCCAATTTGAGGCCATGATTGCGCGCCGCCGCCGGACCGCTTTTTCCCTGGTGCACATATCGTATAACCCCTTGAAACGCCTTCAGCAATTCAGCGGTTCTATCGGTGGACCCGTCGTCCACTACGATCAATTCGGACGGACCGTAACTTTGCCCCAGGACATTCCTTACAGCGGATTCAATGAATTTCTCCCCGTTATAAACCGGCACAATGACGCTCACCCGGCAGCTATGGTTATTCATCCTGCGAGTCATTATTGGGATTCATCTTCCTCTTTCGATCAAGCGATTCCTTAAGGATTTCGGGATATTCCCTGAGATAAGATTGATATAGGATCCCCTTGTTTCGTCGGTGAATACGTCGTATGGCTACCACTTCCTTGACGATGAAATGCTTCATTTTTTTTTCGAGCGCCCGTATATACCAATTCGCCCATTCGCCGAGTCGCCATTTCGTCTCGAACAGTCCGACCTCTTCAAGGGATTCCCGCTTAATAAGCAGTGTCGAAGGAGAATACCCTCTATAAATCACTTCCCTTCCGTATTTCTTTGACGCCTCGTTTTCATACCGCTGCTTGATCATGCCAAAGGACATGTCCAAACGGTCATCTTCCTTCATCCGGTTCGACTGCACGGCCAGTTTATGTGCCAGCCAGATATCATCCTGGTCTAAAAATGCGAGATAATTGCCCGATGCGGCTTCCACGCCGCGATTGCGAGCAGCGGCGGTCCCCTGATTGGCCTGATATATGTATCTCACTCTCCCGCCGTGTTTTTTGACGATTTGAGGACCGTGGTCCGTCGATCCGTCATCGACAACGATGATTTCGAAAGGCTTTAAGGTCTGTTCCAATACGCTCTCAATAGCCTCCGCCAGAAAGGCTTCTCCGTCGAAGACCGGAATGATCACGCTGATATCGAATGCCTTTTTCATCACCCATCATGACCGAATTACAGTTTTCTGAGATCCGACAGCCTCGGCAAAATTCCCGTAGATCCGTGCTTTGCATTCCGCCGTCTGTCGATCGAGTTCTTCAGGATATGCGGCAGTTGATAATTCAGGGTGTCCGCTCTCCTCGTGATACTGTCCGGGTGTCTCCGATAATAGAGCGTCGTTTTCGGTTTTATCGCCATTTCGATGCCAATTTCCTTCGCCCGAAGGAACCAGTCGTGATCTTCGCTGTATGTCAATTTTTCATCGAAACAACCGACCTTTTCGAATGCCGATCTTTTGATAAGGGCGCATCCGAGGTTGATACCGTAATGAATCTTTTCCGACGGCGACGGCAATATTTCCCCTGCACCGAGCAATTCGATGCCTCCCAGCAGCACCTCGACGTCCGGGTTGTCCATCAGGCATCCGACTTGGATTTCCAGTTTGTTGCCGGGCCAGGCATCGTCTGAATCCAAATATGCGATGACGTCTCCGGATGCCGATTTCAACCCCCGGTTTCGAGCAGCCGCGGGCCCCCTGTTTTTTTGAAAAATGTAGCGGATCCCACCCTTAAACGCATTCACGATTCCCTTCGTTCCGTCGGTGGACCCGTCATCCACCACAATCACTTCATATGGCATGTATCCTTGATGGAATACGCTCTCGATGCTCTGCGCCAAAAAGGTCTCACCATTGTAAACGGGTATAATAACACTTACCCTGAGTCCTTTCTTTTCCATCTATCCAGCCAATTCATCGATAAGTCCCGAGATAACCCCGGGAATTCTCTCTATTTCGGTTCCCAGTTCAATGCGGAAAATGGGGACCTCCTTAACGAGTCTGCCGAAGGCATGAAAGGTGTGCGGCCCCGAGCCGGGCAGCTGAAACAGGGTGCTTGGAGCGAGGGTCAGCAAGGCCTCCACCGCCTTGGCCGGTTTTACTTCCGTCCGCGGCAATCCCGTAATCCGAGGGAGCAAAATAGCCTTCACATTGAGCTGCCGGACGATCTTTTCCGGAAAGTGGTGATGGAGATATATCATGGCCTTCTCCTCTTCCAGGTGATCCGGATTGCTTATTTTCTCCCTGAGGTGCGGAAAACGCCGTATATCGTCTTCGCCCTTCAATTTCGTCGTGTTATACAGAGCATGGACCGTAGGCTCCGGTTGAAAGGCCAACAGGCAGTAATCGTCGCTCAAGAACTGGAGTTCTGAATTCAGACATGCCAAGGCGGTGGTCGATTTCCCGGCGCCGCCGTCTCCGGGTATCAGGACGCCTTTTCCGTCCATCCCCATCGCCGCCGCGTGCATATAGTGACACCGCCGTTGTTCCATCCAGCCGCCGATGATCGATGTCAACGGGTATCCCTCCTCGTAATAGGGAATTTGGGCTGCGTCCTCTATCCAGTAGACCGCTTCGTTTTTGTCTTTATTCAACACGCTTAAAATATCCGGCCCCAGGTGAAACGTTGAATGTATCCCTCCGCCGTTGTAACCTTTGATTTCCCGTCTTATGTCAAGAAGCTCCCACCAGTTTTTGCGAAGCTGAGCGACCAGACTCGACACCAGCAACGGCAGAGTAGTTTTTGTCGAAACGGAATCCCACAGGTGGATGGTCAAATCAGAAACCGAAGCTTCTTTGATTTCCAGATGAGACAATGCGGGCGATATTTTTGGAACGATCACGGAACCACAAAAGTCGAGTCGTACGACATACCCGGCGATACGATAATATTTCGTCGTGACCGCACCGGTTTCTTTTACAGCCCGGAAGTAGCCTTCATTCACGGTTTCGTAAAAAGCGATGAGGTCGGACTCAAAATACCTTTCCGCCGTTTCATTCCCGTTCATTTCATCTCTCCGAATCGCTATGTATTATCCGGCGACGGCTTGTTGGGCCAACCTGTCTCGTCATCCACGTCGTGTATCGGATCCAGCAGAAGAAGATCTTCCATATCGGTGTATTTCTGAAGGTTTGGCTTAATGAAATCCTTTTTTTCCATGGAATCGTCCGTTGGTTTTTCATTGAGTGCCAATCCGTTTGGAGGCGCGTCCGACCCGACGATCAGCGCTTCCGTATGCAGGTTGTGGATCAACTCATACAAACCGGATTTTATTTCCGAATCGGATGATCTATACTTCCGTCTCAACAGGTCCTCGATTTGAGAAAGTGAGTTTCCTTTTTCTATCAGATCCCAAATATCGGCGCCTGCATCGTCGAGACTGTAGTAATAGCCGTTCTTCATGTTGACCAGGACAGCCTCGCCATCAATTACCTCATGAATGACATGAGGCAAGTTCACCTTGTAGTAATCAAAATATTTCATGGTTTCGAAGTCCTTCCTCGTTATCGAAAAACGCGTTATTTGTTCGATAAAAATTCCTTTTTTAGAGCGGATGGATTGAAAAATTGTGATTGTGTATGGAACTCATACAAACCTCAACATGTGGAAATTTGAATCTGCAATTAATCAAGGATGATACTTCCAAAATATTCTTTGAATAAAGGTTAAAAGATGTAATTCAGCCTAATTATACAAGCACAAATACGAGCATAAATCATGCCAAACGTTTGCGTGTTGGGCCTATTTGAATTAATACCAGATAGTTATATAAAGAATTGTCACAATGCTTTCCTAAAATTTGGAGTATAATTTACCAATATTTATGTAATAAATTTCATTATGTAATAAATTTATTACACCGTGGGATAATATGGAGAGAAAAGGTTCGTTTTAAAAAACTATAAAAAGGTGTTTAGCAAGAGTTCCTTTTTTGAGAGCAGGTGGATTGAAATATTATGATTGTGCATAGAACTCATACAAACCTCAACATATTAAAACCCGCTGTTGGCGGTGGCAGTCGGAGGTTTTATACCAAAGACGGGCGCGGACTGTCAATTACTATTTCTTGCCAACTTTGATCCAATCTCATAAAATCATAGATATTTTAGGCAAAGCTTACCTGTTGATCTCGACGGGTTGGCTGCCAAAAGTCGGCTTCGAACCGGGTAATCTGGATCGATTATATCAACAATCAAATCGGCAAATGTTGAGAGCCTCCTTTATTTTCCATTTAGGAATTACACAGGCTTGTCAATATCTTGTTTAATTTGCGTGAAAAAATCCCGAGGTTGAACCTTGTTTCGGCCAAAGATCGTGCCTTAGCCCCCATTTTTTTTGTCATTTCAGGATCTTTAAGTAAAATATCTATTGTTTGTTTCCAACCCCGACGATGCCCCGGTTTGACAAAAAATCCTATTCCTTCTTTTTCAATATCGATACCCACATCGTTATTCCTGGTCATAACTACTGCCTTGGCCATTGCCATTGCCTCAAGCAGGCTTGTTAATCCAATCGCCTGGTAGCTGCCGCGGCATTTCGCCATGTTTAAAGGAATAGCGACAGCGTAAGCTTTTTGATACTCGGCCAGCATCTCCTGCCAGGATATTCTCTTCTCGGGTACATAAATATGCGGTGGAACCTGAAGAGGGTTATATTGCCCGTAACCATATATCTTTAAGGGATAATCAATCTCTTTAAAGGCTTCGATCAGAGTGTCGTAATCACGACAAGTTTTACCGGCACTTAAAATGAATGGCGATTGTTCATTATCGGACGTGTAAAGGAGCCCATTAGAATTTATCGTATAGAAAGGTAAATCTACTCCCCACTCTAACACTTCAAGCTTTTCATCAGGGATATTGTAATCATTTTTTAAATGCTCTTTGAAAACCTGGTTAATACAGAGCAATTTGTCATACCCACTAATAAATTGATTGGCAACCAAGGCGTTTTTATTTTCTGGCCGGAATGAGGAAAAAACCATGGCGGCAAGGGGTCGTTTCAGGAGGCCACGATAGCGCAAATGAGCTAAAGGAGCCGTATATAAGTGGTTTCCAGAATAAATAATATCATATCGAGAGGCTCTGGCTAATAACCTTATTTGCGCCGAGTATGCTGCTCTGGTTTTCAGTTTAAGGGAATAGGTGGTATTGTTATTAATTTCTGTACACGGCATTAAATCTACATCGAAATCATGTTGTTCTAATTGCCATGTGCCCCATAGATGATGAGATGGATGATTGTATTTTTTACAATTTTCCCAAATAGAATGCATATCATAGCTGTTAACAAAAAGGATTTTTTTTTCATAATGGCAGGGATACCCTGATTTTTTTCGATGAATTCGGGTTGTCCTTAAAGGTCGTTATAAAATTACCATGCTTTTTTATTCATATAATCTGTCTGCGTTGACGCCTGGTAATTTCAACTTTATTTTATAAATTGAAGTACATGCGGTGATGAACAAGGTACGTCCGTCTTTATCGCCCCATGCGCAATTTGATGGATTCTCCGGCGTCACAATGGTGCCCAAATGAAAGCCTTCATCAGTGAAAACCCAAACTCCTCCCGGGCCGGTGCAAAAAATATCACCTCGAATATTCAATTTCATACCATCAGGAGAGCCCGTCGCATCGCTGTTCATGTCATAAAACAGTTTGGCTGGGCTTAAAGAGCCTCTTTTTTGAAAATCCACCACTCGCAAATGCCTGCGCAACGGCGATGAATCATCAATATATAGTTTGCTTTCATCTGGAGAAAATGCCAAACCATTCGGGCATATAAAATCATCCGCAACAATATCTATCTTACCGCCATCTTCCGAAATCCGGTAAACCGCCTGAACAGGCTGTTCCTGCTCTTCGGGCTGAATACCGTAAGGCGGATCCGTGAAATAAATCGAACCGTCACTTTTTACCACCACATCATTCGGGCTGTTCAATT